>Ga0172367_10009074_pt1 | contig 10988 bp, 6 predicted proteins | sample Lak10m_FD_114542 | JGI IMG/M metagenome (GOLD analysis project Ga0172367, IMG submission 114542) | Freshwater microbial communities from Kabuno Bay, South-Kivu, Congo - kab_022012_10m | ecosystem: Environmental > Aquatic > Freshwater > Lake | place: Democratic Republic of the Congo: South-Kivu...
AGCACGTTAAGGCCGCAACCTACCTGTAGTCACTTGTGCGGCGGCTTCCCCAAACATTGCTGACATAGCCTTCTGCCGACCGCATCTGGCTCTTGCCGACCCATTGCTGACGGTGGCGAAAACTGGAAGCGGACCCTCGCCAGGAATGCGAGGAGTTCTGAAGCGGACGTTCGTTATTCGCTCTTGATAATCTGATCGGGACTTCTGCAATGCAGCGATTTCGGGCATTGGCGATGTCGTGAGGATGAGATTTGAACGGCCGGTGGACCTGACGCTCCAACGGATTGAATCTGACTCAAATGGAGGCCCGGAATCGGCGTAAGACAATCCAGATTGTTTCCTTGAGCAGGTTGCCTGAGGAAGCCCTGGAGCAGTTGCGCGCCTTGGGCCTACTCCTGAGCCAAGGCAGGCTGCACCTTGCGTTTCCTTTGTCTGCGCGCGTACTCCACACTCAACTGGACAGTGATTCCACGGATAACCGGACAGTAATTTGTAGCTGACTAGCGAGCGAGATAACCGTCGCACCTTCTGTGAATTTGCCGAGGCTCACATGATGAGCACCAGGCTATTGATACGCAATATCGTGAGGCTATTTCAGCCGTACCAAGAGGGCGGCCGCAGTAATGGCGAGATCGCTCGGGTGTTGTATATTTAGCTCACCCTACTGCCGTTAGAGGCCAAATTGCCGAGCAGACAAACAGCGGCGTAAGCGGCCCATCGCGATGCTCTAAAGCATCTGCCGTTTCGCCAGCTCCGCGAACGGGCCCGCTTCATTCAGTAACTTCTGGTAATTGCCGGTCTGCACGATGCGGCCGTCCTGCAACACGATGATGCGATCGGCGTGGATCACCGTGGACAAGCGGTGCGCAATGACGATGCGCGTTGCCTTGAGCCGGCTGAGGCTTTCCGTAACTATGGCCTGCGTACGATTGTCTAGGGCGCTGGTCGCCTCATCGAAATATATGATCCGCGGCCGGTTCACGATGGCGCGCGCAATCAGGATGCGCTGACGTTGCCCGCCTGAAAGGGTGCTGGCGCCTTCACTGACGACCGTATGCATGCCCATGGGCATCTGATTGATGTCCTCGTCCAGACCCACCATCCGCGCGGCGTTCCATGCATCGTCCAATGTTAGCTGGCTCGTACCCACGATGTTGGTGAAGATGTCACCGCTGATCAACTGGCCCGATTGCAGCACCACGCCGAGTTGCCTGCGCACCGCGTCGAGGTCGAGATCGACCAGGTCCTCGGTGTCGTAATAGATCGAGCCAGAAGACGGTTTCTCGAATCCAAGGAGCAGGCGAAACAGGGTCGATTTGCCAGAACCTGAGGGCCCGACCAGCGCGATGTAGCCGCCGGGCCGAATCGAAAAGGAAACGTCCTTAAGTATCTCGGGACCGTCGCCGTAGCGGAATCCGAGCTTCATGACCTCGATGCCCCCCTTCAATTCGCCCGGATGGCGCCGGCCCTCGCCGCTTTCGGGAAGGGATTGCAGAATGGGTTTGGCGCGCTCGTAAATGGGTACCAGATTGAGCAAGCCGAGACCGGTCCCGGCCAAACCGATGAGCGCGCCAAAGAAGCCGCCAAAGGCCGCATTGAAGGCGATGAATTCACCCGTGGTGATTCGCGCGTCGCCTTGCTGGAATGACAGCATGCCGATGGCGGCAAATATCACTGCGTTTGCGACAAGTGGATAGCCACTGAAGAAGGTGCTTTCGATGTTGGCCAGATGCTGCGCGCGGAACGAAAGGTTACGGAAGCGGGCGAACTTCCCTGCCCAGTTTGCGAATGCACGGCTTTCAGCGGCGCTGACGCGCAGCTTGGCGATGCCGCGTAAGTACTCGAATACCGTTCCGGAGATATCTCCTGCAACCGTCCCAAGTTGGCGTTCGTACCGCAGCTTGAGGTAACCGACGCCGACCACGACCATGAGCGCGACCAGGACAAGGCCCATGGCAATCGACGCCAGGCGAACGCTGTAATAGAACAGCAGCGCCAGGTTAAATACCGAGAACACGCCGCCAAGCAGCGCGCTGACGGCGCTGCCCGACAAGGCATGCCGGATCGTGTTGACGCCATTGATGCGCATGGCAAGATCGCCGGCACTGTAGTTGCGAAAGAACGGCACCGGCAGCTTTAGCACTCGATCCCATACCGCCGCCTGAACGCAGGCGTCCATCTTGCCTTCCACCCGCAACAGAGCGACCGAGCGCGCCAGTTCGAAGAGCGCGGAGGCAACGCTTGCCACGATCAGCGCGCAAGTCATTTGCCAGATGCCCAATCGGTCGGCCGATGGAATGACCGTGTCTATCAGCTTGCCGCTCGCGATCGGCAGCACCAGACCGAGAGTCCCCAGCAAAGCGCCGAGCGCCACCACCATCGCGATGTCGCGATTAAGTCCGTGGACGCCGAAGAGCAGAACGTCGACAAGGTTCAGCGGCTTACCCGGAAACGGGCGATAGAAGACATACGCAAACGCCCCGAGATTCCGCGCGAGAGCCGGTGTGATTCGCTCAACCTTGCCGGTTGCGGGGTTGTGCATGTCGTACCGACGATCGCCGGCCGGCAGCAACGCCACCCACTCTTTGCCATCGCCGACGGTTGCAAGCAGCGGCCCGACATCAGCGATCCACCAGTCATCCTTGAGCGCGGCCTGCCGGAAGCGAAGATTGGACGCCGCTGCCAGCGTGCCGACCGGATCGCGTTTCGCCGCACTGGATTCGAACTGCGGCGGTTCGCGAAAGGTGACACTCAGGCGTTTGCCGATCAATTCGCACGCTGCGAGCATTGGATCCCGCGTCGCGACCTGCTGTGCCTCTGGGGGTATCGTTCCGCCGACTGCCATGAGGCGCATCATTGCCTCGCGCGTAAGTTCTTCCGAACGCACGGCCTTGTCTTTGAGGCGAGCGGTCTCGGCAAGGGCAAATTCGTCGTTGGTCGTCAATGCATGACGCAACACTAACCGGTGGTGCAGGGCGAGCGCGTTCCAGATACATCCATCGGTGAGCAACGCTACCGGATCGAGCAATTCGCCGCTGAGCTCACCGCTCGCCATGATCCAAAGGTCCTTGGTCAGTACGATCGGCCCGCTTTGCGCATTGATGACGGAATCATCGCGTCCCATCCACAACGCATCGCCAGCGCTGACCGCCAGCCAGATCAGCCGCTCGTTGGGCGACATGCATTCATCCGGCGCGGCGCTGACAGCCTCACCCTGACGCAACGGCTTGTAGTGCTTTGGCTGCAGCGGCTTGAGCGGAGCGCGCACCACGCTGGAGACCCAGTCGCCAATCAGGGCTATGGCTTCGACCTCCGCGTCCGCCGCGGTTGCCAAAAAAGCAAAGTCAGCCTGGGAAACACGGCTCGCCAGCGTTGCCGGCAGGGGCGCGGCGAGGAAGCCCCATCCGCTGCGTACGCTCTCGAAGTCGACACCAAGTACAAGTGCGCCCGGCACGGCGCGGAAGATATGCTGAAGCGCCCCTAGCGGAGCGCCGTCGGCATCGCGGCGCTGGGCAAAGATATCGAGGGCTCCGGCACGTACGCACCACACGGCCTTGGGATCGTCGATCCAGAAAGCTGCGCGCACCGGTGCGGGGGGCGTATGCTGTTCTATGAGCTCGGGCAGGGTCGGCATGAGTCTATTGCTGGGCGATAAGGCGGGCGTAGAACCCGTCCGGAATGCTGACCAGCTCTTCGTGCGTGCCGCGCTCGACGACGTGGCCACTCGACAGTACGATGGTCTCGCCGACATCGCGGATCGTGGACAGCCGGTGTGCGATGATGATGCAAGCGCATCCGCGGCGACGCAGGTTGTCGTCGATCTGCTTCTCGGTTTTCGCGTCGAGCGCGCTCGTCGCTTCGTCGAGGACGAGAATGCGCGGATTGGTTGCAAGGGCACGAGCGATTTCAAGCCGCTGACGCTGGCCACCACTCAGGTTGGAGCCGCCTTCTTCGATCTGGCTGTCGTAGCCGCCAGGGCGCGCCAATATCACATCGTGGATGCATGCATCCTTGGCCGCCTGCAACATATCCGATTCCGAAATGCTCTCGTCCCACATCGTGAGGTTGTCGCGGATGGTACCTTTGAACAGCACGATGTCCTGATCGACCAGCGCCAACGAATTGGCGAGTTCGTATCGTCCGTAAGCCTCGCGCGGCCGGCCGTCGAAGAACAACTCGCCGCTCCAGGGTTGGAACAGGCCCATCACCAGCTTCGATACCGTGGACTTACCGCATCCGGAGGGGCCGACGATTGCCACCCTCTCGCCGGGTTTCACCGACAGGTCGAAATTCTCCACCAGCGGCGCATCGGCGCGGGCGTAGCCAAACGTAACATTGTGCAGATTGACGTGGCCCTCAAGCTTCGGGGCGTCTGCCGGCGCGTGGCCCTGCGCAAGCGAAGGCGACGTCGCGGCAAACGCTGGGTCTTCCGGATACTGCATGACATCGTCGAGCCGGTTCATGTCACCTTTTACTTCCTGGATCTTGGCACCGAGACCGACCAGGGCGTTCACCGGTCCGGTGAAGCTTGCGACTAGGCTTTGGAAGGCGACCAACATGCCGATTGACAGATGACCATCCATGACGCGCATGCCGCCGATGCCAAGCACCAGCATGCTAGTGAGAGTAGTCAAGAACTGCGGCACCGAACCGATCACCATGCCAACGCGCGCCAGTTGCTGCTCGGTGTTGACATACTTGGCCTGGTAGCCCGCCCACTTGGCGAAGAAACCCGGCTCGCCGCCGCTGGACTTGATCGTCTCCATGATCGCCAGGCCGTTCATGGAGGCACCTAGCACCTTGCCGGCGTCGATCGCCAGCTTCTGGCTCACGTCCGTCATGCGGCGCGCGATCAGTCGCATGACGACCAGATTGATCCCGACGACGGCAACGCTCACCAGCGTGAGCAGCACATCGTAATAGAACATGAGCGCGACGAAGAACACCGCCTGTATTGCGTTGAGCAAGGCATGCGCCAGATCCCCCGACAGGAGCCCGGCGACGCGGTCGTTAATTGCAACCCGCGAACTGATTTCACCAGGCGAGCGCTGGGTATAGAACTCCACCGGCAAGCGCAGCACATGCCAGAAAAACTTGCTGGCCGAAGCGAGCGCGATCATGGTCTGCACGCGCAGTAGATAATAACTTTCGATCCAGGAAAGTGCGAAACGCAGCGCCGCAGTAAGCGCCATGCCGATCAGCAAAGGCTTGATCCAGCTGTCCATCCCCGAAACGAGAAACTTGTCGATGAACACGCTCGAAAAAATCGGGATGATCATGCCCGGAATGACTGCCGCGAGCCCTACCAGGACCAGGAAGGCGAGCGCCGGCTCGAGCCCGACAAAACGCTTTTTCAGCGCCGTTATTACGCTCGGTTGTACGCCACCGCGAACAAATTCCGGACCGGGCTCGAACGTCAGAACCACACCCGTGAACGACTGATCGAACTCATCCTCCGAAACCACTCGCGGGCCCAATGCGGGGTCGTTCAGGAAAACCTTTCCGTCGCGGAATGCATCGATGACCAGGAAATGGTTGAAGTTCCAGAACACGATCACCGGCATCGGCATGCTGCGCAGGTCCGCGGGCTCCTTCTTGAAGCCACGTGCGATCAGGCCGTAGCTGCGCGCTGTCTTGAGTACGTTGCTCGCCTTGCTGCCGTCACGGGTGACGCCGCACTTCAGGCGCAGTTCCTCGAGCGAAACGAACTTGCCGTGGTAACCGAGGATCATCGCAAGCGAAGCCGGTCCGCACTCCACCGCCTCCATTTGCATCACGGTCGGTGTCTGGCGGTGGCGAGCTTTCAGCGAAAGGAATTCCGCCATTCGCGCCTGGATTTCAGCTTCAGCCATAAGCAGTAAATTCGGTCCTTGCTTGAGGGTCGGGATGAGCGCTTGGTCAATTGACCCCGAGCGATTTACGGAAGATCGGGATGACAAGGCTGAGCGGTCGTTGCGTCTGCACCACTATTTCCGCATGGCATAACGTACCGCTGGCGATCTTGACCGGCGCGCCGGTGGCTGAAGACCATCGATATCCGCTAAAGTTGCTTTCGCGCTGCAAGGCGGCGCGGATTTCAATCGGTGAGGCGGTTCCGGCCAGGTCCCGCACCAGGTTTTCGTTTTGCAGCAACAGCATCATGCTTTGTGTCGTCGAGGGGTAGTCCGCCACATAGTTGACAACTCCGCGCAGAAAACCGTGTTCTTCGCGCTTGATCGTTGTGGGCACGACTTGCGCCTCCATTCGTGGCGCAACACGCTTGCCTTCGGCTGCGTCAACGTAGACAACGGCTTGCAGGTGTCCGCTGCGGTCATCCGAGAGTTCAACATTAAGCACCGAACTGCCCTGCGCGACCAAGGTGCCGGCGCCGGCCTTGATCTCGACGACGCGGCCAACGAAGGGGCTGGTGATGCTGGTCGTGAGCTTCTGGCTTTCTAGCAGGCTGTCCAGTGCGCGCTGGGCCTCATTAATCTGGCTTTCGATCGTCGCGACCTCGCCGTGGCTCACTTTTTCACCTTCGAGTTTCTTGAGGGACAACTCCTTGATCTGATTCCTCACGTTCTCCGCGTCAAGGACCAGGCTGGCGCGGTCCTGCTGCGTTTGCAGAAGGGCTTGCTTGGTGATGAGTCCCTGTTCGAGCAACTGGCCTTGTGTTTGCTCGCGTTCGCCCGCGACCCGCGCTTGTTCTTCCAGCGCGCGCAGTCGGCTTGCGAGATTGTGGCGCTGCTGGGCGAGCGACTCCGCCCCGAGCGCGGCTCCCTGAGAAGAAAACGAACGCACGATGCGACCCTGGCCCTGCAACTCATGCAGCCGTTGCTCGGCTTTTTCGATGCGATCGAGGAGTTCAGGCTGCGCAACGCGCGCAACTTGCTGGCCGACCTTGACGACGTCGCCGACGCGCGCCGTGACGGCAGTGATGCGGCCTGGCCCACTAGAAACGATATCGGCAAGCCCGGTCGGATTGATGAGGATGCACTTGCCTGAGACTTTGGTCGGAATGCTGCCGAACCAGCCCCAGATCAACGCCAGGACGATCAGGCCGAGTAGCGGTGCCAGTGCCAGCCAGGCTTTCGGTGTGATCACGCGCATCAGTGTGTCGAGTTGCTCCGGCGACGAGAGCCGCTCCAGAGCAACCTTGCGAAACAGCGCTTTCTGCTGGTCCTGCTCCATATCATTCCTCGCTAGACGAGTCAGCCTTTAGCCGCGTTATTCCCGCGGTTGAAATTCTGGAGACAAGAGATCCGCGATGCGAACGTCGTACCGATCGTCTTGTTGGTGGACCAGGTAACCAAGTTCAAAGCGCAACTGAACGATTGCGTTCGCATAGTTTTGCTGCAGTTGCACTTCATTGAGCAGTGCGTTATTCAGGCGGTCTTCGACGTTGATTACATCGAGCAGCGTAGCGGACCCCAGGCGCCGTCTTGTCAACTGGTTTTGCAGTGTGACCGCATAGCGTTTGACAGCCTCCTTCCCTTCCACCAGTTGCTCGACGCTGCCCTTCAGGCTACTAGCCTGCGCCGATACATTGCTGACAATGCTCGCTTCTAGGTCGTGCAACTGGACGATGCGGGCATCCTGGGAGGCGGACTGTGACAGAAGATTGCCGCGGGCGAGCGAGTTGTTGAATGGCCATTGCAGACTTAGCGAACCGGTGAAAGAGGGGCCCACCCGATTGCTGGAGTATGCGCGATCGAAGGCAGTGACCGCCGCTCCCTCGGCGAGGCCGGTGTAGCTGACGTTCAAGTTGAAATCGAGTTGAGGCTTGAGATTGTCACGCGCTGCGGTAACCCGGTGCTTCCCCGCCAATTCGCGCTTTCGACCGGCGTCAAGGTCCGCACGTCTTGCAAGCGCGGAGCGTATCAGGCGATCGACGTGTTCAACGGCATCAATCTTTCGACCGTTGTAGCTTGGCAGCGGGTCGGCCGGAACGGGCAGCGCAGCCATCTCGGAGCCCGAAAACCCAAGCTGGCGTGCGAGCGCATGCCGTGCGTCGACCAGTGCCTGCTCCGCCGCCACGCGCGCCGCCGTCTTTTCTGTACGGCTGGCGATTACCAGTTCGATCTCCGCGGCGGGGAGTTGATCGGCGGAAATCAGCTTGCGCATCTCATCGACAAGTGTGATCGCCCGCGTTTCGGCGGCCAGTGCAATATCAAGACGGGTGCGTTTGGCGACCGTGTTCCAGTAGGCGATGGCAGTATTGCGTACCGTTAGAGAACTGGTGTGGAGCAGATCGAGCAACGACGCGGCGAGTTCTGCTTCTGATGCCGCTACTTGCGCACCGACCGTTTCGGCGCCTGCGTTCTTCAGCAGTGGCACTTTCAGGGAAAAACTAAGGCGCCCGCTGGTTTGATTCGGGATGCCGGCCACGCGCTGCATGCTGTCATCCGTGCCGGTGATGCTGAAGCCGACGCCTACCGCCATGCCGTTCACCAGCGTCTTGTCGACACCCAGGCGATGAGTCGTGGTATCGGTAGCTTGGTCCCTAACGAAGACTCCGCCCAACTGCAGCGCCGTTATCTCGTCCTGGCGCAGCGCACGCATGTCGCGGGTGCGAGCCGAAGAAATGCTGGCGACTGGATCGAATTGGCTCTCGGCCTGCAGCAACAGTCCGCGGCTGGCGACCACCTGTTGTTGTTGCAGTAGCGTATTCGGGTTCCGCCTGAGGGCAAATTGAAGCGCATCCTGCAAAGACAATCGGTTTTGGGTCGCCGGCTGGGCCGAGGCGCTGTGGCCAAAGCCGACCAATGACAGTAGCGCCGCGCCGGCGATGCCGACAATCGAACGCTGTGTTGTCTGGCGAAAGACAGTAGGTCGCATGGCAGATCTAAGATGCGGAAAACCGCTGGCGGTACGCAATGAATGGCCTAGCGTTCAAATCCCTTTAGCATTCTTTCGAAGCGCGCCCCGGCCAGATGTACGTGGTCCAGCACATCGAACTCAAGTTCGTCGGCATCGGTGTCGTCCATCCCGGGTTCATCAGTGAGCCCATAGCCCATGCGCTGAATCGTGTTGCGCATGCGATCGGCCAGGAACAAGGCAAGCGCCCTGTAAAAGCGCGACGCGAATCCGATGTCTTGTTTAAGCTTATCGGCCAGTAACTGTTTGGGCACCGCCAAGACCCATGAGTCCTGTTCGGCGAGGACGGAAGCGACGGTCGGTCTAGAATCGACGAGCGACATCTCGCCCAAGATGTCGCCGGCGGCGACATTTGCGAGTCGCACGCCACGATCGGTGAGTACCTGCATCGACCCCTCAAGCACGATGTAGACGAATTCGATGCGGGTGCCGTGCTTGATAAGTTCAGTGCCTTGAAGCACTTTCGTGCGCTTTCCGCTGCTCGCAAGCCAATCGACATCGGAATCGCTCAGCTGTCCAAGAATGAATAGTACTTTGCGCACGGTCTTTCCTGTGATTGGTCCTGTCGCGCTCGCTTAGTCGGTAATCGAGTCAAGTGGCGCGCCTTCGAATGATTCGTGATACTGAAGCGTCGCAGCTATCTATTACCATAGATCATACCACTGCTGTCCAACATAGCCGAAGCCACTCGAATGATGCCTTGATCTGATGCGGGTTTCGGGCGGGTGGTAGTGGTTTTTCAAGATCGTGCCTCCGGGTGCTGTCCAAGATCAAGCGAAGGCCAAGGCGGCCTGAAGGTTGTCCTGAGGATCGGGCGGCGTCGCGAAGGGTTCGTCGAGCCAGACCATCAGATCGCGATGGGTGAAGAGATTCATGCGCAGGAGTGCGATCAGGTTGGACAAACTCCAGCCGAAACGGGAGGACAGTTGCAGATAGCGCAAGAGCAGCATCGAGATCAATGCCGTCCAAATCTGCGTCTTGACCGCGTTCGCAGAGGTGCCGACGAAGGTCTTGATCTTCAGATTCTGCTTGATCGCCTTGAAGAACAGCTCGATCTGCCAGCGGTCCTTGTAGATCGCGGCGATGGTGCTGGCGCCAAGACCGTGATGGTTGGTGATGAAGACGAGAGTGCCGCCGGTGTCCTCGCGGATCGCCTCGACCCGGCGCAACAGATGCGGACACTTCTCCTGCGCCCCGGTGCCGGTCAAGCGGATGGTCTGATCCCTGACGATGTTCCGGTTCTGCGGCACCGTGTGTTCCTCGACCACCTCGAACAAGGTGTTGTCCTTCATGCGGGTGACGAAATAGACGCCGGCCTCTGTCCATTTGGCGAACAGGCGGTAGTCGTTGTAGCCCCGATCATCGACGACGATGGTGTCGGGCGCGAAGTGCATTTGGTGGGCGGCCTTGACGTCCGCCACCTTGCCGTCGGTGATGATGCCGAAACATGGCAAGTAGCCGTCGTGGTCGAGGACCAGATGCAACTTGACCGCGCCCTTGGTGGTGCGGAACTTTGCCCAGTCGTACATGGACAGGCACAGATCGATGACCGTCGAATCGATGCTGACCAGTTTGTTCTTGAAGCGAAATTTCTTCTTGCCGACCGCTTTGGCGGCGACCGTCTCGAACAGGCCATAGAAGACCTTTTCGAACAACTCCCACGGTCGATGGCCGTTGGCGTACGACAGCGACGAACGCGCCGGTGCCTCGATGCCCAGGTGGGCCAACTTGCCTTCGCAACTCTTCAGCCCGCCTTCGATCTCTCGCAGGGAGTGGGCGCGGCCCAGCTGGCAGAACAGCATCCCGACAAACTGGCTCCAGCTCGACAACCCCTTGCTGCGGTATTCCGCTCCTGTCTCCCTGACCATTCGCTCGAAGTCGGTTCGCGGAATCCGCTTGAGTATTTGGCTAAACATGCTGCATGATGCTTTCACGTTGGGTCTCCTTCGGCTGGGTGCAGGTGGGTTTGGCGATTCACCTACACCCTACACCGTCGGACGATCCAACGTCATAACCTGTTTTGGACAATGGGGTATCCACTTAGCTCCACTTGAGCTAGAATGCACTGGATGGACGTCCAGATACTACCGCCGATTTCCGGAAAAGACTACCCCCGGACCTGGAATGACTTC
>Ga0172367_10009076_pt1 | contig 10987 bp, 11 predicted proteins | sample Lak10m_FD_114542 | JGI IMG/M metagenome (GOLD analysis project Ga0172367, IMG submission 114542) | Freshwater microbial communities from Kabuno Bay, South-Kivu, Congo - kab_022012_10m | ecosystem: Environmental > Aquatic > Freshwater > Lake | place: Democratic Republic of the Congo: South-Kivu...
CATTTTGCGGGGTGATCCCAACGTGGTGATGGTGGGAGAGATGCGCGATGTGGAAACGACCGAGATCGCGATCCGGGCGGCGTTGACGGGGCATCTGGTGTTTTCGACCCTGCACACCAACGACGCCATCGGCGGCATCACGAGGTTGGTGGACATGGGGATCGAGCCGTTCTTGGTCGGCTCTTCGGTCCGAGCATTTTTGGCGCAGCGGTTGGTGCGGGTGCTGTGTCCGTGGTGTTGCGAAAAGGGTTCGTATTCCGAGGAGTATATCCGGGAGATTGGGATCCCGCCGGAGAAGGCGGCTACCGCGCACCGGGCGGTGGGCTGTGACCGTTGTCGGCAGACGGGATATCAGGGTCGGCGAGCGATCTATGAGATCTGCCTGGTGACACCCCAGATGCAGGAAATGATCACGCGGCGAGAATCCAACGCGGCCCTGAAGGAGTTGGCGCGGTCCCAGGGGATGCAAAATTTACGGGAAGACGGCTGGGATAAAGTGGCGGAGGGAACCACCACGATCGAGGAAGTGGTGCGCGTGACCGCGACCGAGGCGGCCAAGAACCCCGCGAACGTCTGATGCCCGCTTTCACCTACGAAGCGATTGTGCCGGGAGGAGGCCGGACCCGTGGAACTCTCGAAGCCAGAAGCCGACAGGAGGCCCTGGCGCAATTAAGCCGGCAGAGACTCCAGCCCATCCGCTTGCAGCAACAGGGCGCGACCGGCGGGTCCGGCACAGAAAGCGCCGCGGCCGCGGAAGCCCCGGCGGAACGACAGATGAGTGAGGCCCAGATCATTTCCTTCACCGAAGAGCTGGGGGATTTGCTGGATGCCGGACTCCAACTGGAGGGCGCCTTGAAGATGATGGAGCAGCGATCCGAGGCTTCCGCCCTCAAAGCGGTAGCGGAAAGCTTGCGGACTCAAGTCCGGGAGGGTGTCAGCCTTTCGCGCGCCCTGAAAAAAGCCTCGGCTAGCTTTTCCGACTTGTACTGCAACCTGGTTTCGGCGGGAGAGGTGAGCGGCGCCCTAGGTTCCATCCTGCAGCGGCAGGTGGTTTATTTGAAAAAACTGAGCGATCTCAAGGCGCGCGTGATTCAAGCCCTGATTTATCCGATGTTTGTCACCGGGGCCGGCATTCTCCTGATGGTCCTGTTCGTCGTGGTGCTGGTGCCGCAACTGGAGATGCTTTTTAAAACACAAAAACCTCCCCTGATCACCCAGCTTCTGCTCTGGACCAGTCGTTTTCTGGTCCAATGGGGTTGGCTGGTTCTGGCCAGTTTGGCGCTTGCGGGGGTTGGGTTCTGGCAGGCCATCCAGCGTCCCGCCGGTCGCCTTTGGTGGGATCAGGCCCGCGTAAAAATTCCGGTGGCCGGCCCGGTTTTGGAGGCGGCGTTTTACGCGCAGTTCAGCCAAACCTTGGCCAATCTGTTGGCCAACGGGGTCACTTTGCTACAGGCGATGCAACTGGTTTCCCGGGCCACGCCCAACACTTTTTTCCGGGCCCGCCTGGAGAAGGCTTCCGACCAGGTCTCCGAAGGGTATTCCTTAAGCCGGGCCTTGGGCCAGGTGGGTGGCTTTGCCGACACCTTTTTGGATTTGGTGGCGGTGGGGGAGCAAACCGGGGAGTTGGCCAAGGCATTGGACAAGGCTGGGGCCCGTTACGAAAAGGAGATGGACCGTCGAATTCAGAAAATCACGGCCCTGATTCAGCCGGTCATCATTGTGATCATCGCCTTGGTGGTCGGCGCAGTGGTCTACTCCATTATCACCAGCATTTTTGACGCCATGTCCGGAATGCGAAAAAGCCTCTAACAAGTTGTTCCCCTCCCTTGGACGGTTGTTCACGCCAAGAGTGAGCAAGGCGGCGACTGGCCGGACCACCCCGGCCTTGGGCCTGCCAACTTGGTTCCATGAAAAGGAGAAGACCGTTTTGGCGCCGCCTAGCGGCGGCGACGGCTTTTTTCTGGTTGGGTTCCCTCCTGCCGGCGGAAGCTCCCCCTGGGGGAGGTTTGCCCCCGGCCCGCTGGGAAGCCGCTTCTCCTGGAGAACCTCTCCCGTCCTGGGTCGGGCCGGTCCAGTCCTTCGCGACCACGCAGACCACGGTTTGGCGAGCTTCGGTTCGCCCCCCGCCGGGACCCTCCCAGCTGGCGGTCACGATGGTTTTTGAGGAAACCGTCCACGGTGTCGCCCGGTTGATTTGGCAGGGACCGGGGCGCGCGGTGGTGTTGTGCCAAAACCTTTTTGAGGGAGCCGCCCCGCTGCACCAGCGGACTATCCTGATTGATCGGCCAACGTTGGGAGGCATTGGTCAGCTGGTGGTGGAGTCCGCCGGCGCCAAGCCCGTGCTGATCCGTGCCGAGTTGTCCTGGGTGGAACCCTTGGTGCTGGCGGCCACGGGTTGGACTCCCCCCGGGCTTTTTTTGGCACCTTCCGGGAGGGTTTTTCCTGGCGAAGAGTTGGATGGGCAAGCCTCCGCCCCTCCGGCTGATCTTAGCCGGGAACGGTCGGTAGATGCGGTTTTGGATCCCGGTCCGGTGCAGTGCCCGCCCCAAACCCCGGTCCGCTTTCTATCCACAATGTCCACGGCTCCTTTGCATGCACGTGTCCAGGCACGGTTGGCCGGGCTTCGTCCCGGGGAAGAGCCGGAAATCTGGGTGAACGGGGCCCGTTTGCCTGGGGTGGCGGTGGAGGTGCCCGGCTTGGACGATCCCGGATATCAACTTCGTTCTCTTCCGCAAGGGCAGACCCTGGACTACGGGGGTTGGCGAACCGCGGTGGCGGCGGTGCCCCCTGGATGGCTACGTCGCGGGGAGAACCAGATCGAATGGATTTCTCCGTCCGGATCGCAAGGTATGACATTGCGGAATGTCCGGTTACAAGTGAGTTATGAGTCGACCGCTGGGGTGCCTGCCTTGATCCAACCGACGGCCCCGGCCGTCGCCGCCCCGGTTTTTCCCTCGTTCTCCCCTTCGTCGTTGGTGAGGCCCAAACTCCGTCTGGGGTTGTCTTCGGCGGCGGGCGGGTTAAAATTAAGACCAGAATGAGACGCCCTTTCCAAGCCCGGCATCCCTTTGCGGGCGGCTTCACCCTTATCGAAATCATGCTGGTGGTGGGGATCATCACTGTCCTGATGGGGTCGGCCATCTATATGCTCACGGGGAATCTGGAGTTTGCGAAAGAGCAGCGGGTGCGCGGGGACATCCAGGCCCTGACCACCCAGACCCGACTTTTTGAAATGAAAAACGGAGGCGTTTTGCCTCCGGCCGGGGAGGCCCAGTCCAAGCTGAAATCCAGCGGCCTGATTGCGGATATCATCAAGGACCCTTGGGGGAACGATTACAAAATGACCATGGGGGGCCCCAAGGGTTTCACGTGGTCCTCTGCCGGACCGGACCGTCAACCCGGTACGGCCGATGACATCAAATAATCCATCTTTTCGACGCCGGGTCGGACCCGGCGGCTTCACTTTGGTTGAAATCGTCTTGGTCATCGCAATGGGCGTGGTTTTTTTTGGCGGAGCCGCCCTTTTGCTAATGAACGACCCTGGAGACAAGGATCTGGTCGATACCCGAGAGTTATTGCAAGCGGTTGCCCGGGGCAACCGGCTGGCCGCCCTTTCCCAGGGAAAAAAACAGATCGTGTTTCTGAATGTCACCGGTGCGGGCGGGCAGAGCTTTCCCGGCGGGGTGCAAATGGACCTGATCACTCCCCGGGATATGGCCGCGGGGCTCAAGGGGTGGGGAAGACCCCAGGACTATGAGTGGACTTTCACTGCCGGGGGATTGGTGGAGCCAATCCGGGTCCGGCTTCGCAAGGGCGATGTCCTGGAGCAGTTCTCCTTCAGCGCCCTCACCGGGGAAATCCTCAACGAGACGGCGGAACCCGAATGAAAGGCGCGGCGCGCTCCTTTACGCTGATCGAGGTGATGCTGGCGGTGGCCATCTTCGCCTTTGCGGCGGTGGGGGCCACCGTCAGCCTCAACAACATTCTCGCCATCACCTCGGAAGCGTCCACGGTGAACCAACAGCGGCAGGCGGTCGAGTCGCTGGCCGCCAAGATTCTCGCCTCGTCCAACAATTTTCAACCCACGGATTTCGTCCAGGAGCCCTGGCCAATCAGCACAAACTGGACCCTTTGGAAAAGGGTCGAGCTTCTGGATCCACCTATCCAGGTCACCCCGCCGAACTCCACCAACGCGACCCGGATGCTTTCGGGATGGTGGCTGGTGACTGTCCGGGCGCAGCAGGGAAAAAAAGTTGTGGATTCCGTTTCTTTCCTGGTTTGGCCCGAACGATGAAACCGCCGCGGATCCACTTGCGGTCGGCCAGCTTCACGCTCATTGAGGTGTCCCTGGGCATGGCCATCTTGATTCTGATTTTTGGGGTCATTTTCCAGCTAGTTCAATACTCCGTCCTGGGGGCGGACGCTGCCGGACAAATCAGTATTCGGAATCGCGAAGTCAGTGGCCTGATGGCTTTGGTGCGGCAAGCCTGTCTCGATCTTTCGCCGAAATCGACCCTTTCCCTGATCCCTCGGGAAGGGAAAGGGTATGACTTGGTCTTATCCAATTCGCCCAGCTTGATCCTTCCGGCCGATTACCAGGGAGTCCGCGTGGCGGAATTCCTTTTGCAAAAAAACGACCGCGGTAGCCAGGACCTTTGGTTGGCGGAAAGCACCATGGTAACCAACCGCCAGGGGGGGTTGAGCCCGACGGAGCGCCCCAACCGGTTTTTGCTTCTGCGCGACGTGCGCTCCCTGGAATGGACGGCTTGGGACACTCGCGATCGCAAGGCCAAGAGCGCGTGGACCGAGAGCAACAAGCCTGGCGTCCTGCAGCTGAAGATGAGCCGAAAACAGGGTACCAAGGTAAGAAATGACGAAGGCTGGTTTTGGATTCCAACTGGACTGGGTCCGAACGGGCAACTCCCGCTGGATCCGCTGAATCTCATGGCCGCTGCAGGGACCAATACCAACCCAGCCAATCCGACCAACCCGGGGATGAACTTCACCACGCCCCCTGTGGGGGTACCACCCCCATGAGGCTCCAGGGAAGTCGTGGGGTCGCCTTGGTGGTGGTCCTATGGGCGGTCGGCCTGATTGCCTTCGCCCTGACCGGTTTGAGCCTGATGTTTCAGGCCCAACTGGAGCAGGAAGTGGCGGCGCTTCAAAACGCCCGCGCCATGTTGGTGGCGGAATCCGGCATCCAGATGTGCCTTCACCGGGATCTAACAAGGGAAGAGGCACAAGAAGCCTCTGTGCAACTGAGCCAGCGATTGCAGGCCGGCTGGAGGGTGCCGGTGGAGTTTCGGGTGGATTTACAAAGTTTTCGGCAGGAGGAAGGCTCGCTCAACCTGAATTATTGGTTGGCGGATCCCCAGCGGGAAAAAACCGGGCGAGTGATTTTACAAAACCTTTTTGCCGGCTGGGGCGTGAATTTGGAGACTTCCGTGCAGGTCATTGATGCCTTGCTGGATTGGATGGACCCCGACGACTTTACCCGCCCCCAAGGAGCGGAGGCTGAGGATTACCGGGAGCAGAAAATGGGCAGGCCGCGCAATGGCCGAATCGAGAGTCTGGATGAGCTGGAGAATGTGATGGGTTGGAAAGAAATGGCCAAGGAGGCCAACGTGGATTGGAGGTCGAAATTCACTCTTTACGGAAGCGGAAAACTGTCCCTCAAATCGGCGGATCAGGATGTCATCGAGGCTGTGTTGGGGATGGCTCCAGGCTCGGCGGAACCCTTCCTCCGAGCCCGCAAAGGAGCTGACACCATCGATGGGACCCGGGATGACGTGATCAACCCCGCGCTTCTCGCGGGGGTTCCGACCGCGGTTTTGGAGGAGCGCACCTCGGTAGGGGAGGCCGAACTCTGGCGGGTCTCCTCGACGGGCACGGTGGGAAAAGCTAAAAAAAAGGAGAAAGGTGAAGACGCAATGGGAGTAAGCAGAACCTTGGTGGCCTTGATTATTCGAAACCCGCCCCAAGTCTTGGCCCGGTGGCTGGAAGAGAAGTCGCCATGAAACCGTTTGGCAAGGGTAAGAACGGCGCGGGGGGCGAAAAAAAAGGGGCGGCGGGCGGAGGCGGTTCCACGGTTTTGTTTCCAGGTCCGGAAGGCTGGGAACTTTGGAGCGGGGATCCCGGTAACCCGGTTTGCACGGGACCGGCGGAGGAACCCAGGAAACTGCGGCCCTCTTCCGGGTGTCTGATGAGCCTGCCCTCCCACTCGTTTTTTTCCCTGCCGCTGTGGGTTCCCGTGGTGGAGGAAAGTCCGGCGCGGGAACAGACTCAAATCAGACTGGAAATGAAGGGAATGCTGGGGGCCAACCCCGACTCTGCGGTCTGGAATTTTGAAGTGGTGCGTCGGGAGCAGTTGCCGCCGACCCCGGAGGGGGAGGCAGTCACCCGGCAGTTGGAAGCCACTGCAATTCTTGGTCCGGCCTTTGAGGATAAGTGGTTGGTGGAGGAGGCGACCCGCTATGAGCCGGCCGGCCGGTTGCTGGCCTCTGCCGACACCGGCTCCTCGGCCGTCTTGCGTCGGGAACTTAGACGTTGGGTGGCAGATTTTTATCAGGAAGGCAAGTGGCTGCACACCCAGCCGTTGCTGGCGGCCCAGCTGGATGGTGCGGCGGCGGTGGAGTTACTGGCCACCGTGGCCCAGTTGGAGGGTGAGGGTGTTTGGACGGGGGCGGAGGGATGGAGATTGCGGGAGCCGGGAGCGTCCATCGGAGAAGATTTTCGCCGGGGGCTAGGTGCCCTTTTGCGGGTGGAGGAACGCGTGCCACCCCGTCCGCCAGCCTCTGCATGGAATCTTCCGCCCCTTGCCCTGACCGAGCTCAGGGCCGAGCGGGCGAAAGGGGCGCGGAAAAAGCGAATGATCCGGACGGGTCTGATAGCTTATTCGGCCTTGGTCCTTTTCCTGGTCGCTTGGTTTGCCTGGCCCCTGGTTCGCCTCCAACTCGCCCGCGGAGAACTGAGCAAAATCGGGGAGGAGGCCGGGAAGATCCGGCAAACCGCCATGCTTTGGCGGGAGGCGGGCAGCTGTTTTGACCCGCGGCGCAACACCTTGGAGCTACTCTGGCAGGTTTCCCGTCCGCTCATCGAGGGCGACCCGGCCAAAATCGAAGGGGTCCGCCTGACCTTATTTGACCTCAACAATCGCCGCCTCCTCTTGCAGGGGGAAGGCAAGGATTTGGAAGTGGTGGAAAAGTATTTCAATTGGCTGAAGACCGAGCCCGGTCTGGCGATTTTTCAGTGGAAATATCCACAGCCCAGGCTCTTGCCCAACGGCAATGCCCAGTTTCAGGCGGAGGGAGAACTGCCGGGGGCGGCGGAGCCGGAAGCGGAAGGAGGGGAAAATGCGGACCTTAACGCACCATGAAAAAAGACTGACCCTCTTTCTGATCGGCGCCGTGGTTACGGGGGTTCATCTCATCGCGCTTAAGCTGGTTTTGGATTTTGACCGGGGCAATCGCCTGAGCTTGTCGCAAACCCGGGACGAGTTGCTGGAGGCGCGCGGCTGGATCGAACAGCGGGAGGTCTGGAATCCACGAGCCGCATGGCTGGAGGAAAACTTTCGGCCCGCACCGGCGGAAAACCCCGCTCCCGGTCTCCAGAAAGCCGCGCAGTCCGCTGCCCAGAAGGCCGGCTTGAAAATTGACGAGCAGAACCTCCGTCCTCTGCGAACCGGGACGTGGAGTCTGCTCTACGCCAACAAGATGAGACTCAGCGGAAGCCTGGAACAGTTCCTGCAGTGGCTGCTGGCAGTTTATCAACCTAGCCAAGGCATCGCCGTGACCGCCCTCAGCCTAAAAATCGGTTCGGAACCCCCAAAAATGGTGGGGGAAGCGGAGGTGGGTCAGTTTTTCAAGCCCAACAATCCATGAGCAAGTTCTTCACACTCCCTTTCGGTCTGCAGGTGGCCTTGTGCCTCCCGCTTTTAGGCTCGGATGCGATGACTCCTGCCGCGCCACCGCCGAATCCGGTTCCCGCCGGTTTGGAGGTTCCGGATCTGCCCGGATCTCTCCGGCCGGAGCGCTATGCCGCTCTGTCCAAAAAGTCACCTTTCACGCTGGCCTCCGCCAGCCAGGAGAACGCCGACTTTGCCAAAGATCTTATCTTGGCGGGTTACGTCCGGATTGAGCGTCAGGATTTTGTGATGATCGCCAACCGCAGCCGGCCGGAACGAATCATGGTGGGTATGACCCCCTCGCCCTCGGCGCAGGGCATGGTGTTGGTGAAAATTGATCGAGACCCCTCCGGGGATCCGACCAAAATGCAGGTGCGGATCCGCAAAGGCGGCGAGGAGGCGACCTTGAAGTACGAGACTGTTTCCACGGCGCCCGCCCCGGTCCCGGCGGCGATTCCGGGGCAACCTGGCGTGGTTGGGCAACCGCCCGTTCCCGGCCAACCCCAAGTGGCTCCCGTTCCCGGCCAACCCGGTCAAAAAAATCCCCCGGTCATCCGCCGTCGGGTCATTCCCATTCCTCCCCCGGCGCGATGAAATTTTTGCTTCTCTGCCTAGTGATTTTGTCGGCGGCCTGGATTGCCCTGGCCCAGCCCTTGGCCAATGCCCCTGCGCCCATCGCCAATGAGGACACCATTCCACCTGAGGTCATCCAATTTCCCAACAACCCGGTTTCCGATTTTTTGCTGGTCTATGAAAGATTGCGGGGTGTGGTGCTGATCAAGGACGCCTCGCTTTTGGCCGGAGGCCCCAATCTGAGCCTGACGCTCAACCAGCCGGTTTCCAAAGAGGATGCCATCCGCCTGATCGAGTCGACTCTTTTGCTCAATGGCTACGCGTTGATTGCGGTTGATAACCCGAATTTTTCCGCGGCTCTGGAGCAAACCCCGCAACCCCCTGGGCAAAAACCGTGGGCCATCAAGGTGATTAACACCTTGGGCGGCAAAAATCCGCGAAGCGAGGGTGTCTACCTTGCCCAGAAGCCCGAGGATGTGCCGACCGGTGAGGTCATCGCCTCCTATGTCATGCAGCTCGACAATCTCTCGGCATCGGAGGCCGTGCCGATCTTCGAGCAGTTCATCACCCTGCACCCCTACGGGAGCCTGGTGCCGGTGCCTTTGTCCAACCAGGTCCTGATCACGGAAAACTCCACCCTGATCCGGCGCCTCATGGAGGTGAAGGCGTTGGTGGATCTGCCCAGGGATGTGGAACGGGAATTTGTTGTCCTGGAGCAGGCCAATGCCGACCGGGTGGTGGAACTGATCACCCAGATCCTGGAAAAGCGGGCGGAGAATCGTGTCTCCGGCGATACGGTCCGGGCGGCAACGGGGCAACCAGCCCAACCCCCGGGAGTTCCCGGCCTTCCTCCCGTCACCGGGGGTGGTGCGGCGACGGGCGGCAACACCAGTGCGTCCGTGGGAGATGTTCAGCTGATCGCCGACACTCGGACCAACCGGATTTTGGTGATTGCGGATAAGGCCACCCTGGAGTTCATCAAAACCTTGATTCATGAGTTCGATGTCCCGGTGGACATCGGAACCCCGTTCGTGCAGCTGCTGAATTACGTGGCGGCGGCGGACATGCTGCCCATCTTGGCCGATATCCTAAAGGAGGAGGGTGAGGAGGGCGGTGATGCAGGTGGGGGCACCACCGGTCCCAACCGCACCACCACCGGCGGAATTGGTTCCGGCAATAACAATAATAACCAGGGCGGAGTCGCGGGAGCCGGGCAGATCGGCTCCTTGGAAGAGCCTGGGGAACAGCAGGCGGCGGAGTCGGTCATCGTGGGCAAGACTCGCCTGATCGCCGACAACCGAGCCAATGCCATCCTAGTGATCGGCCAGCCGGAAGCCCGTGACAAGGTGAAAGCCATCTTGGACAAGTTGGACAAGCGGCCGATGCAGGTTTACCTCTCGACGGTGATCGGGGATCTGACCGTCAGCAATAACGATGAGTTTGCCGTCAATATTCTCCAGAAATACATCGGTGGCCCGAAAACAGGGGCGGCCAGCGTGGCCGGGGGAAGGCCTTTCATTTCGGGCACGAAAACCCTTTACTTTAATCCTATAAACACGCCCGGGGCGTTAGGACCGTCACAGCAAGAGCAGCCTGGCATTACCCCGATCTCCCCTGCCGCCGCCACCATGGCGCAAATGTCCCAAGTGGCTGTGGGAGCTTTGCCTGGAATGCAGATTGCAACCTTTATCCTTGGTTCCATTGATCTCTATATCCAGGCCCTAACCTCCACCGCACGGTTTCGGATCGCCTCTCGTCCCTCGATTTTTACGGCCAACAACAAAAAAGCGGTGATCTTCAATGGCCGCAAGATTGCCGTGCCCACCAGTACGGTCACCACCCTCGGAGCCGGTGGTAGCGCTGCCACCACGACCGGTTCCCAGCAGTCCAATATCCAGTACCAGGACGTGGTCTTGAAAATTGAGGTGGTGCCGTTGATCAATAGCGCCCGGGAAATCACCCTGCAGATCATTCAGACCAACGATAATGTCATTCCGGGTTCCAGCACCCAGATCGGGGGAGGGGTTAGTGTGCCCGAAATCGCCACTCAGGAGTTGACCACCACGGTGACGGTCCCCGATCAAGCCACAATTCTTCTTGGGGGACTGATCACGCAGCGGGATAGCAAAACGGTGGCCGGAGTTCCCTTCCTCTCCTCCATCCCATTGATGGGAAATCTTTTTAAATCCACGGCAGACACCACCGATCGGCAAGAGTTGGTCGTGATGATCCAGCCCTCCGTCGTACAGGACATCCCGGAAATGAGGGAAATCAGCAAAACCGAGCGGGATCTGACCGGATTTTCCTCCAAGGAGCTATCCCCGTTGAGCATGAAGGTCGGCTCCAAGACATCCAGTCAAAGTGGCCTGCCTCTTTCCTCACCGGAAGAACTGCCCGCCCCGCCCTCCCAGGAATAAATTCTGTTCCCAAGGGTGCACGCCCCTCGGGTTGACTCCGCTCCCTGTTTCAAGGACGCTGGCCGGAATTAGTTTTTCTACTTCATGAACATCC
>Ga0172367_10009077_pt1 | contig 10986 bp, 12 predicted proteins | sample Lak10m_FD_114542 | JGI IMG/M metagenome (GOLD analysis project Ga0172367, IMG submission 114542) | Freshwater microbial communities from Kabuno Bay, South-Kivu, Congo - kab_022012_10m | ecosystem: Environmental > Aquatic > Freshwater > Lake | place: Democratic Republic of the Congo: South-Kivu...
CGCCAACTACTTCCTGCACATGTCGGACGTGACGTTCGACATGGAGCACAACCGCATGGAGGTTCACCAGCGCAAGAGCGAGCCGTGGCGCGTGACGCTGGTGGACACCGGCGAGGACACGCTGACCGGCGGGCGACTGCGTCGCGTGGCCGAGCATGTCCGCGACGAGGAGGCGTTCTTCTTCACCTACGGCGACGGTGTGTGCGACGCCGACCTGCAGGCGGAACTAGCCTTTCACCGCCGACACGGCAAGCTGGCCACGGTGCTGGCCGTGCGGCCTCCGGGCCGCTACGGCGCGCTGGAGATGCGCGGCAGCCAGGTGCATGGATTCGCCGAGAAGCCTCGCGGCGACGGTGGTCGCATCAACGGCGGCTTCTTCGTGCTGTCACCCAAGTGCATCGACCTCATCCATGGTGATCAAACCAGTTGGGAGGGCGAGCCGCTGACCCAGCTGGCGAACTCCGGCCAGCTGGAGGCCTTCGAGCACGACGGCTTCTGGCAGGCCATGGACACGCTGCGCGACAAGAACCAGTTGGAGGATCTCTGGCAGTCCCGCACGGCACCCTGGAAGAAGTGGACGTGAACCCCGCGTTCTGGCGCGGCAAGCGCGTCTTCCTGACCGGTCACACCGGCTTCAAGGGCGGGTGGATGGCGCTGTGGCTTGCGGAGATGGGCGCGCAGGTGCACGGCTACGCGCTGCAGCCGCCCACCACGCCCAGCCTGTTCGAGGTGGCCGACGTCGGTGGTCGCATGGCCTCCAGCGTGATCGCCGATGTGCGCGACGCCGCGGCGCTGGCCGCCGCCGTGCGCGCCGCGCGGCCGGAGGTGGTGTTTCACCTGGCGGCGCAGCCTCTGGTGCGACAGAGCTATTGCCAACCGGTGGAGACCTACGCCACCAACGTGATGGGCGTGGTGCACCTGCTGGAGGCGGTGCGCGCGGTGGATGGCGTGCGTGCGGTGGTAAACGTGACCACCGACAAGTGCTACGAGAACGACGACCGCACGCAGCCCTACCGGGAGGGTGACCCGATGGGCGGCCACGACCCGTACTCCAGCAGCAAGGGGTGCGCGGAACTGGTCACCGCCGCGTGGCGACGCTCCTTCCTGGAGGCGCGTGGCGTGCGCGTGGCCACGAGCCGCGCCGGCAACGTGATCGGCGGCGGCGACTGGGCGCAGGATCGACTGGTGCCGGACTTCCTGCGCGCCATCGACGCGGGTGAGGAGCTGGTGATCCGATCGCCCGAGTCCACGCGCCCGTGGCAGCACGTGCTGGAACCCGTGTCGGGCTACCTGCAGTTGGCGGAGCGGCTGTGCGAAGGCGGCGAAGCCTTCGACGGCGCGTGGAACTTCGGTCCGCCGCTTTCGGACGCCAAGCCCGTGCGATGGATCGTGCAGCGGCTGTGCGATGGTGTGCCGGGATCGCGCTGGAGCGTGTCCAGCACACCGCAGCCGCATGAGGCGCACATGCTCTCGCTGGACAACGCCCGGGCGCGCGAGCGCCTGGGCTGGAGACCGCGATGGTCCATCGAGCAGGCGCTGGCGCGCACGCTGGAGTGGCATCTGGCATGGCGGAAGGGTTCCCGCATGCAGGCCAACTGCCTGGCACAACTTCGGGCCTACGAGGCCACGGCATGAGCGCGCGATTCGACGTGATTCCCACACCCATCGCGGGCCTGGTGGCGCTGCAGCGGAAGCCCATCGGCGACGCGCGCGGATTTCTGGAGCGTCTCTACTGCGCAGAGGAACTGCGGCCGCTGCTGGGTGAGGCGCGCATACAGGCCGTGAACCGCACGCGCACCGCCACGCGCGGGACGGTGCGCGGGTTGCACTTTCAGCACACGCCGCACGGCGAGGACAAGCTGATCCAGTGCCTTCGCGGTGAGGTGCTGGACGTGGCCGTGGACATTCGGCGCGGATCTCCAACCTTCCTGCAGTGGCATGCCGAGGTGCTTACCGGCGAGAACAACCGTTCCCTGCTCGTGCCACGCGGCTTTGCGCACGGCTTCCAGACGCTGTGCGACGACTGCGAGATGCTCTACCTGCACACGGCCGCTCACAAGCCAGACAGCGAAGGCGGTGTGGACGCGCTGGATCCTCGACTGGCCATCTCGTGGCCCCTGCCCGTGACCGAACGATCGACGCGCGATCAGTCCCATCCATGCATCGAGCCATCCTTCAAGGGTGTCGAACCATGAAGTGCAGACACTGCGCGGCGGATCTTGCGCTGCCCATGATCGACCTTGGGACGGCGCCGCCGTCGAACGCGTACCTGACCGCCGAGGCGCTGCGGCACCCCGAGCGGCGCTTTCCGCTGCGGGTGCTGGTGTGCGAACGCTGCTGGCTGGTGCAGACCGAGGACTTCACCGATGCACACGAGCTGTTCGACGCCGACTACGCCTACTTCAGCGGTGTTTCCACCTCATGGTTGGCGCACGCAGAGCGCTACGTGGCCGAGATGGTGGATCGCTTCGGACTGCACGCCGAGAGTCGTGTGGTGGAGGTGGCCGCCAACGACGGCTACCTGCTGCAATGGGTGAAGGCGCGCGGCATCCCGTGCACCGGCGTGGAACCGACCGCCAGCACTGCAGCGGCGGCGCGCGCGAAGGGCATCGATATCGTGCAGGACTTCTTCGGGCGTCAGCTTGCGGAGGCGATGGCGGGCCGCGGGCTGCGGGCCGATCTGATGACGGCTAACAACGTGCTCGCCCATGTACCCGACATCAACGACTTCGCCGCGGGCTTCGCCACGCTGCTGAAGCCGAGCGGCGTGGCCACCTTCGAGTTCCCGCATCTGCTGCAGCTGATCGCGCATGCGCAGTTCGACACCATCTATCACGAGCACTTCTCGTACCTGTCGCTCACCGCGGTGAGGGCGGTGTTCGAGCGTGCCGGACTTCAGGTGTTCGACGTTCAGGAGATTCCCACCCATGGCGGAAGCCTGCGCGTGTTCGCGCAGCGAGCGGACGCGACCACGCATGCGGTGGCTCCGGCCGTGGATCGCATGCTGCTCCGTGAAACCGATGCCGGCATGCGCACCACCGCCTACTACCGCGGACTGCAGCCGCGCGCGGAGCGCATACGCGACGACCTGCTGGCGTTCCTGCGTCAGGCGAAGGCGGAGGGGCGCACCGTGATCGCTTACGGCGCCGCGGCGAAGGGCAACACACTGCTCAACTTCGCCGGCGTGGACGCGGATCTGGTGCGCTGCGTGGTCGACCTGAACCCCGCCAAGCAGGGCAAGTTCATGCCCGGCAGCCGCATCCCGATCGTGGGACGCGACGTGCTTGATCGGCATCGTCCTGACTATCTTTTGGTGCTGCCATGGAACATTCTTCCCGAGGTGCGACAGCAGAACGCCGTGATGTATCGTCAGGGAACCCGCTTCGTGACGGCGATTCCGGAAGTCCGGACGTGCTGAAGTCCCGCATCCTGTACACCAAGCCCTCGATCACCGAGCTGGAGACGCGCTACGCCGCCGACGCGGCGGCGCACGGCTGGGGCGAGCGCTGCTACGAGTACCTGACGCGGTTCGAGAAGGGCTTCGCCGCGCACTTGGGGGCGAAGAACGCCATCGCCACCTCCAGTTGCACCGGTGCCTTGCATCTGGGCATGGCGGGACTGGGCGTCGGAGCGGGCGATGAAGTGATCATGGCGGATACCAACTGGATCGCCTCGGCGGCCCCTATTGTGCATCTGGGCGCCACGCCCGTGTTCGTGGACATCCTGCCCGACTCCTGGTGCCTTGATTCGGCGCTGGTGGAGCGCGCTATTACGCCCCGCACCAAGGCCATTCTGGCGGTGCACCTGTACGGAAACGTCTGCGACATGGACGCGCTGCTGGACATCGGGGCGCGGCACGGACTGCCTGTGATTGAGGATGCGGCGGAGGCGATCGGTTCGCAGCATCGAGGTCGTCGTGCGGGCTCGCTCGGTGCGTTCGGTGCGTTCAGCTTCCACGGCACCAAGACGCTCACCACCGGCGAGGGCGGCATGTTCGTCACCAGCGACGACGCGCTGTTCGAGCGGGTGCTCACCCTGAGCAACCACGGCCGCGCTCCGGGCCAGACGCGGCAGTTCTGGCCCGACATGGTGGGCTTCAAGTACAAGATGTCCAACGTGCAGGCGGCCATCGGCTGCGCGCAGCTGGAACGCGTGGAGTCCCTCATCCAGCGCAAGCGCGCCATCCTGGCGGGATACCGCGAACGCCTTGCCGACCTGCGCGGCGTGACCCTGAACCCGGAGCCGCCCCACGGCGTGAACGGCGCGTGGATGCCCACCGCGGTGTTCGCGCCGGAGACGGGCGTGACCCGCGAAAGGCTGCAGACCGCCTTCGCCGCCGAGAACATCGACGCCCGCGTGTTCTTCTGGCCGCTGTCGGGGCTGCCAATGTTCACACCACGACCCGAGAATCGCAACGCATGGGACATCCCTCGTCGGGCAATCAACCTACCGAGCTACCACGACCTGACCGAGCAGGAGGTGGATCGAGTGTGTAGCGTGTTGCGCAGCGTCGGCGGAACCCGAGCCTTCCAAGGAGCGACTCAATGAAGCGGTATCTCACGCCCGAGCAGGTGGCCACCTTCCACGACACCGGCATCCTGGTGCTGCGCGACTTCTACGCCCCCGAGGACGTGGAATCCATCCAGCGCGGCATCTACCAGGTGATCGGTCAGGTGATGCTGCGTCACGGCGTGCCCGACACCCGGCCCGCCTTCTCGCCGGCCACGTTCGATCATGGATACCGGGCGCTGATCGCGGCCAACCGCGGCTGGGGCGGCGAGATCTACGACGCCGTCAAGCAGATCCCGGCCTTCTTCCGGCTGGTGGCGCACCCCGCGCATGAGGCGTTGCTGCGCGAACTGCGCGCCGGATCCATCCCCGCCGTGGCCGCGGGTGGCTACGGCATCCGGATCGACAACCCGTTCGAGGACAAGTTCCGCGCGATGTGGCACCAGGAGTACCCGGCCCAGCTCCGCAGCGTGGACGGCGTGGTGTACTGGTCGCCGCTGGTGCCCATCTCGGCGGACATGGGTCCCGTGGTGATGTGCCCGGGTTCGCACAAGGCCGGCCCGCTTCCGGTGTTCAACGCGGATCCCGAAGGCGCCGGCCGCACCGGCGCGTACTCGCTCAAGATCAAGGACGAGGAGGCGTGGATCGCTCGGTATCCGCAGGTGGCCCCGCTGACCAACCCGCGCGACCTGGTGGTCATGGACTTCCTGGTCCTGCATGCCTCGGGCCACAACCGCGGCGACCGCAGCCGATGGTCGATGCAGTTCCGGTACTTCAACTTCAACGACCCCGTGGGCCGCTCGCACGGATGGAAGGGATCCTTCGCCGCGGGTGTGGACTTCCGCAAGGTGCATCCGGAGCTGTTCGTCGAGGCCTGAGCTTCCGCGTGCGCTGCAACGTCTGTGACAGCCCGCTTGGCACGCCACTGTACGAGGCGCCCTCCGGCGGTTCGCTGACGTCGCTTTGCGAACGGCGCGAGGGCGGGGTCCGCGTGTGGCGATGCGCCGACTGCGGCCACCTTCGAGGAGAGCCGCTGCAGGACGAGCGCCGCTACTACCAGGACGACTACCGCATCCTGCTGGACCACGACGACGAGGACCAGATCTACGAGGTGCGCGACGGCCACATCACCTATCGCACCGATCATCAGGTCCGGACGCTGCTGGATCGCCTGTCGCTGCCGCCGGGCGCGCGCCTGCTGGACTACGGATGTGCCAAGGGCAGCATGCCCGCGCGACTGCTGGCGCTTCGCCCGGACCTGCAGGTGCACCTCTTCGACGTGAGCTCGATGTACCGCGAGCACTGGCGCCGCCTGGTCCCGGACGATCGGCAGGCGGTGGACGAGACCCCGGCAGCATGGCGCGGACGCTTCGACGTGGTCACCTCGTTCTTTGCGCTGGAGCACATCACGCAGCCGGTGGAGACGGTGCGGAAGGTGGCCGCGCTGCTCTCCGACCACGGCACCTTCTACGGGATCGTGCCGGACACCTTCGGCAACATGGCGGATCTGGTGGTGATCGACCACGTGAACCACTTCACGCCACCGTCCCTGCATCGGCTGCTCCACGACGCGGGCTTCCGGCACGTGGTGATCGAGGACCAGGCCCACCGCGGTGCGCTGGTGTTCCGCGCCAGCCGCGCCGGGGCGCCCACGCCCGTCCCGGCCGCCGACACCTCGGCGGCGCAGGCGGAACGCGTGGCGTCGCACTGGCGTGGCATGAACGAACGCATCCACCGCGCCGAGGCCACCCTGCAGGGCAGGCCCGTGGCCGTGTACGGCTCGGGCTTCTACGGGGCGTACATCCTGACCGCGATGCGCGACACCAGCCACGTACGCTGCGTGCTGGACGCCAGCCCCTTCCGCCAGGGCCGGCGGCTCTTCGATCTACCCATCCTTGCGCCCGAGGCCATGCCCGAGGAGGTCCACGACATGCTGGTGGGCCTGAACCCGGTCATCGCGCGGCGCTCGGTGGCCGAGATGTCGTGGCTTCGCGGCCGCACCGTGCGACCCCTGTTCCTGGATGGCGAGGCGTCATGACGCTGGAGTCGGGCCTGACGCGACTTCGGCCGTGGCGCGACTCGGACGTGCCGTTCCTGACCGGAATCCGCAACGACGTGCCGCTGCAGGCGCAGCTGCTGGCGCGCGCACGCGGGAGCGACGAGACGCAGGTGCGACGCTGGCTCCATGACCGCACCGTCCCGCCAGGGCGGCTGCTGCTGGTGATCGCGCACGCCGTCACCGACGCACCGCTGGGATTCGTGCAGGTCTCCGATCTGGATCCGGTGGACCGTCGCGGCGAGCTTGGCATCGGTCTGGCACCCCAGGCGCAGGGCGCGGGCCATGGAGGCCGGGCGCTGTCCCTGCTGCTGGACCATCTCCGCGCCACGCGCGGGCTCCGCAAGATGCAGCTGCGGGTGCGCTCCGACAACGTCCGCGCGATCCGGTGCTACGAGCGCGCCGGTTTCGAGCGCTGCGGCCTGATGCACTCGCACGTGCACATCGAGGGCGCCTGGCGCGACGTGGTGCTGATGGAACGCCTGCTGGAGGCCACCGGCTGACCATGCGCGTGGTGATCTCCCAGTCGATGTACTTCCCCTGGGTGGGCTTTCTGGAGCAGATGCGTCTGGCCGACGTCTTCGTGGTGTACGACGACGTGCAGTTCTCCAAGGGCAGCTTCACCAACCGCGTGCAGGCCAAGACCGCCGCGGGCAGCAAGTGGCTGAGCGTGCCGCTGCGCGACGTCCGGCTGGGACAGCGCATCGACGAGGTCCAGGTGAACGAGGAGGAGGACTGGCGCGCCAGCCACCGTGGCGTGCTCCGCCAGGCCTACGCCGACGCGCCCTTCGCGAAGGACATGCTTGGGCTCTTCGAGCAGGTGGTGGAGGCGCCGGCCACCTCCATCAGCGCGCTGGCGCTCCGCTCCATGCGCGCGCTGATGGATCACTTCGGCCTGAATCCCGGACTTCGCCTGCTGCATGCCCACGAACTGGGCGTGGCGGGCGGCGGAAGCCAGCGCGTCCTGGACATCGTTCGCGCGCTGGGTGGCACCGAGTACGTGACGGGGCACGGCGCCCGGAAATACCTGGACCACGCGGCGTTCGAGCGGGCGGGCGTGGCCGTGTCCTACATGCAGTACCGCTGCCTGCCCTACCCGCAGCTGCACGGATCGTTCACGCCGTACGTCTCGGCGCTCGACCTGGCCGCCAACTGCGGCCCGGCCGGAGCCCAGTACATTCAGCCCTCCACCATCCCCTGGAGCGAATTCACCCATGGACCCGCATGAGGCCTTCAAGCAGGAAGTGGAGCGGAACGTCCGCTCCCTGGCCGCCGACACCGACGTGCAGGCCCTCTCCCGGATCTGGGTCCGCGAGGTGGCGCCTCACCGATGGGCGTACAACTTCCGCTGGATGGACCGGCCGGCCATCCAGTTCCCCACCGACGCATGGGCGCTCCAGGAGCTGGTCTGGAAGGTACGTCCCGACCTGATCATCGAGACCGGCATCGCGCATGGAGGCTCGCTGGTGTTCAGCGCCTCGATGCTGGCGCTGCTGGATCTGGCCGACGCCGCCGAACGTGGCGAGACGCTGGATCCGAGGCGGAGCCCGCGTTGCGTGCTGGGGATCGACATCGACATCCGGCCGCACAACCGCCAGGCCATCGAGGCGCACCCCATGGCCTCGCGCATCCGAATGATCCAGGGTTCCAGCGTGGCGCCGGAGGTGGTGCAGCAGGTGCGCTCCATCGCGTCCGGATTCAAGCGCGTGATGGTGTGTCTGGACAGCAATCACACGCACGACCATGTGCTGGCCGAACTGGAGGCCTACGCCCCGCTCACCAGCGTGGGCAGCTACTGCGTGGTCTTCGACACGCTGGTCGAGGACATGCCGGCGCCCCTCGCGGGCGATCGACCGTGGGGCCCGGGCAACAGCCCCAAGTCCGCGGTCCACGCCTGGCTGGGCACCCATCCCCAGTTCGAGATCGATCTTGACATCCAGCACAAGCTGCTGCTCACGGTGGCCCCGGATGGATGGCTGCGGCGTGTCCGCTGACGTGGGCACCACCGCGCGCCCCGCGCCCGTGGCGCGCCATCCGCTGGTGGTGCTGGGGGTGCCCGCGTACAACGAGGAACGCTTCCTGGAGCGCACGCTGCGATCCATCCAGGCGCAGTCGCACGGGGACTTCGTGGCGCTGGTCTCCGACAACGCCTCCACCGACGACACCGAGCGCATCGGTCGGGAGTTCGCGCGCCAGGATCCGCGATTCGTGTTCGTCCGGCATCCGGTCAACCTGGGCGCCAACGACAACTTCATCTTCCTGCGGGACGCCTCCGAGAGCCCGTTCTTCGCCTGGATCGGAGGCCATGACACGCTCCACCCGGACTACGTGGCCCGGCACGTGGACTGCCTGCAGCGGCACCCGACGGCCTGCGGCAGCTTCACCTACTTCCAGGTGATCGACGAGCTGGACGCGGTCCTGAAGGACGAGGGGCCCGAAGGGGTGGCTCCGGCGGACCGCGGAGCGATGTACCGCTACCTGTGGACCGTGACCATGGGCGAGGAACTGGCGCCCATGCACGGGATGTTCCAGCGCCGCATGCTTGAACGGATCCCGCTGCGGCGGTGCCTCGCGGGTGATCATGTGCTGATCGCCAGCTGCGTCCTGCAGGGGGCGCTGAAGGCGCTGCCCGGGCACCTGTACCGCATCCGCGACCTGGACCGCGCGCCGCGCGCGCAGACGCGCGTGGAGCGGATCACCGGTCGGGGCGGAACGCCCGTGGACTTCCAGAGCACCGTGGACGGCTATCTGGCCAACTTCGACCTGTTCGTGCCACCCGGCTCGCCGGGCGCCGCCTGGCGACCGCTGGTGCGAAGCGTCTTGCGCGACCGCTTCAGCGGCCGGACCGTGCGATGGACAAAGCTGCTGCGTTCGCTGGCCAAGCGCGCCGACCGCGTGCGCACCCTGCTGGGCGGCGATCCGCTCCGCTGAGGCACGCGGCTTGAATCACGCCGGAGCGCGCTCCAGGCGAGCCCGATACACCGCCTCCACCGCGTCCGCCACCCGATCCCACGCGTGATCCTGCGCGGTCCGACGCGCCGCCTCGCCCATTGCCTTGCGCACGCGCTCGTCCAGCAGCCGCACCAGCAGGCTGGCGCAGGCCTTGTCGATCTCCTCGGCTGAAACCACGAATCCGTTCTCGCCATCGCGCAACAGATCGCGCACGCCCATACGGTCGCTGACGATCACCGGCAGCCCCGCCGCCATGGCCTCCAGCACCACCATGCCGAAGGTCTCGAACTCACTGAGCAACGCGAAGACGTCAGCCGCGCTGTAACAGCGCTCGATGCCGTGGACCTGGACGCCGGCGAAGATCACGTCCTGGCGGATGCCCAGCCTTGTCGCCAGGCGCTCGAACTCCGGCACGGGACCCCGCCCCACCACCAGCAACCTTGCCGCGCGGCCCGGCTCGTGCCTTCGGAACTCGGCGAAGCCCTCCATCAGCGGCCCAAGGCCCTTGGGCCCGAAGTTCATGCCCACGAAGAGCACCACGAAATCGTCAGGGCCAATGCCGTGCTTCGCACGCACCTCGGAACGAGCAGAGGGATCATGTGCAAATCGCTCCGCGTCCACGCCCGGGTGCACCACCCGCCACTCGCCGGGAAGCTCGCCGAACACCTCCTCGAAGCGCTCCTGCAGGAACGCGCTCACGGGCATGAACACCGACTTCGATCCGCCTGCGATCATGCGCCGGTCGATCATCATCATGGCCCGATCGAACAGGTTCGGTCGGCGCTTCAGCACATGCCCCACCCACCACGCGTGTGGCGCGCCATGCGTGCTGAAGACATCCGCCTTGAATGTCGGCCAGTGCGAGTGCACCAGATCGAACCCACCGCGGGCGATCGCGCGCTGCGCCATCGCACTGAAGAACCACGGCCGCGAAAATCGCGGGAACTTGATGCGCGGCACCTTGTGGAAGATGACATCGGTTCGCCCGCGCTCCCACCGATTCGCGAAGACATGGAACTCCTACTTGCCGGTCGCGGCGAGGCGCTCGGGGACCTCCTTCACGAAGCGTTCGCTGCCGCTGATGCCGCCGTATTTCTCGGCGATGATGGCGATCCGTGGCGGCATGAGCGGAGGCTGTCTTGGCACAATCTCGCGTAACCATCGCCAGTCGCGACGCGCCGACCGCCGAACCGTAGACCGCTCAAATGCCCAAACGCGCATCCGCATTCCGACCACTCGACCTCCTCTATGTGGCCCTCAAGGCCATGAAGCATCGAAGCCTCGCCTGGCTCCCGGTGTACCTGCGTGATCGCAGAGCCTTCGAGGCCGCGGGTGAGCGCGTGACTGATCTCTACCCGATCCTCAACGCGTTGGTCTCCTCACGCCGGCTTCGCCTCCGCAGGCACAAGCTGCAGCCACATCTCGTTGCCGATGGCTTCCTTCAGCTGATCGCGGGCGCGCTCGGACGC
>Ga0172367_10009079_pt1 | contig 10981 bp, 10 predicted proteins | sample Lak10m_FD_114542 | JGI IMG/M metagenome (GOLD analysis project Ga0172367, IMG submission 114542) | Freshwater microbial communities from Kabuno Bay, South-Kivu, Congo - kab_022012_10m | ecosystem: Environmental > Aquatic > Freshwater > Lake | place: Democratic Republic of the Congo: South-Kivu...
CTCAGGCTATTTTGATCGGTGTGTTAATCAATATAGCCGATGAGAAGGGGATTCTTAAACCGGACAGGGATGTGATTTCGATATTGATGCGGTCTTATTGATTTGGCCGAACTGATGGTGTCCTCGCAAGTTGTAGAACTTAGGTTTTTTGTATATTTACAATTGCTATGATAACGTTATGCAACCCATTTTTATTATTCTGGTCCTGATATCATCTATGTTCAAGAGTTCCTTGGGTAGTGAAAATTATTCTTTAGGATCAATAAGGATTACCTAATGGTGATCCGGTAGGAGAATTCTTTGATAAAATGGATTTAAATGGATACCAAAAACAACTTGCTATGAAAAAAATATTAATTGTTTTGACCGTATTTTGCTCCGTGACTACCGTTCATGGACAGACATTTCAAAAGACATACGGTACAATAAAAGATGATTATGGGCTAAAAATAATTCACTGTAATGACAACAATTACGGAATAATTGGTTTTAACGGTGAAACCGAGGGGATTTATTTGCTCAACCTTGATTCTCTCGGTAATACAATTTGGCAGAGAACGTACGACCCGCCTTCAGAATGGTATATCAATTTTGCCAACAGTTTTCAGCAGACACCCGACAGCGGATTCATAATTACAGGCACGGTCATTTACACTTCCGGAGACGGGAATGACATTTGTTTAATTAAAACAAATTCAACGGGTGATATTTTATGGACAAAATTCTATGCGGGCACTGACAATGGTTATTCCCATGGCTTTGCAAATGAAATTATAATTACTTCAGACAATGGTTTTGCAGTAGTCGGGAAATTTGAGAATGGTAACAACACGGATAAAAAAGTTTTCCTTATTAAGACAGATATCAATGGAAATATTGAGTGGTTAAAATATTTCGGTGGAACCCAGGTTGATGAAGGATATTCCCTGAAACAAACTTCTGATGGTGGTTATATCATCGCAGGCTCTACCAAAAGTTACGGTCAGGGTAGCAACGATGTCTATCTGCTGCGTATTAGTTCATCAGGGAACCTTGTCTGGACAAAAACATATGGTGGAAATCATCGCGAATATGCCTGTCATCTTGAATTAGCGAATGACGGAGGATATATTTTAACAGGTTTAGCTACAGTTTCCGGGGAAGGGAAAGATATTAACGAAGAGTTGTTTTTAATGAAAACCGACTCTTCGGGCAATCCTGTTTGGGCATACACTTACGGAGAAAATTCAAATGAGAAAGGAAATTCAGTCAAGCAAACATCTGACGGAGGATTTATTGCGACAGGCTATACATCCAGTTCAGGAGCGGGGCAGGAAGATGTCTATTTACTCAAAACTGATTCTTTCGGAAATGTAATGTGGTCAAGAACAATCGGAGGCTCATCCACAGAACAGGGAAATGATGTGATTCAGCAAGGTGAAAATTATTTAATTGTCGGAGAAACAAGGAATTTCAGCAAAGGACTTAAAGATATATATTTGATAAAGACTGATAGCCTGGGAAATGATACCTGCAAAACGAATACGGCAATAACAATCAAAACTCCATTACAATGGACTCAGGGGACAGGTGGTACAGAATATAGTGGTTATACAGTCAAGTCTGATATTATTATTCCTGGAAATCCGGATACAACCAGTCACAGTCCATGTGTATGTGTTCCTCCTACCGCGGATTATACAGCCAGTCTCATAGAAGGTTGCGCGCAAATGGAAGATCTTTCAACATGGGCGGACACATGGTTTTGGGATTTTGGAAATGGCGACACTTCAACAGCTGAAAATCCATTTTATTGTTGGCAATATAATGGTGAATATTGGGTTTGTTTGGCAATTACAAACGACTGTGGAGCAGATGAATATTGTCAGCTGCTTAATATTTATACCGGAATAATAGACAATATAAACGATCAAATAAAATTAAATATCTCTCCAAATCCATTTAATAATTTCACGACAATTAAATTTGATCATAAGAAAGGAGAAAATTTAAAGTTACAATTACTTACACCTTTTGGACAAATAGTCAGACAAATTGACAATATCATGGACGGGAATGTTCAACTTACTAAAAACGATCTTCCATGCGGAATGTACTTTGTCCGGATTATAAACGCTAATCAGGTTCTCTCGACTGAAAAAGTAATAGTTGTGGATTAACATTCAAAACCTCCTCTAAAATACCACCCACATCACAATATGAAAAAGTTTATGCTACTCATTTTTTGCTCACTGGGCTTTACTTGGGCCGGAATATCACAATCTTGCCTGCCAGGTGGTATTTGGTTTATGTCACAATCAGAAATTGATAATTTCCAAGCTAACTACCCCAACTGTACGGAAATTTATGGGAATGTGACAATAAAATGGGGTAATATTAACAATTTGAATGGATTAAATGTTTTGACATCCATTGGTGGTTACCTTTTGATTGAAGGTAACGATGACTTGATAACTTTATCAGGACTCAACAACCTGACTTCTATTGGAGAAAGCCTTGTTATTTGTTATAATCCGGCACTGACAAGTTTATCAGCTTTAAGCAACCTAAATTACATCGGTGATGGTCTTGGGATTTATGGAAATGACATAGGGCTAATTTTTAATCCATGTACCCGATCCAACCAATTTATTTCCAGCCGATATCTTGTACAGGTAGGTTCCTTTTGAAATACCAAGTGTACTTATTGTTGTTTTACATTCCTGAAGCGTTTGCTCAATAACAAGGCTTCCATTCATATCATACATCTTTAATTGCGCCGATTGATGTTGTTTTCCAAGTATGGCAAAACAATGATCGGATCCGGGGTTTGGAGTCAAAATGGCTTCCGATACCGATCCGTTATTGATTTCAGGAATGTTTACCAGGGTTCCTGCGGAATCGGTTTTTAAAATAAAAACATCGTATTGGTAGCTTCCCTGACTATTATAATCATATCTGAATCCGGTAAAAAATAGTCCCCCGTCGGTGGTATATTTCATCGAATGTGCAAGGTAAGCGGCATCACCGCCGTAAAAGTGATGATCAATAATATTAAGGTCAAAATTGGTTCTGGTTATCTGTATCCAGTCTGGTTCGGCCGGCCATGGGTAAGTTCCAAGATCCAGGTTATAATGGCTTGTGATAAAAGTCTTTGAAGTAGCAGAATTTGTAAGCAATGAGTATCCTCCGCGTCCACCGTAAATCAGTGTATCAGGATCATTGTAAAACTCCATGGATTGTACCGTACCGTTAGTATCGTTCAATAAGTAGCAACCGATATCCCTATATGTAGGCGGTAAGTCTATAAAATTTGACCCTGTGATATATGAGATGGAATCGTTCAGAAGCGAAATCGATACATTGACCCTAAGGTATTCCGGACCATAATCCGTTGAAATAAATTCAAGATTTTCGCTTAATCTCAAAATCTTAATAGGTGGGGATCTATCCGATATCATTGAACCAGAATAAACAACTTGTACAGTTTTATCCTTAGTTTTAAACAAAATGTCCTGTGGAATAAATCCGGGAATACTTTCAAAATGATGAAAGGAACAAAGACTGTCAAATGGAATTTTAAATTTGGATATAGCAAGATCAAATGCCAAATTACCATTCCTTATTGTATCAAATTTATACAACAAGTAAAATAAACTGTCGGAAAGGATCGCAGTTTTCCACGGATTAAAAAGGCGGTTCTTATGCGCTGTGTACTCTTTTGATGAGATTATTTCCAGGGAATCATTTATGATCATAAGGGAGAGACGGGAATAATAATCACTGCCGGTCACGGAATCCCTTGCTCCTGTGACTAAAAACCGGTTATCAATACCGGGTAATTTGTTAATCGTTATGATCCGTGAATTACCGTAAGGATTCGGAATTTCTTTCTCATCAACAATGTATCCGTCCACGTTTATTTTAAGAATAAAGGAATGCAACTGATAGACGTCGATTCCCTTTTCACCTACAATTAAATATTCACCCTGATCGGTTTGAACGGCATCATAGGCGACTTCATGGTCGGGTGTATCAAACCATTTGAAAAAAGCATTCTGTGGATAACCCTGAACATAAACAATAACAAGAAAAGATAACAATATAGTCCTCATCTTTGATTTATAAAAAATTTCAGATAAAGTTAACAATTCCCTGTATATTCTGATGATTAACTCTAATCCTCACCTCCTTCTTCATGAAAAATTCCATAATACAATTCATAATCATAGTAGCCAACACCACGACCCACATAAACATCAATTAATACAAGAGACCTGCAATAGGATTTACCGTTGTTCGGGTTTTCATTTGCTTTTATATAGTCAAATTTACTCAGATAATAGTTCATTTCATCATGTCCAATACAAGTACAATTGGGAGGGGGTGCGAACACCCCATAGGGGAAAATCATATAGGAATAATTTGGATTATCAGGGTCTGGATAATCCAAAAAGTACACAAATTTAACTTCAATATCAGTAAAATATCCGTGCCCTACTACAATACTATTGAACCGATTCTGTAACATTATACTTGCATCATATGGTGTTCCTCCTCCAGTGCATTTTCCATACCCATTATACCAGTACCAATCATCAGTTTCACCAAATGGCAGATAGTCCTTTGTTGATTTTAGTTGAGGAACTGGTTCTCCAATTACAACACTCATCTTGACTTTTAGATTTCCATCCTTCAATTCATTGCTACAAATATTAACATCAACCAGATCGGCACTCATACCTGGATAGTTTTGCAGGTATTCTGTTATATTTATCTGAAAATCACTATAGATACTAATAATTTGTTCCATAGTAAGCATTTCATTTGTTGACGTTACAAAAAGGGAGTCTTCCAAAGAAAATGAATTGATGAAAGAATGGTTATTGTTTGCATTGTCAAGGTTTAAAAGGCCTTCAATATGCCAGATTGCACTGTCAATACCCATTTCACCAGAAGTTTTGGCAAGCATATTGGATTTAAAATCAAGCAGATCTCTTGTAATTCGTGAATCCATGCTTTCTTTTGTCGAAGGACCGGTTATATCCGATTTCTTGTTGCATGAGTAAAACAGTGTATGACATATACATACAAATACCACAAATGAGAAGATATTCATTAATTTCATAGCAGTTTTTTTTAAGTTTATAATAAGGCTTATTAGTTATAAATATTTTAGATTCATATTTGAATATGGATGAAATTGAGGCTGAATCAAGAGTTGATTCAGCCTCAATAGCGTCTAAATCTATTCGGCACAACCAATGGTTTTATTTTTTTTGATTATTTCGTTTGTTTTTTGCTTAGATTACTACAAATAGCACGCCAAAGTCATAAAAAGCTATTAATCAAATATGTATAAAATTAATTGTCTTAAAAAAATCACCTTTTAGTGTTAAAAATTTTACAATTATGTATGATTTTTTGGAAGTACTCCTGTATTTTACCCAAGAAAAAAGCTTTGGATTACGGTTATGAAATGTGGAAAAGTTATTCTTTAATCAGATGGATGAAAACAATCTCACAGGCTATGAAAACTAGTGTCAAGAAAGGGAGAAATTCATTCAATTCTTCTTATATAATAAAGATATTAGATTCAACATTAACTGAAACTGAAAAAAAATTCAAAAGATATTAAAAGGGGAAAAGCCTTATAAACAGTTGATTTATAAGACTTTTTATTTTAATTTGTCGGGGCGAGAAGACTCGAACTTCCGACCCCTTGCACCCCATGCAAGTACGCTAGCCAACTGCGCCACGCCCCGAGATCCAGAATTGGGATTGCAAAGGCATCTATCCTGCAATTTTATTAGCCCGGTCTGTTATTTACGACAGGAGAAATAGACATCATTCGTATCCTGTTATAAAATGATATGGGTAAAATTTGTATTTTGTCAATCAATGAATTAACTTTGGTGATTCTTTTGTTATAAAATAAACAATAAGCATCATATGAAACGGTTATTCACTTTGTTCCTTCTGGCGGGAACCGTGCTGGTACTGACACAGTGCAAGAAAGAAAACAAGCCTACTGCCACTTCCATCAAGAATATGTCAGAACTGAACGTTCCTGCCAACTTTGACTGGAAAATGAGCCGTCCGGTCACATTTCATATTAAAGGAGCGCCCAACGAGGTCATCATTGTAAAGACAGCCGATGGATCGCAAACCATTTACAAAGCAACTATTCCTGCAGGCGGAACCGTTTGGCAATTCAAAATGATGTTACCCTTTCTGATCACACAGGTGAAAATCAATGAAAGCCTGATTAATATCACAGGTACCGAGATCTATTACTCCCTTCCAAAAATAAAACAGGTTTTATTGACCAATTATGACCTGGTTTTTGATGGTACAGATGATTATGTTGACCTGGGGGATATTACCCAATTAAACAATGCGGCGGCTGTCACGATTGAAGGTTGGGCAAATCAGACCGTAAATACTAACTCCGAATATATTTTTTCCAAAGCCGATGGATTTGACAATGATATCCGGATAAGGACTTCAGGCGGTTCATTTATCATTGACTGGGGTAATGGCTCCGATGCCTATGCCACCTGGAGCGGTTATTCAACCACAATCTCCAGCGCTACATGGTTTCACTGGGCGGTGGTATTTGACGGATCCGGACTGGCCAATGCTGACAGGCTTAAGTTATATATTGACGGTAGTATTACGCCGATCGTGATTGTATTTACAGGAACCATTCCGGCCACGACATCTTCCAGTCTGAGTGGAGACAATGCCTATCTTTCCAGTGCCTTCACTCCTTTCGGAGGGAAGATGGATGAGGTCAGAATCTGGTCAGTGGCCCGCACCGGTACCCAAATCAATGATTATTATGATAAACTCGTTTCCGGTGCTACGGCCAACCTTGTTGCAAACTGGCGTATGAACGAAGGAACCGGTACAACGTTGTATGATGAAACCTCTAATGACTGGGATGGGACCATAAGCGGAAGTACGTGGTTCCAGGAACTTTCAGGTTTTGACAGTGACGGCGACGGTGCACTAGATGACACAGATGATTACGAATTTGACGCCACCCGTGCGTTTGATAATTTCTATCCGGCTACCGACTATGGTACCCTTGCCTGTGAAGACCTTTGGCCCTGGTACGGTGATTATGATTTCAATGATCTGATTCTTGGTTACCGGTTTAAAACCGTGACAAATGCCTCAAATGAAGTCGTGGAAATATTTGCCACCTTCATCGTGAGGGCCAATGGCGCTGGCCTGCATAACGGATTCGGATTCGAGCTTCCCGATGCAGAATCAACCATAGCATCGAACATAGTCGTCACGGGATATTCGCATAATCATGGTCTGGTAACTATTAATGGCACTTCCCATCTGGAAACGGGACAAACAAATCCTGTAATTATCGCCTTTGACGATACCTATGATCTGATGCCGGGCATCTTCAATACGATTCCAGGAAACGCAACTGCTGCAATAGATTCCGTGGTTATTACGATCAATGTGACCGGCGGCGGTCCATATGATGAAGGAGATTTTTCGCTCGGGACGTGGAATCCCTTCCTGTTCATCGACGCAACCCGCGGAAGAGAAGTCCATCAATTGGATTATCCTCCCACTGACCTGATGAATATTACCTATTTCGGTATGGGAAGTGACGCCAGCATACCCGCCAGCGATATCTACTATCAGACTTCGAACCATCTGCCATGGATGCTGGATTTTCCCACGAACTTCAAATATGCCAGCGAGTATAACGATATAAACACTGCTTATCTCCATTTCAGCGAATGGGCCGAATCGGGCGGCACAACGTATACCGACTGGTACAGCAACACAGGGGCAGGGTACAGGAATACAGCCAATATTTATCCGTAATTAAGCGAACTGCTTAAGCAGGTATTTACAGATAAAGTAGAAAGCAATTTCTATTTAACGGAAACCATCCTGACGGAAAGAGGGAACCGTGATTAAAACAAGTTCCTTATTACGAATTTTAATTTGTCGGGGCGAGAAGACTCGAACTTCCGACCCCTTGCACCCCATGCAAGTACGCTAGCCAACTGCGCCACGCCCCGAGACCCAGAATTGGGATTGCAAAGATAAAAAGAAAAAACAGAACTCAGGTTGTCGGTAACATCAAGGTGGTAAATTTGCAGTGAATTAAGCATCAGTCTTTATAAAATTTTTAGTGAACGTTATGGCAACCATAGAAACTATTTATACAGGAGAACTCCGTACTGAGGCTGTCCATCTGAAATCAGGGACAAAACTGATCACAGATGCACCGCCGGATAACAACGGCCGCGGGGAGTACTTTTCACCAACGGATCTTGTTGCGACCGCCCTCGGGAGCTGCATGCTTACAATCCTTGGCATTGCAGCCATGAACCAGGGATTTGTCATTGACGGTACAAAGCTGGTGATCACCAAGATCATGACCGAAAATCCAAGGAGGATCAGTGAAATTGTTGTTGATATGACATTACCTCATAACTGCTATACTGAACAGCAAAGAAGACTCATTGGATTTACAGCTCGTAATTGTCCGGTGGCTCTTAGCCTTCATCCTGATCTGAAACAAACAATCAGGATAGCCTACACTCCATCAGAATAAATTCGTCGATGCTTAAAAGGTTACCTCCAGAATCTCACAATAGCACCGGTAATAGTAAGGTTTGTTCAGATAGCACACTGAGACAACGATTCATTCTGAATCATCATAATAGTAAAAGTAAGATTAAAGTCAGGATTTTAAGATCAGGATTTTTCGCGTGAATTTACGGCATATAACATTCAACAAATGAATTCCATTGCCTCTCGCTGAGCACCTCATGCAGACCGGTAAAAAATCCACGAATACATTTGTGTAAGGCACCGGCAAGTTTTTCCCTAAGTTGCAGTTTATGAAGCTCTCTTTTAAAAGCCACACGCAATTCCTTAACTTTCATACGGAATTCCTCCTTTGTGATAGAACCATCCTGGAAAGCAAGATATAAACGATGGTATTTTATCCTGTATGATTGTTTTAATTCCTGATAAATGGCTTTGGCCCTCTTAACTGCCTGTTCCGTGCATCCTTTGAACATCCTCAGATCTCGTTTGATCTGTTCTATCTGTGAATCGGATAATTCAAATCCTCTCAGACAGCGAATGAAAGATTTTAGTCTGATCTGGGCATGGTCGGGTCCTTCATTACCTTGCTGGTTTTCGGCCAGATAGGTTTCATCAACAAGAAAGTCGGCAGGTATCCCGTCATTGTTCATATAAATGGTCTGAGTCAGGTCCTCGGCAAAAACCTCCTGATCCTCAAAAGCGGCAATTGCCTTATCAGCCATCAGTGTTAGTTCGTCGTTTAATGAAGTAGTCTGGGTCCGGGAATTCTCTTTTTTACATGAGGTAATAAGGATGCAGAGTAAAAACACATGTATGCCGGTAGACAGAAATATTTTCTTCATAAGTTGATTGTTAATATATTAGTTTCATAATCTGAAGCGAAAATATTATTAAATTCTGATAAAAACAAAAAGTTATTGACCCGATGTAGGAAAATACCTGTTACCGGATATGTTTATGAGTAGTTTCATGCCTCTCACTCACTTAAAAACCTGCAATACAGTTTATAGTTTTCATCATCAAAACAAACAAAAATCACCTTCTCAGGAACCGGATGCCTGGCGAGATAGTCTCTGATTTCACGGATAGCTATGGATGCGGCCTTATCTTTCGGAAAATGATATACACCGGTACTGATGTTCGGGAAAGCTACAGTTCTGCAACCGAATTCCGATGCCCTGGCCATACTATTATGATAACATCTTGCCAGATCTTCTTCTTCATGGTTTTTTCCGCCATACCATACAGGTCCGACAGTATGGATAATATATTTTGAAGGCAGTCTGAATCCGGGGGTAACTTTTGCATCGCCTGTTTCACAACCTCCGAGTTTCCTGCATGCCTCGAGAAGTTCAGTTCCTGCATTCCTGTGAATTGCACCGTCAACGCCGCCTCCTCCTAACAACGACCGGTTAGCGGCATTCACAATTGCATCAGCTTTAACCTTTGTGATATCACCCGTGATAACTTGGATTCTTTTTTCCATAACCGCTAAGTTACAGGGAATTTACTTTTGCTGCGAACATAAAAAATTTTAATTTTGGAAAAAAATACTGGTTACTACTATCTTTGAGAGACTAATTGATAAAATTATATATGTATCCTTGATCGATCCGGAAATGAATCAGAGGTAAGAAGAAGTGAACTTTATGAATGATAGTGATATCAGAATTCTTTACATTGACAAATCCCAGGAGAACCATAGTTTATTGAAAGAAATTATCTCGGAGATAATTCCGAATTCGATAATCAATACAGCCCTTGATTGTAATACCGGATTAAGGATTGCCCGGACGGATGAACCCGATCTTGTCCTGCTTGATCTTGACATGCCCTGCGAGGAGGTATTAAATGTTATAAGGCAATTAAAGCATGGTAAGTACCCTGACCAGATACCTGTGATTTCATTAACCTCACCGGAAACTTCCGATCAAACCAGGACCAGGGCAATGGAAGCAGGTGCCGAAGTATTCCTTTCAAAACCTCCTGATAAAGACGAGTTAACCACCCGGATTATGTCTTTCTTAAAAAGAAAAGCTGTTACCAATCATGTACGCCCGGATAAGGAATATCTCGAAAGACTTATCTCTGAACGGACAAAGGAAATTGAAAACGAACTTTTAGAACGTAAAAAGACCGAAGAGGAGTTACGAAAGGCCAACCAGAAACTCAGACAAACGCAGATCGCTACTCTGAATCTGTTGGAAGATCTGAAAATAGAGATGACCGCAAGGGAAGAAAGTGATGCTGCTCTTATCAAGGCAAAAGAGAGGGCTGAAGAGAGTGACCGGCTCAAATCGGCATTCCTGGCTAATATGTCTCATGAAATCAGGACTCCAATGAACGGAATTATTGGTTTTTCCGGATTATTGAATGATCCTGAACTGGATACCGAAGATCGTGA
>Ga0172367_10009082_pt1 | contig 10979 bp, 14 predicted proteins | sample Lak10m_FD_114542 | JGI IMG/M metagenome (GOLD analysis project Ga0172367, IMG submission 114542) | Freshwater microbial communities from Kabuno Bay, South-Kivu, Congo - kab_022012_10m | ecosystem: Environmental > Aquatic > Freshwater > Lake | place: Democratic Republic of the Congo: South-Kivu...
CATACTCTAACTGTCATACGCGTTGATATCATTGTTGATAGTTTGCCTTCTTCTGATCTCCATTCTTTGCGGGTTGCATCTGCAATATCTGCGACTGCATGAATCAAACTAGCTGATACTTTGTTGCCATATCGCTTTTGTAATAAGTCTTCTTCTTGAGACAATGACAATATATCAACTTCGATAATTTCAAAACGATCCATCAATGCTCTATCCAATACGCGCGTTGAAGTATACTCCGTACCAATGTTTGCTGTAGCAATAAAGGATACATTTGCTGCAACTTGTATAGTTGGTGAGTCAACATCTTCATCTAATCGCAAATAGCGTTGGCCTTCGTCAAGCACTGTCATTAAAATATTCCATGCTTCGGGGTGAGCTCTAGACAACTCATCCAATAAAATAACTGCATTCTCTGTTTGAATTGCTCTAACAAATGCTGACTCATCAAAGGTAGTTTCGCCTTGCTTGAAGTGTGTGTTACCAATAAGAGTTGCTCGAGGATCTTGTGTAGCACCCAAATTAAAATAAAAGAATGGACGATTAGTTGCTATAGGTAATTCTTTAGCTGCCTGTGTCTTACCACATCCTGCAGGGCCAACCATCATGATGTTTTTACCTCGCACGGCTGATCTAACTAGATACTTCCATTTAATGTCAGACATTTCTAAGCTAGCAGGTTTAATTTTATGTGCATTTTGAATCAATGCTAATACTGGATCGGCTTCTTGTTTAGTTTGAGGTTGAAGATCTGCACCATATGTTGCTTTCAACTCTTCTTGATTGATTTGATCTAATGCGACACGTCTCGCGCGACCCGTTTCATGATCAAAAATTAATGCTTCATCATTTGCAATTGCATGTTGCACCATGATGCTTCGAAATAACGTTGTAATATCATTACCGGTTACTAACTCGGAAATGTAAGCATTTCCATCTTGCGTATACTTAACTACGCCAATTGATTTTGTTTTTTTCATAGCTCTTTTATTTTTCTATATTATATGAAATAAAGAGCTAACATCCAACCTATTTTATGATTTTTTTTGATGTACCATCTTCGTACAATTCGAATACAAGGCCTGTATATGATTCATCAACTCGTTGTCCTAACATGTTATAGTAACCTATAATTTTCTTTTCACGAGTTCTGTTATCTAATGCAACCGGGCCATATATTTCATATTGTCCATCAACGTCATACTGGATTAGACGATAATAGTGGATTGCATGTTGATCAATATTATCTGAATGGTAGTAATTTATTTTTTCTGTTGAATTACCTGCTGCTGTTTTAGTTGCTACTTGAATCCAATTTTCACCATCACGTGATCTTTCAATGCAATAATGAGATGAATTATGTTCAGATGCTGTTGCCCATTTTAAAGAATTCCATAATGGATACTCAACACCATCAAAATATAGAAGTTCTACCGGAAGTGGAACAGATATTCTAACAGTATACTCCTCTATCTCACCCCAGCGATAAGCAGTAGTTGAGTAAGCATTAGTTGATGGTGTTGTATTCCAAACGGATAAAACTCTCATCAAAACATCACCGGTTATGGCGTCTGTTGGTACTGTTATATTTTGTGAAACACTATTTGCTGGTGCAGATTGTAATACGTTTTCAGTTACTTGAAACACACCATCACCATTCCAATCAATCCACGCAGCATACCCTTGACCAGGATCGAAAGTATTTGTTGCAGTAACTGATAGTGCGTATTGGGTTCCTTTGGTTACTTCAATTATCTGATTTGTAAAATCTTCATAAGAATCTCCATCATCTGTTGAGGTATTGTTTATGTTTGCTAAAGTTACGTTAGAGATATGATCACCATCTTGTATTCCATAAGTTCCGCTAGTGGTGGTGTATGGTGTTGCGTTATTCAAGTTGACCGTTACAATGTTTGAATTACCCGAAGGACAAGTACCGTCTTTTGATGTTGTTCTGAAATAAATCTGCGATTGTTGCACATTCATTACAATAGTGTATGGATTAGAAGGACTTGACACAGACTCCGCAACACTTGTAAAGTTATTAAAAGACCATTCTAATTTAGTTATAGTTCCACCATTTCCGGAAGTTGTAAGTGTTGTTGCATCATTAACTGTCGTGTTAGTTTTTGTTGATGTTAACGTACCTCCTACAGTCGGTGTCGTACATATAGCTACTGATGTAATGCTTGCTAAAAATCCATCCCAAGCACCTATATTTGATATGTCAGTTGTCCATCTTATTGTTAATTGTCCTGATGCATTTTCAGCGGTTATTGCACTTGGTAGCGTTGTACCATTTAGTGTTGCTAATAGAGGTGCTGATGTGTTTGCTCCGTCGTAGATATACAAATAATCGTAACTCGTTTCCAAGTCCAATTGACTAAAATTTAATTGTAGTTTTTTTGTATTGTCAGATGGTGTTAATGTGATTGTTCTATTTACACTATTACCATATCCCGTTGACATCGGCCCAGCTGGACCACCGTCATCAGACAGTGAATATGTTAAAGATGAATTTAGTGTTTGAGAACAAGCACTTAAAATAGGTATCAATGTATTAGTAGATGCTGAGGTTGAAGTAATACCTAGATCATCAATGTATCTTGAATGTGTCCCTGAACCTCTAGCGTCTACCAATCTAATAAAAACATTTGTAAGACCTAGAGCTCCAATGTTTAACGTATATTGTTGGTATGTTGTTGTAGATGTGGTTACAGAACCTCTAGTTGTCCATGTAGTTCCATCGGGTGATGTCTGAATGTTTAAAGTCCAAGCAGTTGTATTTGAACTTCTTCTATACCAAAAAGTTAATACTCCTGGATTTGCAATTTGTGGTGTTCTAATCGCATCACTTGCGGCATTAAAAGTTAACATATTAGTTCCTGTTCTTACAGGTGAAGTTCCATAAGGAACCGAAGTATTTACCCAAGTACCACCTTGTGTGGGCAGAGTGCTTGTGAAGCTTTCATACAACTGATATTGGTTGCATTGAGAATATCCAAAAGCAACTATTAATAAAAACCATATTGTTGCTAATCCTTTCATTTATTTATAAATATTCTAAATGAAAAGAAACGTAGGAGTTTTTAACGGTTAATTACTATTTATTATTATCCTTTGATTACTTGTTTACCACTTTCAAAAGATCCTTTTGCTACTACTCTATCTATACGAGAGTCAATGTAGCGTTTTGTTTCATCTACTATTTCACGATGAAGTTCTTCTTCGTGTTTATGATGTTCTCTATCGATGTGTTCGATTTGATTTAATATGGTTTTTTCAACCATTGTTATATCGCGGCCTGTATCTTCAAATTGCCGCCATATTTTATTTTCTTTTTCATCAATTATTTTAAAAATGTGAATTAAATCACCTTCAATTGCAGCACATAGCTGTTGAAGTGATTCTGTTTTTTTAGTTAATTTATTAATCTTAGCCAAACCTACAACAATAGACATTGATATAAATGTTGCTATAATCGTAAGCATGCCTAAAACAAATGATGTTATTTCCATGATTTCTAATTTTTAATATGTCAAAGAACTCCTACGTTGGCCCCAATATAAAAACCCCTAGTAGTTTTCCAAGCGTCCTTGGCACTTGCTAGGGGGTGATAACGGTTATATGGTAGTTTGTAAAGGCAACGCGTTTGCACCTACAAAGCATCCCAACTTCCCAATATCGATAAGTCCAGTATAGTGAGCAGATCTTACGGTATGCTGTCTGGATCTGGGCCTATGGCTATCTCACCACAGGGGGGCAAAAGACCTACCCTGGTATGCTCGACCGTGGTCACCACAATCCAGAAGCGTGGTAGATACTAATATAAATATCTGAACTTCAAAAACCCGCCCTAGGGCAAGGAAACTCCATTCAATGTTTTTTGCGTAGTCAGGACAGGACTCGAACCTGTATCTTCTACCTTTTAGAGTAAGGATAGGGCATTACCATTTCTGCCACCTAGCTATGTAATTACCTATCTGTAATTTGTATTCCCACGGAGAATCGAACTCCGATTTTTAGGATGAAAACCTAATGTCCTAACCGTTAGACGATGGGAACGTATTTTATTTTTTCTTTTTAGAGCTATATTTAACCCAGCTAATCCAACTTTGTAATTGTTCTACTCTTTGTTTTGCGCTTACTTTACTCATTTATTTTATTTATTAATATTTGTTCTACTTCTTTAATATGCTTACATCTTCTATCTTTTGCTCTCCAAACACCCATACAATTACAGCTCAATTTACCCATGTTTTCTCTTACTGTATACGAACCATCTGAGCTAGCTGATTCAAATTTCCAAGTTCTTTTTTCTCTTGGTTTTGGTTCTGGTTTTGCTTCAGGTGAATTGTCAATTACTTCAATGTCATCTAAAGTTGTTTCAGGGTGGCATTCTATACCTGCGGGCATAATTACTGTTTTATCTAAAAACCTAACTATTGCTGCTGGTAGATAAGCGTGCTTTTCAACATTGTATTTGAATGGTTTGCAAAGGCAAAATCTTATATTGTCGCGTTTAGGATAGATTTCAGCGTCTTGATTCAAGACTATTCTGTTTTCTTTTCTCCCATCACCATACTCTATAACTAATTCCTTTAACATAACCTTTCTTTTGAATTAAATATACGAAAGAAAAGTTAAATCCCCAAATTATTTTTTGGATTTCTTTTTACTTTCTTTTATACCTCCAAGCAGGTCTTTTGTTTTTAAAAATTTTATTGCTTTTACAATTTCAGCACACCCCTCATATAACTCATTTTCTTCATATATGGATAAATTGTTTTCTAATGTTTCAACAAAATCCTGTCTATCAACAGTTACATCGTATATTGTTTCTTCATTTTCAACAAAAATAGAAAGGGCATGTAAATGTCTTTTTCTACCATTTAAGTTTTTTAAAATAGTTTCAACTAACGCTGTTGATATTCTCAAGTCACGTTGAGCAACCATTTTCTCAAATTCCTCACTATCTATTACACTAATTTCAGTTGCCATGTTAAAATAAATTTAAAAAATCCGTATTGATGTTTTTTCCCTTTAATTTACTATTTTTTTCTTCATTATCCAACATCTTTGTAGCTAACTTTTCAAGGTGTTTTTCCTTTTGCTTATCGTAGTCGTTAACTATTTTTTTATGTTTTTTATTTTTCATTTCACCTATAAATATTATTTCTTTCTGGAGACTAGATCGTAAGGGTCATCACTTACTTTAATATCAAAATTCCCTAGTTCCTCTAAGCGTTTTCTAGTATATTCATCTACTTGAAAATCAACTATATCAGTTGTATTATATACGGCATGTCCTTCAATTGATTCAATATCTTTATCAGTGAATACATTTCCAATTTGAAGAAAATAACAGTTATAACAACTTAATTGAGCGTTTCCATTTGTATAATCGTGTTTGTGACCATTTAAAAAAGTCATTAATAACGGCGTTTTACCGTCAACATCCCTTTTTTCATCAAACCCGCAATAATAACATTGCTCCAACATATAACCCGCTTCAATTAATTTAAATTTAAGTTTTTCAGCGTTAAATGAAGATGCATCTACTCTACCATTTACTATTTCCTCAATTGGAGCTATTTTATCTAAATGGCTATTTGTAATAAATTTTGGAATACCTTTACCACATTGGTTTTTATGCAATTCAAATAAAGACAAACCTGTTTCCTCGTCTCTATATGCTTTCATAAATGGTTTTAAATGCTGATAAGAGCAATTTAAGTAACGAGCCGCCGCTCTAACTGAACGGGTATATTTCATTGCTCGTATACAATCTTCTTTTGATATAGGTTTCGGTTGAGCCATATTACATATCCTCTAATCCATCTAACAATGTGTTGTCCCAAAGTTTAGTATCTTCATCTTCATCATTATTCAATTCAACTTTGTCTAATGTTTCAAATGTTGGTTTCTGTTTATTCAATTTTTCAAATTTATCAAATTCATCTGGTTCCATGATTACCATGTCTGTCCATGTGTGGTCTTTTTCTCCAAACATCATTGGCACACCACGTTTTGCTCCTGTTGTAGAGCATTCAACACATGTTTTTGCACTAGGTAGTGCTTTAATTCTTAATGGGTTAATTTCTTCTTTACACTTAATACACTTTCTACTTTCCATCGTATCGTTTTAAAAATTTATATAATTGGTGAGGTGTTTTTAAAATATGTTTTACATTATTTTCATCCATTAAAGGGTAAACTCCCCCCTCAGGTGAAATACTATCAAATACCCACCATAAAATAATTTCAGTTTGCAATTCACCAAATTGTTTTTCCATCATCATGCGCATCGAACGTACATATGGGTTATCGTATTTTTCTACATGAATACCAACTGTATCCAGTACAGCGTTTACTGCCTCAATTTGACACATGTTTTCCATTAGTTCTAAAAAGAATTTTTCTTTTTTCTTTTCAGTGGATTTGTTACTTTCTTTTACCTTAACGTGTTTTCCAACCAGTTCAGATAAGTTTTTGAATTTTTCGTTTTCCATCTGTTTTAACATCAAAGATTGATAAAAAACTGTCTATGTCCATTTGTTTGACAGCTGCTGCTTTTTCGATTGCTTCGGTAATATTATCTGCTTGAATTTTACCTTGTGCCTCTTTTGAGGAATCGAATTTATTATAGTAAATATATGTTTTCATGATCTATATGAATTAAATTGTTTTGATATTCCTCTATATGGTTAATTGTGATTTTAAATATATCTAGTTCAAATATTCCAACTTCATTAGTTTCTTTAATGATAGAAGATATTTGTTGGAGTATATAGAAATTTTGTTGTGTTAATTTATTTGCATCAAATTCAACAATAATATCATTTTCACCTACAAAATCATTATTTCTAATATTAAATACACGTTTAGCTAAATCAAATTTAGTATTTGGTTGTTCTCGATCAATATAAATATCAATTATATCTTGGTTTTCAATATAAATACGATCACACCACGGTTCTAAAGCCTCTACTAAATGTCCATCACAATTTTCAACTACATAAGCAATATTATATTTTGGAAAAATTATTGGGTATTGGAAAAAATCATTTTGTATCCAACTTCCCCATTTACGTAAGTAATTACGAGCGGCACGTGATGAAACTATTTTATAGTAATCATCATCTTTTCCTACTTGTTCATTCCATCTATGACCTCTACATGTTAAATGATATACAAAAGCATCTCTTGATTGTACCAATTTATACCCAGCCAAAATCCATCTTTGGAATATATCTGAATCCTCGTATGGAAAGGGAGCAAACAATGGATCATGTCCTCCAATCGCTTGAAAATCTTTTTTATATAAAATCCAAGGAGCAAACATCCCTTTTGTGGTTTGATTTTTAAATTCATTTTGGGCTTCTAAAACAAAACTTTCAAAAGCATCTATGTTTAAAGTATCAAAATCCATCCCAAAGTCACGAATTATTTTTTCTTTACCTTCTGGGTGTAAAGGAGGTTCAATTCTGGTTGCACATACTACTTTTCCAGGTTCTAAATGTTTTAACATGTTTTCAACATAATTAGGACCTATAATCATATCAGCATGCAAAATACCCACTATTTCATTTGTAGCATATTCTATTCCTTGATCATATAGAATGGTATGTCCTATTCTTTCCTCTACTCTTAGTATAATTAAATTTTCATCTTCAGCATATCTTTCTTTCATCCACTCATATGTCCCATCTGTTGAACCATCATCAAGTAAGACAATTTCAGCTTCAGGAGCATATTTTTTTATACTTGTATAAACGTTTTTTAAATGTTTTAAGTTATTGTAACTTGGTATTACTAATGATAAGTTCATTGCGAAATTTATTTATTAATTGAGATAACTCATTATCTGAAATTTTTTGTTTATTTTGTATTTTAATGTCTAATAAGGGTTTAATATAATCTTTGTTGTCTAAAAATCTTTTTCCTATTTCACTAACTACAACTCCTCCTAAAATATACTGAGGAAAAAGTGATATTCCACAGATAGATAAATAAGTATCATCTGGGGCATAAGAACCTAATTCATCTATAAGTGGAATTTGATTAAAAAGGGTAGATTTAATTAAAGTAAACCATCCTCCTCCAAATTTGATAGTATAATTTTTTCTAAGAACTATTTCATTGTTTGTTACTAAAGTATCTAGTTCATATAAATCAAAATAATCTCTATGATTATGAGGTTCCTGTAAGAATTTTTTATGAGTAATACAATCCCAACTACTATCCCAATATTTTATAATTTCCGGGGAAAGAATAAAATTATCTTCAGTAATATGTTCTGTGGAAGATATTAAATAAGGAAGGGTTAAATAAGAAAAATAGATATCTGAATCTAGCCAAATAATAAAATCTTGGATTTTGTGTTGGGCTTGCCTTCTTTTATCTGTACAACCTTTTATATTTTTATCTAGATCAAATTCTACTTTAAAATATTGTTTAAGTTGAGTTTTTAAATAATTAAATTTATTAAGAAAATATTGTGGAGGGATTTTACTATTGTCCCAATCTACAACGTCCATATTCATTGTTATATCAAAAATAACCTCATTGTTATCTAAAATAAAATAAGAACTTTTTATATGTTGTTCAATTTGTCTTGACAAATCATCTATTTCCCAAGGCTGGATATATTGGACTATTCTAAATGTTTTAATCATACATGTTTTGAGTTAGGGTAAATGGATGGTATGTAATATTATGTTTAACTTTTACCCAAGATGGATAATATAAACCTTTAGTATCTTTATCTTTATAATTAGGTCCAAACCAAGGATCTGGGGAAACAATTATTCCATTATTTTTATTTAGATATGCTCCCCACCAAGCAAAAGTACTATTTGAAATTATTAAATTTTTCATTTTAGTCATTAAAAATAATTGAACTCCTATAGAGTCTTGAATATAAACAACTTTATCTCCAAATATTTGTTTACACCAATCTAAATCATCTGAAAATATAAATATTTGGTCTATATTATTTTGAAAATAAGTATCAAGAACTTCTTGATAATATGAAACATCTAACACACAGTGATTATTTTGTAACATTAAATAATCACCACGTCTAACACTAATCCCTAAACTCTTCTCAGATATATTATATTTAGATAATGACTGAACAATATTATCTGAAGGGGTAAAATATTTATTAAGTAAGGATTCTTTTATATCTTCAAAATACTCCCATGATTGAAAAAATCCTTTAATTTTAAGTTTATCCTGGGGGGGAATATTTGTGTATCCAAATACTTTTTCATTGTATTCATTTTCTGTATCGCAATCCCCTCTTTTAAAGTCATATTTAAATATATTTAAGTCTACAGGAATATCACCTCTATGCCCAGCATGGGTATATTCTGGTAAAATGAAATCAACATTTAATTTTTTAGATAAGGAAATTAAGGTTGCTATTTGAAATAAATTATTTCCTAAGCGACCATAAAAATCACATGTTATCATAAACTAAACTCTTTTTTACCTATTACTAACATACTTTTATAAAAATGAATATAATCTACATTTTTTTCAAAATAATCTAAATGTTGACCATTAATCTCTTTATATCCACAAAAACTTTTTCCATTTAAATTTATTGAATCTACTATATTTTTAAAATAATTTACTCCATTAATATAATAATCATCCCATATACTTTGAGGTCTATATGAAGTATGCATATCTTCTATTAAATATACTCCTCCAGGAGTTAATAAGGGAAATAAAGTTTCAAATGAAACTATTTGTTGTTTCCAAGAATGACCCCCATCATCTAAAATTACTTCAAAATGACCATATTGATTAAAAACATCATTTAAAAATTTAACATCTGTTTGATCTCCAATATGGATTTCAATTCGTTCTTCTTCATATTGTTTGCATCTAGGGTCTATATCTAAAGCTACAATATTAGCTTTAGGGAAATATTCTTTCCACATTTTAATAGAAGAACCATTATATACTCCTATTTCAAGTAAATTAAATTCTATATCCCTATATTGTTCTAAATATAAACTATATCTAGGAGTATACATGTGGTCATTTGGTCCTTTATCAGTTCCGTGTTTTACTGCTAATTCATCTAAGGTCATAATTTTCTCCGTATTTTCTTAAGTCTAAATATAATAAATTAAATTCTGATTTCCAAAAATATTGTTGCATATTTTGATCTGCTTTTTGGCAAAATTCACTTACTCCAATATTAATTTTATTTTCTTTAAATGTTAAAGAATTCATATGAGTAATAGTATTGTTATCAGATACAATAGTATTTAATCCTTCTTGTTCTGAAATACATCCAGCATAGAAATCTAGTCCCCAACCATAAATTAATTCATCAGGGAAATGATTTATTTTCTCTAAAATGTCTCGTCTAAGTAAAGGGCATTGGAAATCAATCCATTTTACTTTACGTAAACCTTGTCCCCAATTCCACATCTGTTTCCAATGGCATTGTTCCATAGAAGCATTTATAACTGATGGGGAGTAGATAGCAGCATTTGATTTTTTAGCTTCATGTAATGAAGTAGTTAAAAATGAAGGACCATGAAATACTAAGTCATTATTTAAAAAATATAAATAATTATGGTCTGTTGAAAGAAAATAATCCAATACAACATTAAATCCTCCTCCAAAAAATATATTTTCTTCTAGTTGGTGTGTTGTTGATTGGGCTAAAGGTTCTTTTGAACCATTATCTACTACCATTAATTCACATTCAAAGAATAATGGATCTCGTTTCAATTGATTTACTAAATTATCTGTCCATTGAGGCAGATTGTGGTTAAGTGTTGCTATTAACATTTGTTATTTTTTATAGATGATTCCAATACCCATACCATTTTCATTAGTAATAATTTCCTCATTTAATATTAATTTAGAATCTATAATTGCTTGATATACACCATAATTTGGTAATACATGTTTTGGTCTAATATCATGGAATAACAATATATCATCAG
>Ga0172367_10009083_pt1 | contig 10979 bp, 14 predicted proteins | sample Lak10m_FD_114542 | JGI IMG/M metagenome (GOLD analysis project Ga0172367, IMG submission 114542) | Freshwater microbial communities from Kabuno Bay, South-Kivu, Congo - kab_022012_10m | ecosystem: Environmental > Aquatic > Freshwater > Lake | place: Democratic Republic of the Congo: South-Kivu...
GTCAGCCCGCTAGCCACCTTTACGCTTCAGGCGACATGACATTGGATGACATATCTTCCATATTGGAATCATTGATGCAGATGCATGCAAGCATGAGCATTTCAGAAATTGGCAACAAGGATCTTTGCGCCAACTACACGGCAAAAATAAATGAAAGGATGAAATACTACGATTTCTCCAGCATTGGAATGGGGAAATACATTACAGCGATGGTCTCTAATTTAGGAGAGTATGAATCATCCAGCAGGATCAAGGCTGGCGTGATCCATGGAGATCCAGTCTTCAGCAATGTTTTCATAGGTCGAAGCGTAAAATTCATTGACCCACGAGGAAAACTTGGGCACCAGCTGAGCATATTTGGAGACAGACTTTATGACTTTGGCAAGGTGTATCAGAGCATTTCTGGATACGACTCAATCATATTGGGTCAAGACTATCCGAAAAATAGAAATGAACTGATGGGAAGATACGAGGAATGGCTCATGGAAAGGTTTGGTACGCAAGGAATGAAGGACGTGAGGCTAATAGCCTCTTCTCTACTTGCCTCACTGATGCCTATGCATGACAACTCAAATGTGCCAAAATTCGTAAACCTGTATGAAGAGATGTTCGCGTAAAATGTCACAGCATGCGTATGTAGTCATTTCAGGCCAACCAAGGTACACTGAAAGTTCAGTGTGCAGCATTCGTGACCATATGATCAGGCCATTGCGCGACAACGGCTTCAATCCTGTCGTAATATCTTGCACCTGGCGAGCAAACAGTTACGACAAATTCGCGCCTTCAGAAGCAAAAATCCCAGAAGATGACTTGATAAATTTCGCAAGAGAGCAACTCTCTCCTGAGATTATGCACTTTGAAGACCATGTAGACTTCTTCGCAACGAGAGAATCCAACCGAATACAGATACCTCTTGCAGAAGCTCCTAGCTACGAAAGTCAATACTATTGTTTGCAAAAAGCCTGCAAGTTGATGAAGCATCACATGGATTTGTCTAAGAAGCATCCTTCGCTTGTGATCAAAACAAGAGCAGACCTTATCTACTGCAAGCCCATATCTTCAATGTCAATTAAGGAGTCTGTAGGAAAGTGCATGATACCAGCAACAGAGGGCTGGGGGTGGCGTGGGGACTCGCCCCCAAAGCCATGGATGAGCAAGAAAAGATGGCTTCCAGACCAGATGTGGATGGGTCCTATGAATCAAATAGAACATATGATGTCTTTTTACAAGAAGTGGAATCCAAAACTGACCAGGTTTGGCAACAACATAGAGCATATGCTTTGGGCACACTCCGAAGCAGCGGGTATAAGATGGATACCATTCCGATGTCTCATAAAAATCGAACGCACAATAAACAACAAATGAAGGTTGCCGCAATTTTTTGTGGGCATATGAGGTCATGGAAGCATTGTCACTCTTCATTTGTCAGACACATTCAGTCACATGTCCCATTGAACATAGCGGCTGCAACCTACTCAACAATTGGGTACAATGTTCACGATGGCAGGGGGTGGTCAGAGTCGGCTTCAGAAACCATCGAGCGGTTTAAGCAGGTCTGCAAGACATCTCATGTGCTCGTATCTGAATCGCATCGCGAATTTGTGCCTTGGGCTGCAGGTCATGATGCTGCTTTCAGATGGGCAGATCAGCATGATCGTGTAAAATCAGTGAAACTAAAAATGCCGCACAACCTTGCTGCGCGCGCCATCAACGGCGCCGTGGGGATGTTTGACTGCTGGAAAAGGGGCGTCGATGCGCTTCATGCACTCGAATCTCAGCATGGAAAACACGACATATGCATGCGAACCCGTTTTGACACCAAGTTTATTGAAACGCCAAAATTGGATGAGATCATGAGCCATGTTGACGAGGGCAGTCTCGTTGCGCCGCATTTCTGCAACTTTCATAGAGATGGCGGCTGCAACGACCAGTTTTTCTTAGCCAAAAGAGATGTATGGATTCAGGCTATGATGATAGCAGACCATCTTGAGAGATATGTGACGCAGACAGGAGTCACGCTCCATCCAGAAACAATATTTGGTCACCATCTTAAATACTGTGGGATTAAGGTTGTGCACATGCCTATTCATTTTGTCCTGCTGAGAACTAGCGGGAAGCAGCACGACTTGCGCAGGGCAAAACTTTGACTACTGATGTTGCAATATGCATATCTGGGCAGGCGAGGGTCACAGACGTGGTCATGAATTCTTTCCAAGATATGCTCCACGGTCCATTGTGCAAGCATTTTGGCCAGGTGGATGTGTTTTGTCATTTTTGGCTGAATAGGAGTTTTGACAGATACGGATGGAACGCGGGCGAGCCAGTAACGTATGAGGCTGTACATCGTGCTTTCGATGGGATCCCAAAGACTAATTTTCTTCTCGAAGATCCTATCAACTTTTTTGAACGCAAATGCCGCATATCAGTCCCCATCAAAGAAGCGCCATCATATGAAAGTCAATACCAGTCTGTACTTCGTTCTAGAGACATGATGATAGAATCGGAACGAAGACGATCTATTCCATACAAATTTGTCATAAGGACAAGAATAGACCTCATTTTCAAAGATATGTTTTTGCCAGAGTGGCTTAACCATGCGGACAATATCGTCTGCATGCCAGACAGGGAGGGGCACAAATGGCGCGGAGAAGAGCCGCCCAAGCCATGGTCTCCCCACAATTGGGTTCCTGATCAATTTTGGGCTGGGGGCAGGAGGCCAGTGGTTCATCTGATGTCCTTTTTGGAAGGATTTGACAACAAAATATGTCGTCCACACATGAAAAACAACATAGAAGCTATGATGCATAGGCATTGGAACAGACTCAGGCCGCCATGCAGAATCAGAAGGATTCCTATGCTGTATAAAATTCAAAGAACCACCAACAACCGATAGGCAAAACATCCCAACACGGGAGGTAAAAAGTGGATTTGGGTCGAAAATAATATTGCATCATGAACAAATACATGCTAAAATTCGCTGAAATTGGTACAGACCTCAAGAATCTTGGGGTTACAGAGCCCACCCTGCTCAGATTTTCTAGGCGTTTTGAGTCAAGAATCAAGCCCGTGAGAGAAAATCTGACCCAAGAATTACGGGCATCCGATGATCCCGACACCACCATGAGGGCGTGGATACAGGTAAACCTTCTTGCCCCATTGATTCAGAAATTCACATCACCCAATGTAGATGATCAGTTTATTCCTAACGCAAGTTCAATCAGAGTGATGCAGGCGCATCACACCACTCGGGAGCAGGTGGCAGAAATCAAAAGGGAAAGGGCCATCATGTGGGTCCATACACTATCTGCTGATTATAGGGATTTCCCAGAATTTGCTTATACCATGCTACGTGCAGTTGCGGACAGATTTGATCCAAAAACATCGGCGGCTGCCGATGTACCCGACAATGGAGTGGTTGCTTCAGTACTGACGCACTTTTTTGAGACTGCAGATCAGGCGAAAGAAAAGGGGGATAGTGATGCATCAGGAGAGGCTGATCCTGCGTTGACTGCTGAACTGTCCGAAGCAAGCAGACAGGTGACTCAGGCAGTGTCTGCTGTTAAAGAATGGGATTCGCAAAAACCTCAAGCAGATCAAGTTTCTGAAGAAGTCATGGATGCTTGGAGGCAGAGGATGCAACAGCTTCGGCATGCTGAAGACATAGCCAAGAGAAGAGAAAGACTTTTGACCGCAAGGTTCAGTCATGTTGGGCAAGATCTTTTTGATCTATATGCCGTTGAAAGCGTTGATAAACGTGCTAGAGATCAGCAGCAGGAAGAAGTTGCTCAAAGAACAGCCGGAAGATGGAAGCGCGTTCCTCAGGTGGGGGAGACAAGTCAGGAATTCCCTGATGAAAAAAGCAAAACTGACTATTTGGCACTGGTGTTCATAAATGGTCGAGTGTGCATAAGAGAAGCTTGGAGATATAATGAATATGCAAGAAGTGGGCCAATATGGGTACTTCTTGATGAAGCAGGAACTCGAGGCCTTGCAGCTATAGCCTTTTCTGGAAATGTTCCCATTCACATGCAGAATGCGGACAATTATGAGCCACAAGAGTATGTGAACGAGATTGTGGCGTTCATGAAACATCATCCAGAATACAAATACGATGATCCACAAACTTACATTGGTTATAGACATATACCGCTAAACCAATGGGTTGACCAAATACTTCTAGCAAATAAAGTGCTAGACGACCCAGCCCAGTGCGTTGATATCGCATTTTCAAATCATGGGAAGTGGCAAATAGCCATGGCAAAGGTGGTCAACTGGCCAGAAAATCAGTGGAATAGATTTGTAAAGCCTTGGCTGATCAACAAACTACGTGGAAGCGATCAAGATGTCAAATCTGGACTTGAGGCAATACATCAACTTTTGATCAATGGGCAAAAGACCTATCAGGCATTCAAGTCTGTAATTGATATGCTAGGAGATCTTATTGACAGAAAACTTCCCATCATACCAGCATATCTAGAATATGTAAGGATGAAGGGGGAACGTAGGCCCGCATTCGAGGCAAAAATGAACATGAATGCCTCCAACAGGGCAAATGTTCTGGCCGCCCAAGCAAGAGCATTCAATGGCATCACTCAAGAAATAAGGGCAGAGATATTGAAGCACGAAGGCGTATTTGATGAATACATGTACCATCCAGATGCTCCAGCATTCAAGGGACCTGAATTGGTGCAGTTTGTTGCAAGTTTCAGGAATAACCCCCAGAGGGCATTAGACGCCATATTGAAGATGCATCGTGCAGGCGTGTCCCCCACTGGAATCGCACCCATACTCATGCCATACCTCAGATTGGATCCGCATGCAGCTGTCACATATGCCGTGTACATACTTCATGGCAGATTCATAGAAGGCGAAGCCGCCATTTCAAAAGACAGGGGTGCAACTGCACAATATGCAGCCATGCTTCTTCACAGGTTGGGCAATCAGACCTTCAGGATGAGACTGCCAAAGCCAATAATGGATGCAATCGAGTCAATCAATGACCACCAATGGAATCGCGAGGAGGCAGAGCATGTTAACTAGCTGGATAAACCGCCTGAAGCTCGCTCAGGCAGGAAGGTCGGTTGACCCCAAAGGATTCTGGTCTGGACTTGAGTCGTTCGTCATGGTGGCCAAAAATCACAGAAATCCAAACGAGATTATTGATGATTTGCGAACCGCTATCAGAAATCAGATGTTTGGTCGTATGTATGGGCACGCCCCCCACAGGGAAGAGGGTGTTGGAAATGTTGTCCACTACAGGTCAGATTTTTATCCAGACCTACTCATCCATGTGATTTATTTTTCTGACGACACAATATGTGTAGATTCCATAAGTTCTCGTGTCTCAACTGCTCAGACAGAAGAGTCTCTTCAGGTGGGCAAGGCTTTTGCCGATTCTATGAAAAAGTTGGGCATAAAACTCAAAAACCCCTCTGACCAATCATGCCCAGGAGATGGCAGGGCTCAAAGAGTTTTTATTGCTATGATGGGTCTTGCAGATATGGTTGCTCCAGAAACTCGTGTGATGCCAAATGCTGCACAAGCAGAGTAACATATTCAGGCTGTCGCCAAAAAACAGGCGACAGCACTTAGCGCCTCACAAAACGGTTTATGGAGCATTCAGCAGGGTTTCTGGCTTAAATATTGGCATAGCTAGAAATACTGATGGCGTAATGGTCAAGGCTTCTCGACTTGTGGGTCTTGAAAAAAAAGACAAGAAATTGCAATTTGCAATCCTATCTATGGGAAGATCTCCAGAAATGTTGCGGGCTGTTATGGCGGACGCCTTTTCGCATGCAGCCATAAAGCATGCTTCTGAGCAACTGGGCCCAGGATGGGCAGTCAGAGATGTCCAAGTTTATAGTGATCCCGACGGTTCTAACCCGGGTTCAGTGCTGTACAGCGGCGTGGTAAGCCTGATCAAGAGGGTGTGAAAGCAGGCAGAGGGAGGAATGCCCCTCCCCTGCCTGCTCAATGAGCCCATCACTTGTTCCAGGGCAAGAATTTCTGCACCCACTTCCACATGCCCTGACCGATCACTGCACCTGCAACAAATATGCATATGGTGTAGAAGATCGTTCCCAAGACACTGGAAGCGGAAGCCTCAGCCAATACAAGGTTTTCCATGGTTACCTCCTCATGATGTTTTCGACTGTTTTTGGCGTTCAGGCTCTACAGGGCGTATGATTGTCGTCGAGAGGGTCGGTGTGGCGGAACTGGCAGACGCAGCGGACTCAAAATCCGCCGGCCTCAAAAGCCGTGCAGGTTCGATTCCTGTCACCGACATTTGACATATGAACGATAAAGATAAAAATGAAGAAGAAAAAAGCACGCAAAGCAACATCGCCAAAATCGTCGAAGTCAGCGAAGAGGAAATCGCCATCCTCATCCCCGAGTCGATCATCAGGAGCCTTGGCTGGTCAGAGGGCACGAAGGTCAAAGTCTGCAGCGACATCGGCCACATCATGCTTCAAAGGGCTGAAGAACAACCTCTCCCGCAAGGGGATGAAGAAGGTTTGTGAGGAAAATCCAGAGATCAAATTCAGAAGCAGATATGGCGAGGAAAGATTATTGCGCAGGATAGATGAGAGAAGAGCAAGCATCACCGGCAAGTCGGCCTTCATGCGATTCGCCACCAACAACGAAACTGGTGCTGTGGATTTCGTTGATTTTGAAGGTGGTCCAACCATTGAAGTTGGCTCTCGCATACCTGGTGCTGGTATTGTCAAGTCTGTCGATAAGTGGGACTACTCAAAGAGCGATCAGGGAAAAAAAGACTCTGTCACGGTCACGTTTAAGCATGATGGTTCAGGTTGACAAGGAAATAGCTGCACGTGCCCTTGTTCTCTGGGAAGACTTCCCATTCCTACGGCCGACTGCGGGAAGATACGAACTTGTCAGATGCGATGACAGATGGTGCTGGCATCACGGGTCATTTCGGTCGGAAATATCTCTCTCTGAAGCCGAAGAGGCCATATCTGGAAAGATGATGGCGGCCCTTGGCAGAATGTGGACAAAGATCAGCATCGAACAGGTCGATGCAGGAAAGACAACCCTTTTCAGCATATCATGTTCGAATGAGCATTCAAACATCAGGGGCGTGGGCAAAAGCCCTTCGCTTGCCATGTTCGATGCATGGTCTTCATCAGAAACTTGACGCAAAAAAGACGGGCACACCATTCTGATGTGCCCGCACCTCAAACTGCGGTCACTTCAGTCGCAGGAGGTATTTTGTCTTATTTATAGCTGCCACCATTTCATCTATGATGTTCATCAGGTCTGATCTGTCTCCAGAAACCTGAGATATCTGTGATGGCAATTCGCTCTTGAGCCATTCTGCTTTTTCCGTCAGGTAATTCATGATGGCATCAGAGCCTGGGTGATTTGTGCACTCAGTTCGGAAAGAATCTTTGGTCTTTGGCACGCCCGAGACGCCTGCGAAGGTCTCCACGAAGTCGTCTACGAGTGGATCTAGTGTTTCGTACAACTTTCCAAGCGCCTTGTGCTCGGGGTAAGACTGCGTCTGCCAATGCCAGACTTTTATCTGTGACTGCATGCACAAGAATGTAGATATCATGTTCATGGTATTATTTTACATCTTTCCCAACACTGTCCTGTGGTGGGCTGTCTGATTTATTTGGATCGTAAAGTGTGCCTGTCAGGGAGTCTATAAGATGTCCAGATTGTAGTTTTTCCAACTGCTCGGGGTCAAATTTCGTATTTGATCCAGTAATTGAAAAAAGAACATCTCGCATGCCCACCGGGCCGCCCTGCGCGACAGATGTCAGCAATATGTCCATCTGACGCTTAACCATATAACTGGGATTGTCGAAAGCTCGCACCCCGAACACATGGCTGACTAGGGCTCCTATATCAGGATACGAGTTGATCATCATGACCACATCCCTGAGGACTTCGGGTGGCAGGGTCACGTCGTTGTTGAGTGCATCCACTATTGCTGCCATCAGTTGTGGCTGTTTGCTCGGGTATCGACGCAAGAATTCTTCGCACCCTATTTCTTTTAAGGCATTGACGATCCTCGCGGAGCATTCTTTTGTTACAAACACGATGTCAATCCAATCAGTCAGATGACCAACAAAATCTATGTACCATTCTGAATCTTTTCCTGATTTGCACACTGCGTCAAATTGTTTTCTCAGTTTCGTATGTCGTTCTCTAGTTTCGCTTTCTGCTGAAATTACTTGAGTAAAAAGGGTTGTGGAGTTCCGTATCGCATTGTAAATGATATTAGGCTCTCTTCCCGAATTAGGGGACTCGAAGACGTCCAATTTTATTATTCCGTAGTCAGACATGATAGACATGAGATGTTCTCTTATGGCCTCCTCATATGATTTGGGATTTATCATGTGAGGAGTCGGATATGCCTGGTAAGCCTCACGCAAAGCATTTTCGATCATGGCTGACAATTTGCGACCCTTATCAAGTAAGTCAAAATCGCGAGTTGACAACATTGATATGGCCTTCAGGGTTGGCGGTGGCAACCTTTTTGATACTTCATGCAAGAATATGGCAAGGTGCCTGCTCTGCAGATTCTCTGACATTGCATCGGTCATGACTATTTTTTCTGACAAATCTGCCTATGCACCTTTGAAGGATGCGCTACGCAAAAGCGAGTAATAGTATACATGTACGAATACAAAATTGCATCTGTAGAAAAAGTGGTGGATGGAGACACCGTTGACTGCACCCTAGACCTAGGATTTGGCATGTTTTGTAAGCAGAGAATCAGGCTGTACGGAATTGACGCCCCTGAAACTCACTCAAAAAATCTGAAAGAAAAGTCCATGGGCAAAGAATCCAAAGAATTTCTGGAATCTTGGCTCGAAAAGAACAAAAACAACTTGGTCATCAAGACATTCAAAGATGACAAATATGGCAGACTGCTTGGCGTCATAAGGGAATCCACCGGAGAAGTCATTAATGACAGAATGGTAAAACTTGGCTACGCCTGGTCGTATGACGGCGGAACCAAAGTCAAAGAACTGTCTCAGTTGGAGGAGCTACGCAAGTCTGCAGGATCTTGATCAGTCTTCAAGTGCCCGATCTCCTTCATCTGTAGCTCGTTGATTTTTTTTCCAACCTTGATAAAGTCTCCTCCATTTGAAGGGTCTGACAGGATCGCGTCCAACCCGTACATGTCCACCAGAAAATCAAGGTTATCCTGAAGCCGTTCAGGATCTGCGCCCTCCAGTTCTGACTGCTGACAAAGTTGTTTCAGTCCTTCCCTGATGGGCTCCGTGTGGTTCATACGGAGGGCGGCAAGCCATGCCAGCATGCACCCTGCCGCCATGCTCACGGCAAGCGTGAAAGCCCTAATCGGTGATCTGCGCATATGTCCATCATACGCCCGTCAGCCTGTCAGTGCATAGGAGAGAAGGAGAGATCTATGTCCTGATAATTGTTGGTGATCTCTTCTCCGGCGGCCATATCCCTTGCAGCATGTCCATCTCCACTGCTGTCAAATACAACATTTGGGATGTCTTGATGATTCACAAAAGAATCGCCATCAATACCGAAGGTTCTGACGCCTGTCGCGTGGTCGACATAACTTCGCGATCTGACTGATTTTGCAACATGGGTAGGCATTGATGCTATAACCTGTTCGTTCCATTCAACCTTGATGTCTATAGAAGGATTCCTGCGCCAAACCAGTGTGCCAGCAGGGATGTCTTCCTGAGAAAAAAGTCCCATTCCGTGAATGCCTGACCTATCTATAGAAGTCTTGATGAGCCACATGCCTGATTATACGCAGAAAGTCGAAAAAACCTTATGGACATACAGGAGATCATCGTCACAGCAGGGACAAGTTTGTTGTCAAGCGGAATCGCTGCATCTGCAATTTCCGCCCTGATGCTGAAGAGGGCAAAAAAAATTGAAGAATCTGCGCGTGCTTCTTCAGAGAAAAAAATACATGCATTTTTATCCACAAGAGATGCCAAAGAAAAGATGTTGGCAGAACTGATTGGCCCCATATGCATGCACCTCCGCAGAACAAAGCAGGCGTTCCTCAGATACAAGGACACCAACAAATATCTTGAGGCTGAAGTCTTGTACAAGGGTAATCTTCACACACGAGATCTCATCATAAGTCGTGGGTATTTTTTTGACAGCGATTTGATGATGCATGCAATGTCCCTTGTGGAGCATTATGACGCGTGGCTTGAGGAGTATTCAAGGCAACGCTCGGATCCATATTCATCTGGTTCAACTTTTGTGTTTGCAGGCCCCCAAGGATACCCCTTCCCGCAAGAGGCTGAGGCAGCCTTCATGTCTGTATGTGACAGGCTGAGGAGGGATTTGTACGGGCAGGAACTAGACAGAAAGACTTGAATATTTAGCATGGAGAAATGTCATGAAAAAATATATATTTAGACTTACTGGTAAACTTGCAGGCATTGTTGATGCCCCCAGCGAGAATTTAAGTGATGTATTTGAGCATGGAACAGAGAAATTGACGTCTGAAGTGTCAAGAAAGATCCAGCACGGCCTCTCCGTCATATCGTCATACCTGTCAAAATTCCATCCCGGGGTCAAGATCACGCATCATGAAGTCATTGGAGCAGCAGTAACTTTCCAATACACCCCCAAGAGCGACATAGACACCACCGTTTTCATCAACATATCTGAAACAGATCCAAGGTTTAAGATCATCAATGGTTGGATTGGGGAAAATGTTGACAAAACTATGTATTTTGGGAAGAGACCATTCCAGTTCAAAATAAAACCAGATTCATCAGTGGGGGCGCAAAATGCCAATGCTGATGCCATTTACGACCCCACCAAAGAGCGCTTTGTGAAGAAGCAAGATCTGATAGCTGCCTCAGATAGTTATCGCCAATTAGTTGAGTCAGGAAGTTCTGCGGAACGCAGAGAGTACCGTCGCCTTGAGGAGAGGTTGCGAGGGATGGCAAGGTCCTGGGCAAAGGTGGGCAGAAAGGCACTTGCATCAGGGAAGCCAA
>Ga0172367_10009086_pt1 | contig 10976 bp, 9 predicted proteins | sample Lak10m_FD_114542 | JGI IMG/M metagenome (GOLD analysis project Ga0172367, IMG submission 114542) | Freshwater microbial communities from Kabuno Bay, South-Kivu, Congo - kab_022012_10m | ecosystem: Environmental > Aquatic > Freshwater > Lake | place: Democratic Republic of the Congo: South-Kivu...
AACTAAGATGAATCTCAGATCCAAATTAATCTTACCCTCTCTTACCCTTTTCTTATCATTTCTTACCTTTTTTACAAGCGCTCAAGCCCCGCTACAAATACCTTATCAAGGAGTGGCGAGAGATGCGCAAGGAGTGGCGTTGCAGAATCAGGATATCTCATTAATCCTTTCTATTGAAGACATAACAGGAGCAGTGCTTTTTTCTGAAACACATTTTACGACTACCAATCAGTTTGGATTGTTCAATGTGAAAATTGGCAGTGTATCTGCAATGCCCTTGAATCTGTGGAGCAATGGTGATCGTTTCCTTCATGTGAAAATGGATCCGACAGGGGGGTCGGTTTTCACCGATATAGGCACGACTCAGTTTTTAAGTGTTCCCTATGCCTTGTATGCTGAAACCTCTAACACGCCAGGTCCCCAAGGCCCAGCCGGACCTCAGGGCCCGCAAGGTTTACAAGGCATTCAAGGAGAGGTTGGTCCACAAGGACCAGCAGGTGCGAATGGAACCAATGGAATCAATGGTCAAGACGGTGTCCAAGGACCACAAGGTCCGCAAGGTATTCAGGGCCCACAAGGAGATGTTGGACCTCAGGGTCCTATTGGATTAACCGGTCCAGCAGGAGCAACAGGACCGCAAGGACCTATTGGATTAACCGGAGCTACAGGTGCCACTGGACCGCAAGGACCTATCGGATTGACAGGAGCAACGGGTGCTACTGGACCACAAGGTCCGCAAGGTATTCAGGGCCCACAAGGAGATGTTGGACCACAAGGACCTGTAGGATTAACCGGCGCAACAGGAGCCACAGGACTTCAAGGGCCTGCAGGTGCAAATGGATCGAACGGTGCTAATGGACAAAACACTTTGGTAAAAACAACCGTTGAAGCTGCTGGAGCGAATTGCGCAACTGGCGGAGTAAAACTGGAATATGGATTAGATGCAAATAGCAATGGAACTTTAGATGCAGGAGAAATAAATTCAGCGCTAACGAAATATGTTTGTAATGGTGCAGTAGGAGCCACAGGTGCAACCGGACCACAAGGGCCGATTGGATTGACCGGTCCAGCAGGAGCAACAGGTGCCACAGGACCACAAGGGCCGATTGGATTAACTGGTGCAGTAGGAGCCACAGGTGCAACCGGACCTCAAGGACCTATTGGATTAACCGGTCTAGCAGGCGCTACAGGCGCTACTGGCCCTCAAGGCCCAATTGGATTAACTGGTGCTACGGGAGAAATTGGTGCAACAGGCCCAGCAGGCCCGCAGGGTATTCAAGGTGCAACAGGACCTCAAGGTCCTATTGGATTAACTGGTGCAACAGGCGCTACAGGACCTCAAGGGCCCCAGGGTGAACAAGGTATTCCAGGACTACAAGGACCTCAGGGTGAGCAAGGACCCGCAGGTGCAAATGGAACCAATGGACAAAGTGCCTATGAGATTTGGTTGGAGCAAGGGAATACCGGTAGTGAGGAGGATTTTTTAATAAGTATTTCACAATTCTCACCAGGAATGAATATAGGTGACTTGCTATTTTGGAATGGCACAAACTGGAGCATCCTAGGCACAGGAAACAATGGCGAGGTGCTTACAATAATTAATAATCAACCTCAATGGTCAGGAATACCAATTCAAGGATGCACTAATATTAACGCTTCAAATTACAATAATGCGGCAGTGGTAGATAATAATACTTGTGAATACAATTATACTATCGGATCAGTAGGGCCCGCTGGAGGAATAATAGTTTATGATAAAGGCTTTTACTCTGAAGGTTGGAGGTTTCTTGAAGTTTATTCCACTGATTTCACAGGATCATGGGGCTGCCAAGGAAATAACATTAATGGAACTCAAACAGGTATTGGCAGCGGAAGTCAAAATACTCTAATAATCGCCCCTAGCTGTGGTGGTATCCATGCATTTGCGTTAACATTAAATGAAGCCAACTTCTCTGATTGGTTCATTCCTTCTAAAGATGAGCTTTCGATAATATATAATAACCAAAGCTTAATACCAGGCCTACAATATAATGGTTCAGCGGCTTACTATTGGTCAAGTTCTGAATACAACAGCGCTGGAGCTTGGCAAATATACATGGCGAATGGCTCATGGAGCTCAGGTCTTAAAAACACGGATTATTCCTTTAGACCAATTCGAAGATTTTAAATGCCAAATCAACTTTAATATTCTATAAATTCTTTTTGCAATATGAAAACTCTTGAACTTAAAAAAATGGGATTCCAAAAATCTGGTACAATATTAAAAATAAAGCCAACTGAGGATAAAGTGCAGGTGGGTTTTGAACTAGAGCCTGAACTCTCCACTGACGAACACATTTATGTTTGGGTTGATGTTACTGAAACCAACGATATAATAGTGCTATACTGCGGAAGAGCTGGGAAAGGGATTAAGAAAAGAATGTACGAACATTCACAAGGATTCAAAGGAAAGGTTAGTGGTGGAAGTGAGTCTGGTAAAAAGAAACATGATTTTCTAAGTGAAAAACTTGTCAAAAAAAGAAAAATTGAAGTTTGGTCAAAATCTTCAACTAGCAACGACGACGAGAGTGCATACTTAAAGGCATTTTCAGCAAAAGTAAATTATTGGTTGTATTTAAATAGAACGGTATGAGAATCAAGACGATATTATTTGGAGTAATGACCTTATTGAATTTTATCAAAGGTTCTCTCAGACCTACAATGTAACTTTCCGAGTTGATATGAACTTTGTAACTGCTGGAGTTACTGCTCAGATACTACCAGCAATTACTACCATTATCTATGTGAGTGACACACTTTTTTTAAATGGTACACTATCGGGAATTGGGGGAAATGTTTCAGCATATTCAGCAAGTCCTACCCTAAATCACGTGGGTGCAACCGGGTCTGGAGGTTCTGGGCAAATAGTATACAACATTATTGCTGCTAGCGGTTTTAGTTTTAATTGGACTGCCGCGTCACAACCAGTCACACTCAATGGTTTCGGGGGAAGTGCGATTGTTTCGCAAGGCGGAACAGGTATGAGTAATGCCTATTGCAATGAATCAAGCTCCGGCAACAATTTAACGGTAGAGTTGTTAAAGAAAATCATCCATTTTGGGCTGGATATTTCAGGTGGAAATGGAGCCATTTTAGCAGCTGCCTATGGTGGAAACCAACCTTCTGGTCAAGGAGGCGGTGGGTTGTATTTAATTGCAAAAAACATAGTGTTTAACGGCATGATCAACTTGAATGGCGGAAATGGAGCTTTTTATGTTTCATCTTGGCCAAGTTCTTATGTTCGTACTGGCGGGGGTGGTGGCGGATCTTGTCTTCTTCGAACCACGGATTTAATAGAGTCAACAGGCACATTTACCTCGGCAGGTGGAATAAATGGTGACTGTGGTTATGGTCTTATTAAGGGCGGAGATGGCGCTATGGTTATTGTAACAGAATAGCATTAGGCTACTTTGCTTCACAAGCTAATTATTTTTTGGAGGCTTTAATTATTTAATTCAAGCTCGCTCTGCGAGCGGCATTCAAAATGCCCCCAGCAGAGCTGGGGGATAAATGTTAAATAGGGAAGGCCAACAAAAGCCATTTCTCAAAAGTAAATCTGAGGAAAAAAATTTAGAGAGAGCTCTTACACTTAAGTAAGAGCTCTTTTTTTGTTAGCTCTTTTTGCTTGAAATTATCTATCATCTTAATCTTTATCTGCCAATGAAGCTGAGGGATAGAATTTGAACTTAGTTCAGATGTCCTAAGAAGGAAATCTACTCTCAATCTTTATCCCCCAATTGAAGCTGAGGGATAGAATTTGAACTTAGTTCAGATGTCCTAAGAAGGAAATCTACTTTCAATCTTTATCCCCAATGAAGCTGATGGATAGAATTTGAATTTACTTCAGATGTCCTAAGAAGGAAATCTACTCTCAATCTTAATCCCCAATTGAAGCTGAGGGATAGAATTTGAACTTAGTTCAGATGTCCTAAGAAGGAAATCTACTCTCAATCTTTATCCCCCAGCTCTGCTGGGGGCAGTTCGGATGTCGCCCCAAGGGGCTCGTTGATGTGATGCAAAATGAAATTTCTATTTCTTCCTGAAAATTCCATGTCAGAATGATGTGACTTTTGGTTCTGAATGTATTTTTTCATTCTAGTTATTTCCGATTGTCCAACACTGAAAACAGCATAACCCAATTGCCATTCAAAGTCATTCAGAAAATCAGCTTTTGTCTTCATCCATCGCGAAGAATTCGATTTTAATTTTTCAGCCAGTTTCATGACTGCAATTTTTCTCGAAAGAAAACACAAGACATGAACATGATCATAATATCCTCCAATTTGAATACTCGGACATTCAAGTTCTTCACACAGGTTGGAGAGATATCCGTACAATTCATGTTCAATTTGAGGAAGAATAAAGGGCTGCCTATATTTGGTTGAAAACACCAAATGAATGGTGATGGTTGAAATGGATTTCGACATTTTTTTATCGCAAAAATGAATGACTCATTCAACAAAGTCAAGAAACAGTTATGCGCATAACTATTAGCTCGCTCTGCGAGCGGCATCCAAATTGCCCCCAGCAGAGCTGGGGGATAAATGTTAAATAGGGGAGGCCAACAAAAGCCATTTCTCAAAAGTAAATCTGAGGAAAAAAATTTAAAGAGAGCTCTTACACTTAAGTAAGAGCTCTTTTTTTAATGGGGTCTTTAACTTCAATTAATTTCTTGTTTCAACTTCTATCCCCGAGCAGAGCTGGGAGAAAAAATCTCAGTATAACCCACTGGACTGAAGTATTTGTGCTCATCTAAACCTTTATCCCCCAGCTTCACTGGGGGCAGTTCGGATGTCGCCCTGAGGGGCTCATGCATATTTCACCAATGACCCAGTAAGTCATTCAAAGAAAATATTAAGCTTTTACTTTTACAGACGACAAGAACTTTCGAGCAAGCTGTTTGGCCTGCTCCAATTCAGGAAGGCAAATGGTAATGTGACCCATCTTTCTGAAGGGCTTCGTTTCTTCTTTTCCATACAAATGCACATACGCACCCTGTGTTGAAAGAACCTCTTCTAAACCTTCATATTTCGCTGTGCCCGTAAATCCCTTTTCACCCAACAAGTTAATCATAACCCCCGCACTTCGCAGTGCCGTATCGCCCAGAGGTAAATTCAAGATGGCACGCATGTGCTGAGCATATTGAGATGTATAACACGCCTCTATGGTATGGTGTCCACTGTTGTGCGGACGCGGAGCAACCTCATTAACCAAGAGCTGCCCCGTTTCTGTTAAAAATAATTCAACAGCTAAAAGTCCAACGTGATCCAATTGCTCAACTATATTTTTTGCAATTTCAGCGGCCTCATGAGCAACTTCAACAGAGACATTAGCAGGTGAGAATATGAACTCAACCAAGTTGGCCTCTGAATTAAATTCCATTTCAACCAACGGAAAAACGCGCAATTCACCAGATGCATTGCGGGCTACAATAACCGCTAGTTCTTTCTCAAAACGGACCATTTCCTCCAAAACACTCGGAGCATCAAAAGCATGTTCTAAATCTGCTTCATTCCGGAAGGGAGTAACACCCTTTCCATCGTATCCACCCGTGCGCAGCTTCTGCATGAAAGGACCTTCAGAGATATGCAACGCAGCCTCCATTTTATTTTCAACCAAGACAAAAGGTGCAGTTGGTATTTGATGCGCTGCGTAAAATAATTTTTGTAGTCCCTTGTCTTTGATGGTGCGCAATGCAGACGGACGCGGATATACCAATTTTCCTATTCGCTCTAACTCTTCCAACGCTTCAATGTTGACGTGTTCAATCTCAATGGTTATCACGTCAACCCCTTTTCCAAAATTCAATACCGTTTCGTAATCAGCAAAGTCTCCTTGAACAAACACATTGGCAATGGAAGCGCAAGGCGCATTGTCGGCGGGGTCTAAAACGTGAACGCAAACATTCAAGCCTATGGCTTCCTGAATAAACATTCTACCCAATTGGCCACCGCCAAGAATTCCAAGTTTTGTTTGTGGATTAAATTCCTTTCCCATTTTGCAAAGATAAAGGTGGTTTCATTTGAAAACTTTCTTGTAATTTGCACAACTATGAAACAAATATTTACACTTCTTTTTTCTCTCCCACTCCTTTTCGCTCAAGCGCAGTCATTAACTGGAATTGAGTCTGTAGAATATGATCCTACCAATCAGATTTTTCTTGTGAGCAACGGTAATAACGTAGTGCGCATGCACAGCGATGCCATTCCGCAAGGTACACTTGGTGTGGCTAAAGCTGACTATGGCATGGAGGTCATGAACGGTGTTTTGTATTCTATTGTGGGAAGTGCAGTGAAGGGATATGATGTAACAACCGGTGCTCAAGTCATGACCAAAACCATTTCAGGTGCGGTTTTCTTGAATGGCATGGCAAGCAATGGAGTTGATAAACTTTGGGTGACCGACTTCTCGGCAAAAAAAGTACATGAGTTGAATGTTGCTGATCTTGCAAACCCAACCAGTACAGTCATTGTGGCGGCAACAGGCTCAACTCCCAATGGTATTTGTTATGATGCAACTCAAAACAGATTGGTACTTGTCTCATGGGGAAGTAATGCTGCAATTAAAGCCATTGATTTATCAACGAATACGCTAAGCACCATTGTAACCACAAGCCTTGGAAATATAGATGGTGTAGACAATGATAACTATGGAAATTACTATTTGGCTTCGTGGTCACCAAATGCAATTACCCGATACTCGAATGAATTCACAACGTCGCAAACCATCACGGTTACAGGTGGTGTAAGTAGTCCGGCAGACATATGTTACGCTGAAGAAATAGACACGTTGGCCATTCCTTGCTCGGGAAATAACCAAGTGAAATTTGTAGGTTTTAATCCGTCTTATGTAGGCAGTTTGGAAACTGAGAAGTTTGAAGCATCAGGATTTCCAACACAGGTAACAGATTTATATCAGGTGGCATTCACTCTTCCAGAAGCGAAATTGGTGCGTATTGAAATCTTTGATGTACAGGGGAAATTGATTGACACCCCTTTTACACAAACACTTCCTCAAGGTCAACACCAAATTGTTTTAACCGAATTACCCAATGCTTCGGGCTTATATTTTGTGCGTGTTTCAGCAGGTGCAGAATTTGCTACAACGCATTTTGAGCGATGAGAATTTTTCTATTTGTTATTCTTGGAATGCTCAGCCTGCAAGGCTTGGCGCAGGATGAGGATTACATAACCCAACCGGAATTACCGAAGAGTGATTTTCAAAATTACTCGCAACGGGAGCGCATTGTGGTAGGTGGAAATTTGGGTTTAGGACTCAGCACGTATCAAGGTCAAGGCGTATTTTATGGTCAGCTTATGCCCATGGTCGGATACCGGATAACTGAACGCTTTTCAGCAGGAGCAGGTGTTGATGGTATGGTTTATTCCACCTCCGGACGAACCAATTTTTACACCTCGCTTGTAGCATGGACCCGAATGGGAATTCTAGGCGGCTTTTATGCTACAACAGAATTGAATTACATGAATGCCCCAGTATATACATGGAATGGTGCATCTTATGATGTGGAGCGACAGTCGTTTCCATTGTTTTTGGTTGGAGCAGGTATTTCACAAGGTATTGGAAACGGAATTGGATCCTATTTCTCTTTGCTTTATGATATGACAGAAGATACGCGCTCACCATACGGCCCTATTATTTTTAGAGCCGGATTACTTGTTCCCCTTCAACCTAAAAATTAGAGTCCCAATCTCTTTTTAATCTCCGCAGGAAGAGCCTCTCTGCTAACAACAATACAGATGGTTTTTGCAAGGAAATAAGGTGCACTTGCGTAGATATATCCCTTCTGACCAATGGCAGAACCCCATGAATTTTTTGCCATGTAATACGAATTGCCCTTTTCATCTTTCGCAATACCTGTAATGTGCATGAGGTGATCATCTGTAGTAGCGTAGGTGTCGAAGCCCAACTGACGTGAAGCTTGTGTTACAGCAGTTTCATCTTGAAGCTTGCCCATGTAGGCCACTCCCTTGCGCGCATCAAAAGTATCTTCACTTACATCAGCGTCCCAAGCAACGGTAAAGCCATTATTAATGGCGTTGTCTACAATTGCTTTTAGATCATCTAGAGGAACATTGAGATATGCTTTTTTAGACCAGTTATCTGGAACTTCCAAAACAAATGCTTTATCGAATGGGTGATGTTTGAACGAAGTAAGGCAAACGTATTCATTGCTATAGATTTTCATTTCATCGCGAAAAGAAGCCGGCGTATATTTCTTCCCCTTGTATTCAAATACAATTGGCAGAGGACCAATACCAGCGTCAAGCACCGCCTCCAATTCTTTTTTCCACATGTATCCTTCCTTTGCACCTTTTTCTACGGCGCCTTTAACAATCATCTCCAGTTGTGAATCGAGCTCATTGTGGTTGTAGGTAGTGGCTCCGTCTACGAATCCGGAATACGCACTTTCTGGAACCATGCCTACTTCATCAATTACCTGCAATACATCATGGCTTAAGCCACCGGGACCAAATTGTTGCTTTCCTTGAAATCGAACATAACTGTCTGCTTTTTTGGAATAGATGTATCGAGCATTGAACATTTCAGACAAGTCTACTGCTTCGTGCCCCTTGCGAATAATTTCAGATTCCAAGAATGAAACCGTAGCGAAACTCCAGCATGTTCCGGTGATGCATTGATTTTCAATTTCGCCGTGTGCATTGTCTTTGACAACGGTAAAAGTTTGTGCACATAGAACAGTTGGCACAAAAAACAAAAGGAGACTTAGTCTTTTCACGTTACATTTATTTTTGGAAAATTACTAAAGAAAACTTCTTGTCTATGAAAAATATTGCAGTGGTTTGTGGCGGATATAGCGGAGAGCGTGTAGTTTCAATGCGCAGTGCGGCCATGGTCATGGAAAACATGGACAGGTCTAAATTTCAACCTACACAAATAGTTATTGAAGAATCAAGATGGTATGCACGTTTGGGCGAACAAGAGTTTGAGGTGAATAGAAATGATTTTAGTGTTCAAACGCAGCAAGGCATCATTCGTTTTGACGGTGTTTTTATGATGATTCACGGAACTCCCGGAGAGAATGGACTCATGCAGGGGTACTTCGAAATGATTGGTCTGCCCTGCACCACTGGAGATGTTTTAAATATGGCGCTTACATTCAACAAGAAGGCTACCACCCGAGCTTTAGGAGCTATGGGTTACCGTGTTGCAAAATCAGTTGTGGTGCGAAAAGAAGAAGAAATCAGCGCCGAATCATTGGTTGTGCAAGTTGGACTACCCTGTTTCGTTAAGCCCAATTGCGGAGGAAGCAGCATTGGAACATCGAAAGTTTCGGATGTGAATGAATTGTTGTCAGCCATTGAACGAGCAAGAAATGAAGACGAAGATATTTTGGTAGAAGAATTTATTTCTGGTCGCGAAGTAACCTGTGGAGTCATTGTCATTGATGGAAAACCAACGGCCCTACCCATTACTGAAATTGTTTCGGAAAATGAGTTTTTTGATTTTCAAGCGAAGTACGAAGGGAAGAGTCAAGAAATTACACCGGCCCAAATTTCATCTGCGCACTATGAACGGGTTCAGAAGTTAGCTGCAAGAATTTATTCCGATTTGAACTGCGGCGGAATGATACGCGTAGATTTCTTATTGCCAGATGAAGAACCATGCGTTATTGAAGTAAACACGGTACCTGGATTCAGTGCAGCGTCTATCATACCGCAACAAGCAGCCGCAATGGGAATGGATAAAACAACGTTGATTACAACCGTGATTGACTCAAGTCTTTAAGACTCTGCATTTTCTTTTTTGTTTTTCTTACGCTCTTTCAAGTAGGTACGAATGACGTAACCATTGGTAAGAATAATGAATCCAACAACTATGAAGTGAAGGTAAGATTCTGCATTCGGAATAATTTCACCTAAGAAAAAACCGAACAACGTAAGTGAAATGACCCAAGCAACTGCACCTATGATGTTGTAAATGAGGAAAGACTTGAATGGAACCCGTATTACCCCTGCTATGATCGGAGCGAAGGTGCGTATGTAGGGAAGAAACTTACCCACAATAAGGGTTTTGCCGCCGTGCTTTTCGTAATAATTTCGTGTAGCATCTACGTATTTCTTTTTAAAAAGCCATGATTCTTTGCGCTGAAAAGCCTTTGCGCCCAATTTATATCCAAAATAATAGCCAAACAGACACCCGGCTATTGAGGCAACAATCATAGATAAGATGAGCGTTACAATATCTGTTTCAAGCAAGTGGGGTTTGGTAGAGGTAATTAAGCCACTGAAAAAAAGTAACGAATCTCCGGGCAGAAAAAAACCAATGATAACCCCATTTTCAGCAAAGAGAATGATGAGAATAAGCGCTAAGCCACCAAAAGCAACAATTTGATGCGGATCTGTTATGCTTTGAAAAAATTCCCACATGGTTCGGCAAGATACGTCAAGAATTTTTTCTATGCTTTTTTTGAAGGGTACTGCACCGTGATTTTAGTGAAATTCAAAGGGTCATATTTCACCTTTACTGCTGTGCCCTGATCATAAAGTGGCGCACCTTCACATCTGTCGTCTACACGAAAACGTTGCTTCTGTCCACCCTCTGGTTGAAATTCAATGACGGGGTAAAAATATTTTTTTCCACCCTGTGTTGAAGCCATCCAATTCACTATGGTTCCTTCAGTAGTTTTGGATTTAAATTGAAATCGAAGTTCATCTTTATACATCCAAAGGCCAATTCCAGCAACGGCCAAGATGAGTATGGTATATGGAATAAATTCCGGAACGTTTTCAAACATAATGTTGCAAAAATAAGCGTTCAAGGCAATAAAAACCGTGGCTTGCGTTACGACATTTGTAAAAATTGAAATTATGGCGAGAATCTTATGGGCAGACGATGAAATTGAGTTGTTGAAGCCACACATCATGTATCTGGAACAGAAAGGCCATACGGTACAT
>Ga0172367_10009087_pt1 | contig 10976 bp, 7 predicted proteins | sample Lak10m_FD_114542 | JGI IMG/M metagenome (GOLD analysis project Ga0172367, IMG submission 114542) | Freshwater microbial communities from Kabuno Bay, South-Kivu, Congo - kab_022012_10m | ecosystem: Environmental > Aquatic > Freshwater > Lake | place: Democratic Republic of the Congo: South-Kivu...
CAAACAGATTAAACATATTGAATACCTGATTAACTCCCGGCCGAGAAAAAGACTTGGCTGGAAGACCCCTTATGAGGTATTCTATGAAATGACAGGTGTTGCACTTCTAACTTGAATGTACCATTTTTATATTTGACAAAAATATATTTTTATATTATATTTGTTTATTACCTTAAAAATAAAAAACAATAGTCATGAAAACAAATCGCTTTTGGCTGAGATACCGGAGCGATATTGTCGCTATGGTATTGTATAATTTAATTGCCGGCTTTCTAACGCTGATTTACGAAATCTTCTTAGGCGGCGCTACTGGAGAACAATGGCTATGGGTAAGAATAATCTATACCGTCATTCGTTTCGCCGGAGCTTTTCTCCTTGGTTATTTAATCGACTTCTGCCGTCGACATATTTGGCAAAAAGGGAAATTAATCTTTAAAGCCTTAGCCGACGCTCTCGCCCTCTCGCTGTATCAAATTCCCATATACATTTTCAGTGCATGGATAAGCGGCGTATCATGGCACTCCATCCTAATAACCGCCTGTCTTTATGTCGGGGACAACCTTCTTCTGGGCTGGTTATACGGCTATATTTTAGACCGAGTCAGACGACACCACCACAATAAACAAGCTAAATTTTAATTATAAATAAAGCTTGTTTTTTTATTTGTTAAAATTAATAAAAATAGCCATTATTACAATAATATGATAAAATTATTCTGCATATGAAAGACTACCGGCCGCAAAAAATAAATATTTTTTTTATAATATTTCTCTTAATATCAAGTTTTTTATTTATAAAAATTAATGAAACCCAAGCGGCAACCAGCGGCGACTTAATTAAAACTCAAGAAAATTCTGCAGTTTATTATTTAGGCGACGATAATAAGCGCTATGTCTTTGGTTCTGAAAGTGTTTATTTTTCTTGGTATCAAGATTTTAATTCCGTAATTACAATATCGCCGCAAGAGCTGCAAACTTATCCCCTGGGCGGAAACGTAGTTATCCGGCCGGGAACGAAATTGATAAAAATTACGAGCGATCCTTCAGTTTACGCGGTTGAGCCGGAGGGCGTACTCAGAAAAATAAATAATGAAAATCAGGCAATAACTTTATTTGGAACTAACTGGTCAAACAGAGTGATTGATATCCCTGATTCTTTTTTTACGGATTATAAATTAGGGGAAGTATTAAAAGAAGAAGAATGGCCTTTAGGCTCTTTAATAAAAGATTCAGTAACATCAAAATATTATTATTACGACCAAGCAGGCTTTCATCAAATTAGCAGCGCTGAAGCTTTTAGAGCCAACTGTTTCTATTCAGAATATATTTTGGAATCAAAAAAAATAATTGACACAAATTTAGCCGAACAAATAAGCGGCAAAAATAATCTTTTATTATCTTTAATCCAAAATAATACCAACAGGGAATTAGCCAAGCTTAAACCATCAAATAACAACGTCGGCAATAACTCTTCCGCTAATTCTGGTAATAGTAGCACCGGAACTAGCGGTAGCAGCAATAGCGGCGGCGGTGGCGGAGCCTCACCTCCGGATAATTGTCTTGGGTCAGATAATCAAAGCTGCAATATCAGCAACGGCACAGGTTTTCAAAGCCGTGTTTGTAATACCGGCTCCTGGTCAAATTGGAGTGATTGCATTATCTCTTCTTGTAATCCTGGCTATCAATCAAGCAATCAAAGCTGCTTAGTGGTCGCTAGCACCTCTTTGAGTTTGCGCCAGCATCTTATAAACAATCAAAAATTTGCCATTCCCAGCAACGCAGTTAACGGGGATATCGTCGGCCAATTAAATAATTTTTGGGCAAGATGGGAAGAAAATAATCTTAATTATTCTATAATTTCCGGAGAAGGATTCACAATCGATGATAATGGTTTTATTATATTATCCAACCAAAATTTAATTAACGGCACAGATTATTTTGTCTTGGAAATTCGCGCCCTAGATAGCCTTCATCAAGAATATGAAAATGCTACCATCACCATCTCCGTGCTGCCGGCGGCAGAAACTTATTTTATTGACCCTAGCCAAACTATAAGCGGCGACGGCAGCCGGGAAAATCCATATAAATCTTGGTCCGAGATTAATTTTATTTCTGGTAAAAATTATTTACAGAAAAGAGGCACCGAGGCAATAACTAGCACCCGCATTTCTCTAAGCAATCTCCAATCGGTAATCATAGGCGCTTATGGCGATAACCAAAATAAACCAATAATAAGAGCCTGGAATATAAGCGGAAGCAGTAATGGCGCCATAGGTATTATCGGCGGCAGCGAAGTTACAATTAGAGATCTTGATATTGACGCCAAACTATCAACTGCCGGTATATATGTTAGTGCCGGTAATAATAATACAGTGGACCATTGCCGTATTCAAAATAGTGAGTGGGGATTAAGAACCATGAACGGACCGATTGAATTTAAGTTTTTAAATTCAGAAATAGCCTACACCGGAGATGACGGCCATTATGGCAGAGACAACGAATCCTTAGAATCAGCCTTTAATTATATTCATCATGTCAATCAACATTGGAATGAAAATAGTTATTGGTATGTCGGCAAAACTGAAGCCGAGGCGGCCGGCGACGGTATTCAATTAAACGGCAGCGTTTTTAATTTTAACATTCATCATAATATAATTGATCGCTCCGATACCGATAATAAATTCTGCATCATCATCAGTCCTACTTATAGCCTGGAGAACACTTACGGCCTTTTAGAAAATAATTATTGCAAAATGAGGCCAGATTCTAATGAGTCCGGCTTCTATCTGTATCGAGGCTTGTCCGGAGTAAAAGTTAGATATAATACCTTGGCTAATGATACGGGCATATATTCCCACTCTCCCGATTTATTAATATCCTATAATATATTTAAACATTCACGGATTTATGTCGGCGATAATGGCGCTTCTTATCAAATATACAACAACATTTTTTACGATCCGCCGGAAAATCTAGGAGCAATCACTCTTTGGACGGACAATATGGACATGAAAAATAATATTTTTTATTTTATTAATAGCAGCGCAATCGGTTTACAAACTTCATCACAGCATAATGTAAGCCACGATTATAATTTATTTTATCCCGAATTCCGAGGGGCTTACGGACTGGCAACACATGACATAGTCGGCGATCCGTTATTTAAAAATGCCGGTGGTGGTGATTTCCGGTTAGAAACGAATTCACCGGCCATAAACATGGGCACGAGCATAGGTGAAAATTATGATTTTTTTGGCGGATCTTTAAATGTCCCAATTAATATTGGAATCTGGGAAAATTAAATTAAAATAAATATAAATAATAAAAAATTATGTTCAAAAACAAAATTACAATTATCGGAGCGGGTATGGTCGGAAGTACGGCCGCCTACGGCTTAATCGCCGCTGATATCACCGAAGAAATTGCTTTGATCGACTTAAACGAAAAATTAGTAAAATCGCAAGTCATGGATTTACAACATTCAGTTCCTTTTTGGGGCTACACCGATGTAAAAGTTGGCAGTTACGATGATATAAAAGATAGTAGTCTGGTTATTATTACCTGCGGAGCCGCCCAAAAAACAGGAGAAACTCGATTAGATCTTCTTAAAAAGAACTCAGGAATAATTAAAGAAATAATGCCAAAAATTTTCAAAAAAAATCCAAACATTATTGTTTTAATGGTCAGCAACCCGGTTGATATTTTAACTAATATCGCCATTAAAATGTTTCCTAGCAAAAGAAAGCAAATATTCGGCTCCGGCACCATTCTTGATACAGCCAGATTACGCTTGCTTTTAGGAGAAAGGATATCGGTTGACCCCAAAAGCGTGCATGCCTATATTGTCGGCGAACACGGGGATAGCGAATTAGCTCTTTGGAGCACGGCTACAGTCGGCAACACCATGATTGATAATTTTTATAAACTTTCCAGTTCTACTAAAAAAAAGCTGTTTAATCAAGCAAAAAATGCGGCTTATGCCATTATTGAAGGAAAGCAGGCGACTTATTACGCCATCGGCGCCGGTATTGTCCAAATCAGTCGAGCAATTTTGTTCGACAAAAAAACAGTTTTTACCGTTTCCCACCCTCTAAAAGGAGAATTTGGAATTAAAGGTGTTTCTTTGAGTCTGCCCGCTGTCATCGGCAGGCAAGGAATTTTGCGCCGAGTTAATATGGAAATTTCTGCTGAAGAAAAAAAACTATTACAAGCCTCCGCCGCTAAATTAAAAACTGCTGAAAAAGATTTAAACTAAAACTAAAGAAATCACAAGTACGATGAAAAAAACTTACCGACATTTATTAAAAACGGTTGTAATTTTATTGTTATCCGCTTTTTTGTTTTTAGCTCTTGGTTTTTTCGCTGTTCGCTGGGGATTAACTAATGTTGCGGGCGAAGAAGATGGCAATTCTTATGTTTATAATAAGATTGCCGAAGAATCCCCTCTAACTTTTATCGACCACAGCTTGCCGACAAGCCCTTCTATTTATGGTGAAAATGAAAATTTAAATTGGTGCCGCCTAGGGGTGGCAGCAGAAACTTCACCTTATGAAGCTAAAGATATTCTCTCTGTCTATCTTAAGACTAAATCGGAAGAACTTTTAAAACGCATGCTTCTCGCCTTAGAATTAAGAAAGGGAAATAATAATGAATTCATTAATTCGTTGGCAACCTGTAATAATGAAGCCGGGCGCTGGAATCAAGATACTCTCACCTCTTACTTGGCTGATAAAAATGAAGCCAGCGCTTATACTTGGCAAGCTACAGAATATTGGCAGATAATCAAAGAAGCAATCGTTAAAGATGAAGCTCAAATTAAACAAGCAGCGGCAGCAGCTGGTATCCAATCTCGACTATTGGTGTCCGTGGCTATTGTTGAACAATTGCGTTTATATTACACCCAGAGAGAATTCTATGAAAAATTCTTCAAACCCCTAAAAATTTTAGCCAATGCCAATAAAATGGCCTGGGGAGTGATGTCGATTAAAGAAAAAATGGCGATACAAACCGAAGACAATCTCCATGATCGTCTTTCGCCTTTCTATTTAGGACCGGGGAAAGAAAAGCTCTTAGATTTTTCTCCAGGAACCGATGTAGCTAAAGAACGGTATCGTCGCCTAACCGATAGTCGCGATCATTATTATTCTTATCTTTATGGCGCCCTTATTATTAAAGAATTACAAGCTCAATGGCAGGCGGCCGGCTATAATATAGATTATCGCCCGGAAATAATTGCAACTCTTTTCAATATCGGCTTTGAACATTCTCAGCCTAAAGCAGAACCGATTGTCGGAGGCTCTACTTTGGACATAAACGGAGAGAAATATTTTTTTGGCTCTCTGGCTTTTGAATTCTATTATTCCGGAGAGTTGAGTTCTGACTTTCCTTTTGAATAAATAAAATTATGATTAATTATTACAAGCGCGAACAAGCGGATGATCAAATCAAAGATTTAAATGACTATCAGCCGGGCAGTTTGATTTTAGTTAGCAGCCCCAGTGAAGAAGAGTTGGATTTATTAGCGGATAAATTTAAATTGGAAAGAGATTTATTATCAGACGCTCTCGATCCCTATGAAGTGCCGCGTCTAGAAATTGAAAACAACGCCGTTTATGCCTTTGCAAGAATTCCCAGCGAAGACGGGAGGCGCACTAGCACCTTACCTCTTTTAATTATTGTGAGTACGGAATTTTTAATGTTAGTAGCAAAAAAGGATCTTGATTTTCTTTTTAAAGATTTACGCAGGCGGCCGGATTTTTTTACAACTCAAAACAATAAATCTTTTTTACAAATTTTTGGAGAAATTCAAGCAGATTATAGCCAAATGCTCACAAAAATAAACAAAAAAATCAATTATTTTTCCCTTAACATGGAACAGATAGGAGAAAAAGATATCGCTGCCTTTATTAATTTTGAAATTATTCTTAATGAATTTTTAAGTGCCTTATTGCCGATTAAGTATATATTGGGAAATACTGCCTCCGGCAAAACTTTAAATTTTTATCATGACGATGAAGAAAGTCTAGAAGATTTGCGGCTGCATAATGATCAATTAATTGAACGTTGTAAAAGCAATTTAACGAACTCAATTAATTTGCGGCAAGCCTACGAAGTAATATCGACCAATCGCTTAAACAGAACTATGAAACTGTTAACGGCCATGACGGTGGCTTTAGCTCTACCAACCATGATTACTAGTTTTTACGGAATGAATGTTAATCTACCTTTTGCTAACTCTCCTTATGTTTTTTGGGGAATAATGAGTTTTATTTTAAGTTTGGTCGGAGTACTTTTTCTTGTTTTTCGGGGACGTAAGTTATTATAAAAACAATAATAAGCCAACAAGCAGAGGTCTAGTTTTTTTATTGTTTTTATGCTACATTAAGCCAAGGCTATTTTAAATTTAATTTAATATTAAATAATATATCCATAAAAATATCTTCTGTTTTTCTTTATAATTATGGAGAAAAAATTTAAACTTAAATCCAAATTTGAGGCCGCCGGCGATCAGCCACAGGCCATAGAAAAACTCCTAAAGGGACTGGAGGCCGGCTTCGATTACCAAACCTTGCTCGGCGTGACCGGCTCTGGCAAAACTTTCACTGCCGCTAAAATCATCGCCGCTTATAATAAGCCGGCTTTAGTGATTGCACCCAACAAAGCTTTAGCGGCGCAATTGTATCGGGAATATAAAAATTTCTTTCCGGAAAATGCTGTTCACTTCTTTGTCTCATATTATGATTATTATCAGCCGGAAGCCTATCTGCCCATTACCGATACTTATATCGACAAAGAAGCGATGATTAACGAAGAAATGGATAGATTGCGCCACGGCGCCACTTCCGCTCTTCTTAGCCGCCGCGACGTCATTATTGTTGCTTCAGTTTCCTGCATCTATAATCTCGGCGTCCCTCTTAATTATCTGGGCGCTTCTTTGCACCTGGAAACAGAACAGGTAATCACCCGCCAAGATTTAATTAGACAGCTGATATCTATGCAGTTTGCAAGAGTAAACGGCGAAGTCCAGCGCGGGCAATTTAGAGTAAGAGGCGATGTCTTTGAAATCAGGCCGATGTCGGAAAATGTGGTCTATCGTCTTGATTTAGAGGGGCAAAGTGTCAAAAGCCTAAATATCATCGATAATACCACTAAAAATATTCTGGAAAATTTAGAAGAAATTGTGATTTTCCCACCCAAGCATTTTATTTCCACCCAGCCGCAAATTGAGCAAGCTATCAAAAATATTGAGGAAGAACTGCAAGACCGGCTGGCCTATTTTAAGAAAAACGAATTATTTTTAGAAGCAGAAAGGCTGGAGCGGCGGACTCGTTACGATTTAGAAATGCTGCACACTCTCGGTTATTGCCACGGAATTGAAAATTACTCGCGGCATCTATCGGGTAAACTCGCCGGAGAGGCTCCAGACCCGCTTTTAAGCTATTTTCCCCTCAAAGACGGTAAACCGGACTTTCTAACAATAATTGACGAATCTCACATCGCGATTCCGCAGATACGGGGCATGTATAACGGCGACCGCGCCCGCAAGGATACTTTGGTTAAATTCGGCTGGCGCCTGCCCAGCGCCCTAGATAACCGCCCCTTGAAATTTACCGAATTCCAAAAAAGAGTCGGACAAGTAATCTGCACTACCGCCACCCCGGGCGATTACGAAAAAGAGCATTCTAAGCAAATTGTCGAACAGATTATCAGGCCAACCGGGCTAGTCGATCCGGAAATTGAAATTCGGCCAGTATACGACCAGAAAACTGATTACAGCCAGATTAACGACATCGTTAAAGAGGCGGAAAAATTAGCGGCTAAAGGCGAACGGGTGATTATCAATACTTTAACCAAAAAACAAGCGGAAAACTTGAGCCTTTATCTGAATAACAAAAACATCAAAGCCAATTATCTGCATTCCGACGTAAAAACCTTCGAGCGCACCGATATCTTAAAGGCTTTTCGCGAAGGCGTCTTCGATGTCTTAATCGGCGTCAATTTATTGCGCGAAGGCCTAGACTTACCGGAAGTCACCTTGGTGGCGATTTTAGACGCCGATCGCGAAGGCTTTTTGCGCAGCCAGACTTCGCTGATGCAGACGATGGGACGAGCCGCCCGCAACGTCTCCGGCAAAATCATTCTTTATGCCGATAAAGAAACCGATTCGATGAAAAGGGCAATCGCGGAATCAAGAAGAAGAAGAAAACTGCAATTAGCCTATAATGAAAAACATGGCATTAAGCCAAAAACGGTCATGAAAAAAATCGAAAGCATGCTGGGACTGGAAGAGGAAAGAGAGGAGAACGAATATTTTAAACAGAATAAACATAAGCCGCAAAAATATGACAATCGAAAAGATTCGCCCGCTCGTAGGCGTGGGCGTAATGGTAAAAAATAGCCAAGGCCAAGTTCTTATGGGCTTGCGCAAATCACCATACGGAGAGGGAACTTGGAGTTTCCCGGGAGGACATTTAGAATTTGAGGAAACGATGGCAGAGGTGGCCATTCGTGAAACCAAAGAGGAAACCGGACTCGATGTTTCCGAATTGGAACTAGTATCACTGGCCGATGAGATGGGCAGTTTAGACAAAGGCAAGCACTATGTCAATGTCGGCTTTCTGGCGCACGCAAGCTTTGGCGAACCAAAAGTGACAGAACCGGAAAAATGGGAAAAATGGGGATGGTTTAATATTGATAATTTACCGAAGCAGATTTTTGAAGCCACCGGATTAATGATTAAGCGCTATCTCGCCGAAAAAATTTACGGTAATTTATAGTAAAAAAATGCAAGATAAAATCATCATCCGCGGCGCGCGGATGCACAATTTAAAAAATATCAACCTGGAAATACCGCATAATAGTTTGACGGTAATTACTGGCGTTTCCGGCAGCGGCAAATCGTCGCTGGCTTTTGATACTATTTTTGCGGAAGGGCAGCGGCAATATGTCGAGTCGCTCTCGCCCTATATGCGCCAATTTTTGGGTCAGAAAAAACCGGCTGATGTCGATGAAATTCTAGGATTGGCACCCGCTATTTCCATTGACCAGAAAGCCCTCTCGCATAATCCCCGCTCGACTGTCGGCACTTTAACCGAAATTCATGACTATCTCCGTGTCCTTTACGCCCGGGTAGGGGAAGTTTTCTGCCCTCATTGCGGCGTCAAGATAGAAAAACTTACCCTGGAAGAAATGATTGATATTATTATTTCCCGAGGCCGAGAATATCAAGAAGAATATGCCGTTATTCTAAGTCCGGTGGTGCGCGATCGCAAAGGTGAATACTATCAGCTCTTATACGACTATCTGGCTTTGGGATACGGGGAAGCGCGAATTGACGGAGAGATAAAAAGCTTGCGGGAACCAGTCAAGCTTAACGCTAAACAAAAACATGATTTGGAAATAGTTATAGACAAAGTGATGCTAAACGATGAAGGCCGGCTTTTTGAAGCGGTAGAAAACGCCCTGCAATATAGCCAAGGCTTGGTTATTGTTAAATTCCAGAAAAATGAATTTCTTCTGTCTGCAAATTGGACCTGCCCGAACGACAGTTTTGCTTTCCCGGAAGTAGAACCGAGGCTTTTTTCTTTCAATTCTCCCCACGGCGCTTGCCCGCAATGTTTCGGCTTGGGTAAGATTGGATTTTCAGCCGATAAACCTTGCCCGGAATGCCAAGGTCAAAGACTGAGGCCGGAGGCCCTATCAGTGCGCATCGCCGGTAAAAACATGGCGGAACTAAGCCGTCTCAGCTTGGATAAAGCCTATGATTTCTTCTGGAAATATTATCAGAAGATGAATAAGCGCCAGCTGGCGATTGCCGATAACGTCATCGCGCAAATATTGAACCGCTTGGATTTTTTAAACAAAGTCGGTTTGAATTATCTCTCTTTGGAAAGAGAAGCGGAAAGCTTATCCGGCGGCGAGGCTCAGCGCATCCGTTTGTCTTCCCAAATCGGTTCCCAGCTTTCCCGCACTCTCTATGTTTTGGATGAACCGACTATCGGCCTGCACGAACGCGATACCGACCGCTTAATCCAGACATTAAAAACTCTCAGAGACAAAAATAACACCGTAATAATTGTCGAACACGACGAGCGTACCATCTTAGCCTCCGATTATCTGCTTGATTTAGGCCCTCTTGCCGGCGTCCATGGCGGCCAAATCGAAGCTATGGGCGAAACCAAAAAACTGCTGGCAGCCGAAGAAAAAAAACCAGGCAGCCAATCGATGACTCTGCAATATTTAAGTGGCCACCAAGCAATCTCTTTACCCGAAAAAAGACGCAGCCAAAATCACGGCAGCCTGAAAATTATCGGCGCTAAAGTAAACAATTTAAAAAATGTAAAAACGGAAATACCCCTAGGCAAATTGGTTGGCATCAGCGGCGTTTCCGGTTCTGGCAAATCATCTTTGCTGTATGATGTTTTATATAAAAATTTATCTTATATTAAAAACAACCCCGGCAAGAAAAACAATCTTAAAGGGGTTGCAGCGATAAAAGGCGCGGAATACATCAATAAAATTGTCGTTATCGACCAGTCACCTATAGGCCGAACCCCCCGTTCCAATCCGGCGACCTATACTGGCATATTTACGCCCATTCGGGATTTCTTCGCCGAATTGCCGGCGGCTAAAGAGAGAGCCTATTCCATTTCTCGCTTTTCTTTCAACCGCCCCGGGGGACGCTGTGAGGCTTGCGAAGGCGCCGGCTCCAATCTGATTGAAATGCACTTTTTGCCGCCGGTCTTGGTGGAATGCGAAGTCTGCCGCGGCCGCCGCTTCAACCGCGAGACCTTGCAAGTAAAATACAAAGGTAAGAATATCGCCGATGTTTTGGAAATGACGATTGACGAGGCGATAGAATTGTTTGAGGGCAATTATTATATAACGGACAAGCTCAAAGTCCTGCAATCGGTCGGCCTGGGCTATCTCAAACTAGGACAATCGGCCACCACTCTTTCCGGCGGGGAAGCACAGAGG
>Ga0172367_10009088_pt1 | contig 10976 bp, 21 predicted proteins | sample Lak10m_FD_114542 | JGI IMG/M metagenome (GOLD analysis project Ga0172367, IMG submission 114542) | Freshwater microbial communities from Kabuno Bay, South-Kivu, Congo - kab_022012_10m | ecosystem: Environmental > Aquatic > Freshwater > Lake | place: Democratic Republic of the Congo: South-Kivu...
TACATGAATATGTATTGCTGGTTCATACACTGAAACCCCTTATAAACACTGAGAAAGTTCTTGCAAATGAAACAACCTCTTTCAATATAAAAAGTTCATACACTGGAAACCCTTGTAAATACTGGGAAAGTTCTTGCAAATGGTATATAATATAAAATAAAGTTTCATACACTGGAAACCCTTATAAACATTGAGAAAGTTCTTGCAAATATAGAATAATATTATTATCTTTGAAATATTAAAATATTATATCGATGAAATCAATGTTAAAGTTTATATGGTCCATTATAATATTTCCATTTTTAATATTGGAAGCAATAATAAAATTTTTGTTCATATCAATAATAACTTTCTTTGTTATTGTTGCAATATTGATTGGGATTAAAACAAGGAAAAAAAATAATACAATATAAGTTTGTTATATTAAATAATATTCTTATCTTTGTTATAAGTTATTAATCAAATTAAATCTTATTTATCATGGAAAATCTATTCTACAAATTTGCTGTTATAATTGGAATATCTGCAATTGCTTTAAACTTATTAATGTTAATATTGAAAATATTTTTTTAAAATACTTGTTATATTAAATAATATTCTTATCTTTGTATTAGTTATTAATCAAATTAAAAATTAAACGTTATGGAAACTTTTAAATTAAACAACGGTAGAACATTGGGGGTTGAATATTGTGAATGGGCTGAAAGTCCAAGAGAGTGGGATAACCTAACAAAATGTATTTTCTTTGGGACTTATTCTCACGTTGGTGATAAACACAATTATAATTCAAATGATTATAATGGTTGGAATGAAATGGAACAAGATATAATCAAAAGGGAACAACCTGTTATTATCAAAAAGGTTTATATGTACGTTCACAGTGGAGCAACAATTTCTTTGGAACCATTCGCTTGTCCATGGGATTCGGGCGTGTTAGGATTCGTTATAATAACAAAAGAGGACCTTAAAAAAGAATACAATTGGAAAGTTATAACAAAGAAACGTTTGGAAAGCGTATTGGAGAATATTAACAATGTTCTTAAAGGAGAAATTGAAGTCCTTGATGCTTATATAAGCGGAGAAGTTTATGAATTCAGTATTCAAGATGAAAATGGAGAAACAGAAGATAGTTGTGGAGGATTCTATGGGTTCGATATTAAAACAAATGGAATATTGGACCACCTTTCAATAGAAGATAAAGAATTGGTATTGGAACAAATATAAAATAATATATAATATGAGAAATGAGAGTAAGAAATTATTCTCATTTTTTTTTATTAAAATGTTTGTTATATTAAATAATATTCTTATCTTTGTTATAAGTTATTAATCAAATTAAAATTTAGAAATCATGAGAATTACAGAAAGTTATTTATCCAGTATTATTACGGTAATAATATCAAGAAAATTGGAAAGAATTGTACAAGAAAATAATGATATGACGTTTGACGATATTGATATTGTTGATTCAATATTAGAAATAGTTGATAGCGTTTTTGAGGACCAATTAATTCAAAAATTCTTATCAACAGATGTTAATCTTTTTTCATGGGAAATGGAAACAAATTCAAAACATGGGTTAGTTAGTTATATTGAAAGTTTATCAACTGATAAAATTTATTCTGATATAATAGGAATAAATAATATTAGCAAAGATGATTATATTATATGGGATAAAGTACTAAATGAACCTGTGGAGGATTTAGATATTGTTTACCATTATTCAACAATTATTGAAATGATAAATGATATGGAGTTATCATTACGAGATAATGAGGAAATTAGATGTGTTGCGTCATTACCTTTGAAATGGCGATATAAAATTAATAGAGCAATACAAAATAGTAAATAATATATAATAAGGGAAATGAGAGTAAGAAATTATTCTCATTTTTTTTATTAAAATGTTTGTTATATTAAATAATATTATTATATTTGTTGAAGTTATTAATCAAATTAAAAAATAGAAATCATGGGACAACGATTTCAGATTTACATAAAGGTTATCAACCCTGTTAAATTAAAAAGAAATTATGCAAGCAAAGATGACAAAGCGAAAGCAAGAAAAATCTTTGGAAGTGGAAAATACACAATGTTAGCAATACACCACCAATGGTTGTATGGTAGGTCAGCAATATACAATATTAACCATATATTCAATATAACAGAAAATATGGCTGAATATAATAATCCATTTTCAGATGGTTATACATTTGAAAGTTTGGATAACTATATTAAGGATATTATGATGTTATTGCAAGTTCAAACAAATCCAAAACACCCAAGAGGAACAGGAATTGAACGAATGATTTTCCTTAATTCAGAAGCGATTGATGAGAAAGGAAAATACGATAGCAGATGGGATATGCGATTAGATTTTACAATGGGAGATAATAATGATGGAGTAAGTATCATTGATTCAATAGAACGCAAATATTGTTTAATGAATATATACAAACAAGAAATAGGTAGTGAAAATGTTTGTGAATTACCAACATTACAACCTTTTTCAGCAATTGAATATGTTAAAGCATATTACCCAAGCATTGATAATATTGATGGTAATATTGATTGTTGCGAACAATTGGTAAAAAACTATCCAATATTAAATTTAAAGGAAATTCAAAAAATGTTCCCAAAAATGAACCTAACAAATGAAGTGGTTCAATAATATAAAATAATATATAATATAAGGAATGAGAGTAATTAATTTTATTCTCATTTTTTTTATTAAAATGTTTGTTATATTAAATAATATTATTATCTTTGTTGAAGTTATTAATCAAATTAAAAATTAGAAATCATGGGAACAAAATTAACAAATTATGAGAAAACTATTGTGGGTATTATAATGGTTGCAATTGCTATTTCAGATATTGGAATTATATATTCTTGTATTGTTTATAATAAATCATTACTGTACTTTAGCTTACTTAATTTCATTGGTTGGTTTATTGTTGGAATGTTATTATTATTTTTTAATATTAAAGTTTTTAAGAAATAAATTTGTTTATATTAAATAATATTATTATCTTTGTTGAAGTTATTAATCAAATTAAAAATTAGAAATCATGACAAGAGCAAATTTTTTAATTATTACTGATAGTGGTAAATTTAAAATGCAAGGTAATTCCAGTTGTTACCCAAGTAATATAATGGAGTATATTATTACTTTTTCATTAAGCGTTAAGAGTGGTAATTTAGGTGCAAAGAATGGGTTTTATACAAGTCCCGATAGTGAAGATATTGCAGAATTTATTAGTGATGTTGGATTGACTTTTGGTTATGTCGGAAATCCTACATACTATTATGAAATTGATTTTGTTAATCATATTGTAAAAATATTTGACACTAAATGTCGTTGGGTTAATGTCCCATTTGATTGGGAAAAAAAAGGTTGGGTCGGTTGTTATCAAAATAATAAAGGTAATTGGGGTTATAGAGATTGTTTTGTAAAAGGAAAATGTATAACTCAAAAAACATTTATTGAATTACATAATAAAGAATATGTAATAAAAGATTAAAATAAATTTATATTAAATACCATATTATATTTTGTAGTATGGTATTTTTTATTTATCTTTGTTATAAGTTATTAATCAAATTAAAATTTAGAAATCATGGAAAATTTAGTGTTACAAGCAATTGGAAATTCAGAAGTTGAGAAAATCAACAAAATCAAAAGAAACAAAGAGTTTTTAAAAAGACTTATTAATGACTTGCAACAAGTATATACTTTGTATGTAAGTAATGAGGATAATCAAAATTCATCAAGGTATAAAATTAAAGAAAGGTCGAACTGTATTGATACAATATTTTTCAATGCAAATGAGAATGGATGTACATTTAGCACAAAAATGTTAGGGTATAGAGAGGGTGCAAGGCCCGAATGGAATTTAGGTTGGATTGTTGAAAAATACGATACTTGTATTGGTGACAAAAGTTTTATGAGCAATGATTCAAGACATGGTTCACATGGCCACGTTGAAGTGTTAATCAAGTTTACAGATGTCAGTGGAAACTTAATGGAAATTATCAAAGATATTACAAGAATATTTGACCACAAAAAAGTAAATAAAAGATTCTAATACTAAATAATATATAATAAGGGAAATGAGAGTAATTAAATTTATTCTCATTTTTTTTTGTTTAAATAACTTGTTATATTAAATAATATTATTATCTTTGTATTAGTTATTAATCAAATTAAAAATTAAACGTTATGGAAACTTTAAAGCTAACAACAAACTTATTACCGATTGTTAATGTTGGAATGTACGATAGTTTATTATCCCCTGATAATCTTATCAATGATTACAATATTGATGAGGACAAAGATAATGAATATATCAATTATGATTCAACTGAATATTGGACCAATTTATTCGATATATCCAAGTTTAGAGCAAAGATATTAACGCTTGCAACAGAATATATCAAAGATGAAATTAAACCAATCTTAACAGGTCTTAAATTGGGAATTTCAGATATTGAAACAGTGTCAATTAATTCCCCAAAATTCTATAATTTTGAAAATGATATGTTATATTTTGATTTAATTGTTGAGGACCAATTTAACAATAATATAATCGATAAAATAAATAATTTATCAACAGATGAATTAAATCGATTTAACGCTTATTTAAAGGACAATTATTCATCCTATGATGGATTCATATCTTTTACCTCAAATAATTCATTAGACGTTATTAATAACGTGTTAAATTACGATGAGAGAGATATTTCAGCTTTCCTTAATTGGTATGTTTTTGATTTCTTAAATGAAATTGATGAAAATGATTGGATTCAATATGTTCATGAAAACATATCCGATTATAGCGAATTCATTAATGATAATCAAATTGAAATGTTATAACAGGAATAAAGGGGAGATAAATAAAAAAATATTTCCCCTTTTATTTGCTTATCTTCAATAATATTATTATCTTTGTTGAAGTTATTAATCAAATTAAAATTTAGAAATTATGGAAACTTTAGATTTATCAAAGGACCAAGTGTTGTTATCAATACGCAAAGATGGTAATGTATCTTATATTGAAAGCAAAGATGGTAAACTCACAACTGATGGGTTTGTAGGGGAAAATACATATGATAACTTTGTTGAGTTAATCAAAGGGTTACAGGGATATGGAATAACTATTGATAATTTTTATTGGTAAAACATTTGTTTATATTAAATAATATTTGTATCTTTGTATTAGTTATTAATCAAATTAAAATTTAAAGTTATGGGAACAATTGAATTATGTTGCAGAAAAATTGAGGGAGCAATAATTGGGTTAAAATCAAATAAACAAAATGATAACCTTGATAGCTACCTACAAAGATTATACAAATTGGATAGAGAAATGTATTCTCACTATTATTCAATCGTATCACAATTGCAAAAATCAAAAGAACAAGTTGTAATTCATTAAAATATTATTATCATGGCAACAATTAATTTAAACAAACATATTTGGGAGGGTTGGACCGTGCAATCATTTATTGATGAACTTGAACCAACTTTCAATCAAATAATGAACAACCAATCATGGCAAAAACCTTTCAAAACAAAAGAAGAGTTGAAAGAATGGTGCAAAGATAATCAACCATACTATAAAAAACATATCCCTGATGTTGTTAACTATTTCCTATCAAAATTATAATACATGAATATGTATTGTGGCCACAAAGGGTATCAAAACAATTGGTACCCTTTTTTATTTAATAATAATCAATATTAAAAATGAAAATACATAATATTATTTTATTTAATATTTCAATTGTTATATTAAATATTATTCTTATATTTGTTATAAGTTATTAATCAATTAAAATTTAAAGTCATGGAAAGATTTAAGTTTGCAACAACAAAAAATGGTAAATGTGATGTTACAATTACTTTATTCACAAAAGATAGTATTTGGTTAACTCAAAGAACTATGACCTTTGATATTAAACCAACTGTCAAAGAATTGTTGCAAGAATATAAACAATATAAGAAAGAGGGCGCATATTATTGTAGAATAACAACATTGCCAAGTGGTTGTGCTAAATATTATAAATTATAAAATATATTAAATAATATTTGTTATATAAAATATTATTCTTATCTTTGTATTAGTTATTAATCAAATTAAAAAATAGAAATCATGAATTTAAACGAATTTACAAGAGCAACATACCAACAAGGTAAAATAATGAATTTTTATAGGAGACCAAGAATTCATTGTGTTGATGGGTTTATTTTTTCAGTTCAAGGTGGAGAAGGTATCTATTCAATACCAAGAAAGAATGAGAAAGAATTTATGGCAATGGAAATTGGATACCCTAATCAAGTGGAGGAATTAATATTAACCTTTGCAGAAGACAAAGATAATCCAACCGAAACAGTTTATGGTTACGTTGATAATGATATTATCCAACAAGTAATTGATAAACATGGAGGAATTGATATTGAAAAAACATTATATAATGAGTAAAATAAAAAAAAATAAATATTATTTTAAAAAAAGCTTGTTATATTAAATAATATTTGTATATTTGTATTAGTTATTAATCAATATTAAATTTTAAACGTCATGGAAACAAAAGTAAAAACACAGGAAATCTTAAATCAATTCGGACTTGATTTTAGAATCGAAAAATTACCAATGATTGGGAAATTATTCGTGGGAAATGATTTAAACGGTTTACCAATGTACAAAGAAATAATCTCAAGCGATTACGGGTTATATAACACAAAATCAAATGAAATTATTAACATTGTTAAAGAGGGTTACACAGTATCTCAAAATGATGAAGTAATTGAATTGGTCCTTGAAGGAATGAAACCTTTTGGAGACGCTTTACAAGTAACAAAAGCAGGTTCACTTCATGGAGGTAGAAAGACTTTCGTACAATTGGAAATTGAGGGTTATTCTTTAGTTGGTACTGAAAAAATAAAAAGATATGTTACAGTAATTGATAGCAACGACGGTTCCACAGGCCTATCAATAGGAATAGGAGAGTTGGTCCTATCTTGCCAAAATCAATTCTTTAAATTCTATAAAAACGGACAAAGCAAATACAGACACACAGCAAGCTTAACACAAAGAATTAAAGAATTACCTTTCCTTATTGAAAACAGTTTGTCAGAATCAATCAAATTAACTGAATCTTATAAATTATTTCAATCAACAGAAGTATCTAGAAACCTTGCTCATAAATTGGTTAAAGATTTATTAGGATATGACAAATTAATGTCAGTGAAACAAGAATCTGAATTATCAACACGCTCATTAAAAGCAATGAACGAACTATATAACCACATTGAGAAAGAAATGAATCAAAAAGGAAATAACCTATTTGGACTATTCTCAGGAGTAACAAGTTGGTCCACCCATGATAAAAGTTGCCCAAAAAGAGAAAATGGTAGAATGGAATCAATGATGGTGGGAACAAATTACAGAACAAATCAACAAGCTTTCGATTGGACAAATAAACAAATATTAGAACTTGTTTAATTAATCAATAAACAATTAACAAGGGTATCACTAACGGTACCCTTTTTTGTTTAATACATGAATATGTATTGCATCCATATAAACAAAAAAATATATTAAATAATATTTGTTATATTAAATAATATTTCTATCTTTGTTATAAGTTATTAATCAAATCAAAATCTTAGAAATCATGGGAGCGCAAAACACAAACTATTTTAATCTTATCATTGAAGCAATAATAAGAGATATGCAAAGAAAATCAAATAACGACAAATCTTTTGAACTTGTTAATATTAGAGGGAATATTTTCTTTGAACTATGCAACAACTAAAAACATTTAATAAGGGTATCACTAACAACGGTACCCTTTCTTATTAATAACAGGAATCAAATATAATCACAAAATAAGACAGTTTAAGACACTTTAATCTTAAAACAATGTCTTAACCCCTTTCAATATAAAGGACCCAACAAAAGCAAATAAAAATATTTTTATTAAATCACTTGTTATATTAAATAATATTATTATCTTTGTTGAAGTTATTAATCAATATTAAAATTTAGAAGTCATGGAAACTACAATCAAAACAAACCTAGCAAGTGAAATTTATAACTTGTTAGTGAATGAAACAAAATCAACTGTTGTATCTATTGAATATATCACAGATGATAGTAGAAGTAAAACTATCAAAGGTCAAAAACAAGTGCAAAAACACGTGAGAATTAACAACCTTTACTTAAATCACTCATACGAACAAAAAGTAAAAAACTTAACAGGTAACACAGAATTTCAAAGTTTTGAACTAAAAGGCAAAACAAGAATATCAAATACTATTATTCAATCAGATAAAACTGGTGAGTTCTTATTGGATGGTAAAATTCTAAATTCTGAAAGCGTTCACGTTATTAACTACTTTCACAATGGTGAAATAATTACAGAATCTCAAGCAGTAGCAATGGACCTTTGGACAAATACATATTACAACCCAACCGAAAAAACAACTAGTGGACGTGGTTCAGTAAGTGAGGACAAAGATTTTAAAATGATAACTTTGGGACTTTCTAAAATTGTTAAAATCAAATTTAAAGGTATTGAATACAAATAAAACAATATAACATAAAAAGTTTTTAAAGGGTGTCAAATTAATGGTACCCTTTTTTTATTATTGTTGATAAATTTATTTGCATATGTAAAATAATTTACATGGGGCAAAATAAAGCGATTTAAGAGACTTTTATTTGTTTTGGAGGTGTTGTATTAACGGAGGGGAGATACAGAGGGAGGAGGGCTTAAAATGGGCACAGAGGACCCCCTATGTGAATTTTCTTATATGGGGGTATGTACGGCCTGTATATAAGGGGGTCGGAGTTGCGTTCAAAAATTTTTTGGGGATTTCTGGTACCTTAAAAACAAAGACCCCTTATTCCAAATACCCTATACCCTTTAAATTTTTTTTTGGTAAATTTTTGACCTGAATTTTTCAAAGAGCATTAATACTTATATATAAAAGAATATTTGATATGAGATTAAGCAATATATTTGAATCGTTATTAAGGGAGGAAGATTATAGGGGCAGACATACCGCGCCAGATGAATCCAATGGGTTTCCAATGACAAATTTGGAGGATTGTTATGGTGATGATGTTTATACTTATAATTGTGAGAGATATTTTGGGACTAACCAAGGGTTTGATAATGAATCTTGTTCAGTTATTAGAGCAGCCAAAGATAAGCCAAATGCTAAGATTAAAATATATAGGGCGGTACCAGATTTAAATGACGATATTGATATTAACAGTGGTGATTGGGTAACAATTAGCAAAAAGTATGCAAAATTGCATGGTGATTCAAATTTGGATGGCAAATATAAAATAATATCAAAAGTTGTTTATGCCAAGCAATTATATAGCGAATGCAATTCCATCCATGAATGGGGATATTATTAATTGTTTCTTTTATTCCAGAATTGTTTAATTTCTGGTGATTGTTTAATTGGTGAGGGTTTTATTTTTTGCCCAATTAATTCTTCAATATATTCGTATAATTTTGTTGCAAGTCCAAGCCTTCTGTATTTGTGGTCGATTCTTATGTTATCCAAATAACATCCATCAAAATTTTTGTCATAGCAATTTAAGGATGCGCTACCAATTTCCCCAATATCATCCACTTCAATTACAAATTTATTTTTATCCGAACCGATTAATCTCATGAAATTAAATTGCGTATCATTTATTGTTATTTGTTTCCAATCCAATATCCAACCTTTGATATCATCATCAATTTTCATTGGTTTGAAATTCTCATTCAGATGTTTTCTTATTGATGATTTAATAAAGCTTTTTAGTTCCATAATATGATATTTTATATATAATAAATATTAGGGATTAAAAATAACCACCTTAACTTTTAACCCATATTTTTTTGCCAACTCAATCATATGTTTTGTTCCTTTGCTTTTGTTGTCCCAGAATGCAATTAAAGCATCGGCATATTTTGCCATTTCCTCATTTCTTTTATACCCAGCGCTTTTTCCGAATTTATCCCAATCAGCTGGAAATTGTTTTATTGGGTATCCTTTTTCTTTTGCATATTTTTCACCAAGTTTATCAGCACCGTTTGCCGTTCCGCTTACGATTTCAATTTCAGTTTGCAAGCTAAAAGCTTTATCACAATTTTGGCAAAGCAGTTCGTAATCATTAAATGTTCTTCCACCAGCAATTATAATTTTCATTTTATTGATTGTTTAATTATTATATGCAATTGCGTATAATTTATTGATTTTAAGCTAAATTATATTTAATTGCATATAATTTTGTGGTTATTTAAGTTTAATATTTTTTATTTCCCCAGTTGTTGAATCTTTTAATTGAACTTCCGTTAATTCATTTTTATTATCATCAATCCAGATGAATTTTGTTTTTGCCAGTTCTGAATTTAATTTATCCTTATGTTCTGGATGTTTTTCTTTAATTGAATCGAATGTATCTGTGATGTAGTTAAGCCACAATAGGAAATCGATGCTTAATCGTTCAATATTTTCCTTGTTAACAATATTCACCAATTGTTCAATTGTTTCAATTTCGTATTTTTTATTTTCGTTCATATTTCCTGCCATATTATATTTCTTTTTCTATATCCGCCAATGCATTTATGTGGTGATTTATGTGTGAATTTATCTCTTCCGCAAATCATGCATTTCCAATTTGCTTTTGGAGGTTGTGGTTTAAATTGTTTTTCATATTGATTAACAATTTGTTTTGCGTTAATATATTCTTGTTCTGATATCATTATATTTCAGTTAATTCTAATTTCTTAATTGCTTCTTTGCATTCTTCTTCTGAATTATAATCAATAATAATCCAATTAGGGTAGCCCCCTAAGTACCCACCAAGTACCCACCAAGTACCCACCAAGTACCCATCAAGTAGGGTAGGCGTTATCTTGAAAGCCGATTAAAAGTTTTAGTTGCCAGCCATTCTATTAGA
>Ga0172367_10009090_pt1 | contig 10976 bp, 10 predicted proteins | sample Lak10m_FD_114542 | JGI IMG/M metagenome (GOLD analysis project Ga0172367, IMG submission 114542) | Freshwater microbial communities from Kabuno Bay, South-Kivu, Congo - kab_022012_10m | ecosystem: Environmental > Aquatic > Freshwater > Lake | place: Democratic Republic of the Congo: South-Kivu...
CTTCGGCAACACGAACCAGCATGCCCGCGTGATCATGGAGAATGGCGATCTGCGCGCCTGGGGCAATGGTGCAGCCCTGCAGTTGGGTCAGGGCAACACAACCGTCAATCGCATCTATCCGGGGTCAGTGGCCTTCCCGCCCGGCACGCCGCCCATCGTCGAGGTCAAGGCGGACTCAGGCGGAGGCGCCTTCGCCATCGATGCCAATGGCGATCTCTGGGTCTGGGGCACCAACACGACCTATGGCAATCTCGGCAATGCCATGCTCGCCAATATCCCGCTGCCCTTTTGCGTGACGCAGTTCGCCCATGCCAGCAATTCGCTCTTCGGCAAGAGCGTGGCCAAGGTCGCCATGAAGGCCACCGGCGAGGGGCTCTATTCCACCCATGTGCTCTGCAACGACGGCACCGTCCATGCGGCAGGCTATAACGGATTCGGCCAGATCGGCGATGGCACCACCACCAACAGCAATGTCTTCAAGCAGGTCGCGGGGCTGAGCGGCATCATCGATCTGCAATGCGGGCGCGAGCGCTACACCTCGGTCTTTGCGCTCAATGCCGCGGGCGAGGTCTTTTCCTGGGGTTATGGGGCCGATCGCATTCTGGGTCATGGCGGGACCGCAAACCAGCTCACCCCCCTCAAGATCGCGGTCCTGAACGGGATCACCATCAGCGCCATGAGCATCGCGGGCCAGCATGCGGCGTTTCTCGACACGCAAGGGCGTCTCTATACCCAAGGCACCAACACCACCTATGGCGCGCTTGGCACCGGCGATCTGGCCAACCGTGAACTGGCCGTGCAGGTCGCAAGCGCGGTGGCCAAGGTCTTCTGCTTTGGCTCCGGTGCCTTCATCCGCACCTTCATCATCCGCACCGACGGCACCCTCTGGGCTTGTGGCTCGAACGTCAACTCCGCCCTCGGGGTCGATGCCAGCGCCACCCATTACCCGAACTTCACCCAATGCCGGGTGTCCTATGATGACGGGGCCACGCAGGTGCCGCTCACCGAAATCGTCGATGTCGAATGCAACGGCCATTCGGTCACTGTGCGCGACGGCCAGGGGCGCTGCTATGGGGTGGGCGCGGGTGCTGCCGGATCCCTGGGGGTCGGTCTTCTTGATGCCACCGTCGCCTGGTTCCGCCCGGTGCTGATCCACCGCCGCCAGGTCATCGATCACGCCATGGGCGGCACCGCCGGGGCCAGCATCACCATGTTCCTTCTCGAAGATGGCCAGCTTTTCCTCTGCGGTGTCGGGACATCTGGGTTCAATACCAACCCGCTCGGCCAGACCATCGCAGTGCCTGCGCCTGTGATCTTCTGACAATCCCACCATCTGACCATCCATCTGAGGACCGCGCATGCCTGGCTTCGCCCCGATCGCAGCCTGGCCGCTGGCGGCCTTTGCCGAATTGGCCGAGCGCGAGGCGCAGGCGGCAGGTACGATCAGGATCGCGGGGGCGTGTGTCGCGCGCGCGGCCACGCAGGCGCTGGCGGCTGGTGCCTGTCCAGCGGTTGAGGGGCTGAGCGCTGCAGCTGTTGCGGGCAAAGCTGCGGCAGCGGGTGGAATTGGGTTTGCAGGCAGCGCGTCGGCCGAAGCGCAGCCGCTTGCCACGGCGAGCCGCACGTTCGGTCTGGTCGGGTCTGGGACGGCTACAGCGGCCCTGCGGGGCCAGATCGCGCACGAACTGACGGTTTCGGGGTTGCCAGCGGCTGTGGTCTCGAACCAGGGCAATACGACCGGCGAAGTCGCATTTGCCACGTCTGGTTTGGCGGCGACGGGTGCGCAGGTTACTGCAGGGGGTGCGCTCGCGCTGGCGGGGCTGGCAGTTGCGCGGACAGGCGCGGCCGCGCAGACAACGGGTGGCTTCAGCGTCACGGGATCGGGCGCAATCGCCGGGCGCACTGCTGCGGCGGGTCAAGGCATCCTGCCAGTTCAGGGCGAAGCGCGAGCCTCGGCTGCGAGCGAGGTCGCTGTCAGTGGCCTCGTTACGATCGCAGGAACCGCAGGCGGCGCGACAGGCACGACCGCGACCGTATTCGGCGCGGTGACCTTCACCGGGCTGAGCGTCGCGCGGGCCGCCGGTCGCGCGCTCGCCGCGACTGCGCTGGATATGGCCAGCACCGCCGAGGCGGCTGGGATGATCGCGGCGAATACAGGTCGCATGATCGGTTTCGACGGTTCGGTCATAGGCACTCCGCGCAGTCATGCCGCTGGTGCCGGAGTGATCGAGACCTCGCCCGTGATCGAGGGCTTCATCGGCGCAACCGGGACCATCGCTGGGAGCCTGCCGATCGCTGGGCTGGCGCTGGGAGCACCTGCCGGCCTGGCCGCGGCCGGAGGCTATATCGCCCTTGGCGGCGTTGCAGGCGCGAGCAGCCTCTCGCAGGCGCAGCTCGCCGGTGCGCTGGCAGTCGACGACAACGGGATCGGGCGCGCGGAGATTGCAGCGCAGGCCGAGGGACTGGTGCTGCTGGCGGGATCCAGCTTCGGCATCGCGCTCGGGGCCCGCGTCGCGACGGTAGCAGGAGCGCTCGCTCTCACGGGGGCATGTACCGGCAGGGCTGACCTGCTGATCGGCGGCGCGTCGGGCGTGGTACTCGGTGGCCTGGCGGCTGCGCGCAGCGCAGTCGAGGCGCGCACGGATCACATGGCCATAGGCCTCAGCGGGATCGCCAGCGCCCAGCGCCCAGCCGCTGCACAGGCCCAGCTGGGCATTGCGCTCGCCAGTGTGGCAGCGGGGTCGGTTCCCCTTGTGGGCACCGCGACCGGAGCCCTTGCCCTGGATACTGCCGGCATGGCGCGCGGCGCAACGCTGGCGTTGGCGCAGGGCGCGATGGACTTCGGCCGCGACGGCAGCGGCGATGTCACCGTCGATGGAGATCTGGACCGCGGGATTAGTCTCACGCTGGTGGCGGACGGGGCGCTCTCCATCACCTCTCGAGCAGATCCGCTCTTCGGGGTGACAGGTGCCGCTGCGGGGCATGTCGATCAAGCGGCTACCATCAGTGGCGCTGTCGCCATAATGGGCCTCGCCCGTGCAGCGCTGCACATCATCGCCGGATCTGCGGGCAGTATCGCGCTTGCCGGACAGGCCATCGGGATACCGTCTGTGGAGGGTAACGCCGCGCAGAACCTGGTGCTCGCAGGTGATGGGCGCGGGCAGGTTTTGCTCGGGTCCAGAGGAACCAACGTTCTTGACCTGCCGGGCGACGCCGGTGGCGATACAGCGCTCGCGTCATCCGTCACCTCGGTCATCACGCTTGGCCTCGAGACCGCGGCCACCACCACAGTCGCGGCGTGGTCTGGCAGCGTGGTGCGCCTTGATCTCGAAACGATCACCGCGCGCGGGCAGATCATGGGCACCGCCCCTGAGGGACGGATCGCCTGGGAGGCCGAGATCATCGCGTTGCGCGCGCCGCCCTCGGCCCGCCGTCTCATGCCGCCTGGTGCGCCCCCCGGAACCGATCAAGGCGGTCGCGTGGCAGGCAATCTGCGCACTGGAACAGTTCTCGCCGATCCAGACGGCATGCTCGCCCCGTCGCGGCGCAGTGGCGTGGTCGAGACTGTCGCCCGTGCTGGCAGGCTCGTCAGCGCCCCATAGTCAAGGAAAGCTCCATGCTGAAATTCGTCATCAAGCGCGGCGATACCTCGCCCGCGCTGCGCTTTGCTCTCTTGCCCGAAAACGTGTCGCTGGCCGGGGCCAGTGTCCGGTTCCAGATGCGCCTGCGGGGCGGCGCGACCGTCATCGATAGGCCGGCCGAAATCCTCTCGGCCTTCGAGCCCGCTGTCGTCGCCCATCTCTGGCTGCCTGGCGATACAGAGGCGCCCGGACGCCATGAGGCTGAGTTCCGCGTGACCAACATGGATGGCACCGTCGAGACCTTCCCCAATCTCGGCTTCATCGAAGTCTTCATCACCGAGGATGTGCCAAGCATTCCGGGCTGACACGCGACCAGCGCATCCCGAAATCACAACAAAAAACGAAGGAGGCCTCGATGGAGATCGAGCTTTGGACCCTTTTCGACGCGCTGATGAAATGGGTCATCATCCCCATGGTGGCGATGCTCTGGGTCCATAACCAGAAAATCGGCAGTCACGAAAAGGAAGTCCTGCGCATCATGACGCTGCTCTCCGAGCGCAAGGAACAGCGCGACGAGGATCGGGCCGAGCTGAAAGAAGCCCTACGCGATCTACGCGCGGCCATCCTGCGCCTTGATCAGCGGCTCGCGGATTTCGCGCTGGCGCAACCAGCGCCACGGCAGGCCGAGCGAACAGTCGCACCGCGACGCGCCAAGGGCTGAGCGCAAAGCGCACACCTGCACATCCACTCCCACCCCGCCCGTCGCACATCCGCGGCGGGTTTTGTCATTTGAAAGGACCACCCCATGGCAGACCCCATCCGCACCTTCCGTCATTTCCGCGACGTGCCAGACGGCCTTTGGCGCTGGCGCAATTTCTCGCCCGCCGAGATCGCCTGCCGCGGCACCGGGCAGTTGAAGCTTCATCCCGAGGCGCTCGACAAGCTCCAAGCCCTGCGCGACCGGCTGGGCAAGCCGCTGATCATCCGCTCGGCCTATAGGAGCCCCGAGCACAATGCCTCGCTGAAAGGGGCGGCTCCGCGTTCAAAGCACATGGATGGGACGGCGTTTGACATCGCTATGAGCAACCACGACCCAGTGGCGTTCGAGGCCGCCGCGCGCGAGATCGGGTTCCTGGGGTTTGGGTATTATCCGCGCTCTGGGTTCATGCATATCGATCTGGGGCCTGCGCGAACTTGGGGCGAGCGGTTTCCGGTGCGCGCAATACCGTTTGCGCCAGAGGCCCCGCCCGCACGCGAGGCGTTGGCCGAGAGCCGGACCCTGCGTGGGACCGGGGCTGCGGGGGTCGCGACTGTCGGCGCTGCCGGGGTTGAAGTCGCGCAGGAGGTTCTGGCCGAGGCGCAAGGGGCCGTTCTGCCGCTGGTGCCCTACCTCGACACCCTGCGCTGGCTGTTCATCGCCCTCGCGCTGGGCGGGATCGCGGTGGCCGTCTGGGCGCGGATCGATGACTGGAAAAAGGGCCTGCGCTGATGTGGGCGAGCCTCGCGGTCGGGCTTCTTGCCCGGCCATGGGCGCGGCGGATGGCGGCTTACGCCCTCGTCGCGCTCACCATCGCCTTGTTTATCGTCAACCTCCGCCGCCAGAGCGAGCGCTCGGGCCGCGTCGCTGCGCGGCTTGACCAACTGGAGCGCACCAATGCCATCCACCGCCAGATGCTTGACGCCGCCGCGCGCCGCCCTCGCAGCCGCGACGGTCTTCTTGACCGCCTGTGCGGGGGAGCGTTCTGACACCCCGCGGCGTGCCTGCCCGTGTGTGGTGGCGTACAGACAGACGGAACAAGTACGCCTTGCCGAAGAGGTGGCCGCTCTGCCGGAGGGGGCCGTGGTTGCGGAATGGCTGGCGGATTATGCCGTGCTGCGCGCACAGGAACGGGCTTGTGCGCAGCGGTAGCTGGGAAGATGCAACGTACGCCGCTGCTAAGCCATATTAAACCAGCCGTGCGAAAACCGATGCGACGCAGAATCGTCCAAACGAAAAAAGGAACTCGCTCATGAACAATCCGTTTTCCATGCGCATGTCTTCACTCTCTGGCCCCGCCCGAGACATTCTCCCCGTCACCCCGAACGACGCAACAGACCTCCCCAGTGTAGCGGTCGGGCTTTTCGTCGAAAATGGTGGCGCGATCCGCATCGGCACCGTGGGGGGAGGAGATCGCACCTTGAATGTTCCCGATTACTCGCTCTTGCCAGTGGGAATACGCCGCGTATTCGCAACCGGGACCACCGCGAGCGGCATTCACGCACTGGTTCTGGCATGAAGATTGTCACCGATCTTTCCGTTACCTCAGCCACGAGGATCCGCAGTGGTTGGCATCCGGGCTTACTGTTTGGTGATGGCACACAAGGGGGATGGTTTGCTGCCAGGCCCCCCGCAAGGCTCTGGCAGGATACCGCATCCACTATTCCGGCCGCGGTCTCGGGTGCGGTCGCAGCGGCGAACGACATCTCAGGCAATGGTAATCACGCAGCTCAGTCGTCGCTCTTTCAGCGCCCGATTTTGGGTGTCGTGCCCGAAACAGGACGCAGAAACCTTCTTTTGCGTTCCGAGCAATTGGCGCAATCCCTGTGGATAAAGACTGGTGTAGCGATTACCTCGGACGCGACTCTAGCCCCCGACCAGGAAATAACGGCGGACAAGATCGAGACAACGGACATAGCGAACCCGAACGCGTATCAGGTTGTTTCGGCATGGACCGCAAGTGTGCCATACACTGCCTCGGTCTGGATCAGGGGTGGCAATGCAACCTCGGCAGTCTTGCAATTTTATCGCAACGACGGCGGGGCGGTGACCCACTCGGATGCGCAGGTTCTATCTGGGCCGGGGCATGTTGCAGGGGTAGGTTCGTCTGGGATTACCGTGACTGGACTGTCGGCGCACGAATGGTCGCGCATTTCAATTACCGGAACGCCGAGCGCCGGGGGAAGTCTGGCTTTCTACATCAAGAACAGGATCGCCGGGGCACAAGTCGGCGACTTCAACTTCATCTGGGGCGCCCAGGTGGAGCAGTCAACGGACGCCTCGGCCTATCAAGCCGTCAACTCGACCTACGAAGTCTATGAAACCGGGGTTGCATCCTTGCCCTACCTGTTCAGGGACGGCGTTGACGATGCGCTGCAAGCCTTGCTGCCCGCGTCATCCGGTGTGACGATAGCCTGGGCAAGTGACCAAGGGGTGACAATACAGACGGGACAAATCATCCCCTCAGGACCATTCGACATCCTGCGCGACAAGATGCTTTTCGAAATGGTTGTCGCGCAGCGATCCCTGACGGTAATGGAAACGGCGAGCCTGTCGCGGTGGCTGGCCAGAAGCGCGGGGAGTTACGCATGAGGGTCACTTTTTCATGCCCTGAACCGATGATCTCTGACGCCAGAGAATTCTGGAAAGCAACGGCTGGCGATCCCATGACGACCATCACCTTCGCCGCATCGCTGTGGCAGGATTTAGTTGGGAATGTCTATGCTCTGGGCAGTTTCGAGGTTGCAGCCGATTGGGAGGAAACCACGCGATCCACTTTGCGGCGCCCTCCGTGGGATCGCGAGGTGGCATCCGGCGTCTATCTGGTGAACCTTGCCGCCGCAGAGAGAGCAAGGAAGTCCATGGTTCTCTGGCTACCCCATTGGGACACGCCCGCCCCATTGCCAAGGCCGGATACATTGACCGTAATCGGCGGGATGGACAGTCGATTGGCCTTGGCACTTCTGGGGCTGACCAAGGTTCTGCCTGGCGCCTCGTGAAGGCGACCGGATCAAGTTCTGCGGGAAAACGAAGTCACCACGTCGAGGTAGCGTTCGATCACGATCGCCTCGTCGAACTGGCGCTCCATTTTTTTCCTTCCCATTTGCCCCATGGTCGCCCGCGCGTCGTGGGGCAAATCCATTATCAGGCGCATCTTTTCTGCCAGGTCATCAGCATCACGAGGACGGCACAGAAAACCGGTTTCACCATCATCCACAACCTCTCGGCAACCCACGGAATCGGTCGTGATGATTGGTCGCGCCATGGCTGCGGCCTCGAGCAGCGAGCGCGGCGTTCCTTCGCGGTAGCTCGGCAAGACGACACAATCTGTTTCAACCAGATGTGGGCGCACATCCTCTGCCGCGCCCAGATAACGGACAAGACCTTCCGCTTCCCAGGCAGCAACTGTCTGCGACGGAACGGCGGTGGGGTTCTCCACATCGACAAAGCCTAAAAGTCTGCATTCGACCGAACGGCCCTCTGCCTTGAGCTTCCGCGCGGCCTCGACGAACTCCCAGACACCTTTGTCCCAGAGCATCCTCGCGACGAGCAGAAAGCGGAAGGGCGCTGTGCCGTTACGCTCCGCCACTGGCTGCGGTGCGAACCTCACCAGATCAACGCCTGAGCCCGGCAAGATCTCGGTTTGCTCGGCACGAACCAGCCCTAGCTTGATGAACAGAGCATGATCATCGGGATTCTGGAAGAAGACACAACCCGCCTTTCTTAATGACTGACTATACAGTACTTGGACCAGACGCGTGACCCAGGTCTCGCGGATGAACGCGGTGCCGAGCCCCGAAATATTGTGAACCGATGGCACGGCCAGGATACGACAAGCCAGCCCACCGTAAATGTTGGGTTTGATCGTATAGCCAATGAACACGTCAGGGCGGTTCTGGCGGAGCACGCGAAGGAGCCGAAATAGATACGCCAGATCGTGGATCGGACTGGTTCCCTTGATGTCCATTGGCAGGGTGACAAAACGCACGCCAGCTGCCTCGATCCGGGCGGAATCTGACGCAGGTGGCGCGATGGCAATCACCTCGTAACCCGCTCCTTGAAGTGCACGGGCCAAGTTGAGGCGGAAATTCGCGAGATACCAGGCTGAATTCGCCACAAGCGCGATTGTTTTGTTCATGACATAGGCTGCGCTTCGGACCAGGCCTGAAACATCAGAACGTCCCACAAATTGTAGTGCCAATACCGTTCACCCTTGAGATGCTCTTGCCACATCTGCCGGATTGGTTTCGGGTCAAATACTCCTTCAACATGCAGACGATTCTCGTCCAACAATGCTTCGGCCCAGTCGCGCAGTGGCCCACGTAGCCAATGTTCAATCGGTACTCCAAAACCCATCTTGGGCCGCTCCATGAGCTTGCGCGGCACATGTCGATAGAGAACCTGTCTGAGCAACCATTTGCCCTGGCCGTCCCGATATTTCAGTTCGCTCGGTACACGCCAAGCAAATTCGACCAAACGATGATCGAGCAATGGCACCCGCGCCTCTAGGCTGACCGCCATACTCGCCCTGTCTACCTTTGTCAGGATGTCGTCTGGAAGATAGGTCAATTGATCCAGCAGCATCATTTGCTCACGGAGGCCGGTCAATTTCGGCAGGTCCTCAGGGCGGCACAAGATGGTTTCAGGCTCGTGTGCACCGAAGACAAGGCGTGCTGGATCCTTGGCGTGAGACACAAGCGAGCGGTAGAACGCTTGACCGTCGCGATGCTCAAGGACTGCGGCCAGCTTCGGAAGTCGATCAGGCAGCCTCGAGACTTGGAACCGCTGCGGTAAAGCGCTCTGCATCCTGTCAAGCGCGTATCTTGGCGCCCGACGCACCAGCTTCGCCAATGCCCGCCGGGCCGGCAACGGGATGCTGCCCAGCTTTTCCCAAACACGAAGCGCTAGAAGATATCGATTATATCCACAAAAAAGCTCATCACCACCGTCGCCAGAAAGGCTTACGACAACCGACTGACGGGCTAACTTACTGACAAGAAAAGTCGGAATCTGAGAAGAATCCGAAAAGGGCTCGTCATACATTGCTGGCAGGCAGGGGATTACCCCCATCGCCTGCTCTGCGGAAACGTAAAGCTCCGTATGGTCGGTGCCAAGGTGCGACGCCACTGCGCGAGCGTGCTGCGCCTCGTTGTAGCCTTCTTCGTGAAAGCCGATAGAGAAGGTCTTGATCGGCCGATCGCTTTGAGCTTGCATCAGCGCGGCAACAATGCTCGAATCGTAGCCGCCAGAAAGAAACGCACCTAGCGGAACATCCGCCGCCATCCGCCGCTTGATCGCGTCGCGTAGCAATGCCTCAAGCTCATCAGTCAATTCCGCGGGCGATTTATCGCTGACCCCGCGTGCCGCAACTTGAGCGACGTCCCAATAACAAATCGGCTCAGCAATATTCCTTCCGCCATTGGAAACGGCAATGAAATGCGCCGCCGGAAGTTTTTGAATCCCGCGATAGATACTCCACGGTGTAGGGACATAGTTGTGCCGCAGATAAAGTGCCAGTGCATCGCGGTCGAGCTGTCCATTCCAGTCAGGATGCGTTCTAAGAGCCTTGAGCTCCGAGCCGAAAAGAAATGTATCGCCACAGCGCCCATAATAGAGCGGCTTTTCCCCCATGCGATCTCGGGCAAGGAAAAGAATACGCTCTGTGCAGTCCCAAAGCGCAAAAGCGAACATCCCATTCAGCCGTTCCAGTGCTCCCTGAACACCCCAATGGCGCAACGCGGCAAGCAGGGTTTCGGTGTCGGAATGCCCACGCCATTTGAAGGCACCGCCGTCGCGTTGGAGATCGTCGCGCAGTTCGAGATGGTTGTAGATCTCGCCATTGTAGACCAACGCGTAGCGACCGCAGGGCGAGAGCATAGGCTGATGCCCCGCCGGCGAGAGATCGAGGATCGAAAGCCGCCGATGTGCCAGCGCCAGCCCAGCGGCCGCATCGCACCAAACCCCGCTGTCGTCCGGGCCGCGATGCACGATTTGCTGTGCCATTCGCACCGCAATAGCTCCGTCAGGTGTCGCGTCACTCCAGAACCCTGTAATTCCACACATATTCTCAGCCTTGTATCGAACGTTTCAGGAAGACGTATTCGTTGCAACCGTGGCCGCCGCCGCATGTTTTCAATCTTTGCAAATCGAAACCACGCTTGCGATAGAAATCGAAAATTTCTTCCGGTTTAGCGACCTCAAAAGGATAACCCCCAACCCAATCGACGACGTCACGCCAGGGTGACATTCCCCGCAAACCTCTTTCAGAATAGCTCCGCCATGATATGAATGGCTTAAAGCGCAAGAGATCACGCACAGTCGTTGGCCCCCAGAGACGCAGGAACGCTGGCCAAAGAACCAGCCAACGAAAGGCGTGTGGCAGGGCATTGTATGCCTTCTTTACACTGAGCCAGATGCGACTTGCTCGACCTTGATCGTTATAGAGCGCAATAAACAACTGCCCATCATCTTTCACTAGCGGCACCAAATTTTCTAGCGCCCGCCACATCTCCCCGGAAGGCTTATCCCCTTGGCTCCGGTCACCCAAGATGTAGCAGGCGGGGGTTGCAGCGCACCAGGCGTTCGCGTAATGTTCCGCCATGCCCGCACGCTGGACATCAGATCGCCCCATGTCGCGC
>Ga0172367_10009092_pt1 | contig 10972 bp, 5 predicted proteins | sample Lak10m_FD_114542 | JGI IMG/M metagenome (GOLD analysis project Ga0172367, IMG submission 114542) | Freshwater microbial communities from Kabuno Bay, South-Kivu, Congo - kab_022012_10m | ecosystem: Environmental > Aquatic > Freshwater > Lake | place: Democratic Republic of the Congo: South-Kivu...
CAGACTGCAATTGCAATGACGAGTCCTTTCGTCGCAAGCCCCACGTTTGGGCGTCCTGCGGTGATTCAGCTAGAGCTGCTGTCAGTGTCCCAGGTTACCCTGCCAAAAGAAGGGTTTAGCATCCTGGAACTCACCAATCCCGCCCTCAACGCCCTGGAATACGTCCGCGTAATTTCGCTCAACTCCAACGTTATTTTAGCGATTCGCAACTACTATCCGAAGTATGCTCAAGGCACGTTGCCTGTTACCTGGCCTGCCGGAACCACAGTCAAAGTGTGTGTCTCCACGGGTTATCCCGAACCCGCAATGTATGATCCGATCTGGGCAGCCACCAAGGCGACCATGTTCCGATTCTTCCAGCTGATGGGGTATGCTCCGAGCCTGATATCTCAGTATCTCACACCGCAATACTCTGGCGAGCGTATTCTGCTAAATGCAAGCATTCCCCTGTCACCAATTAACGGGTATGCCAACATCACCACCGCTTGGCCAATCGAGTTTAATAACCCTTCCTCCATCATTGCAAACACTCACACTTGGCAGTACGCTGGCTACTTCGATTACTCTCGTGGCCTGCCTAAGTACCAAGTTAATGAGATTCCCAAGAAGCTCTCATACGACTTCCTCTGTACCACAGTGTGGGGTGGTCGCCTGACTGTGATGGGTTCAAACGAACAGGGGCAGCTCGTGTTCCTCGGCCCAATCAAGGAGGCCCTCACAGGCAAGTTCTTCGAGACTGCAACACCTCTGGCCTACTCGACCGACCGTCAAGTGTACTCCTCACCAGCTCCTGTCACGTTGCCCAACCCGGTCCTGGTATTCTCGACCGACGACATTTCGGGATCGTTCAACGGTGCTGCAACCACATTCGACCTCACTCGCGGTGGATACCCCATTCCATCCTCGCAGTTGTCTACCACCGGCCTCTTTGTGTTCGTTGGCGGCGTCGTTCAAAAACCAGAAGATGCTTACTTTGTGTTCCAAAGCACCACCGGCCCCTCGATACCCAGGATTGTCTTCACGGAAGCTCCCCTGGAAGGAACAAGCTGCGACATCCGTGTGGTAACTTCTGATGACGAAAACAGCTCTCTTGAGGTTGTCTCATTTACACTCTTGCCCGCATTCGACAACATTCAGACATCCTTCACAGTGTCCCCTAGCGAAACATCTCTGACAAACTTGAACTCGTTTGTGTTCCTCGGCGGTGTCGAGCAAAATCCCTCCGGTCTTGCACAGACCTCAGCCGCATACTCGATTGCGTCCAGTTTGGGGACTAGTATCCTGTCATTCATTGGGGGCACTCCACAGACAGGAACCGTGTTGGACATGCGAGGGATTCTTTCGGGCCAACGGTATCGAAATTCAGGTGTTTCCTCTGTTTTTGTCTCCTCCGTCGACGACTTTGCTCCGTTGTTTGACGGTCTACAAACCACATTCCCGCTCGAGATCGGTGGCGTTCCGCTCGACCCAACTAAGGTCAATGCACAGAACATCTTCGTCAGCCTGGGCGGTGTAATGCAGATTCCTGTTGCTCAGGTTGGTAGTCCCCTGGCTGGCTTAGCCTACACCGTGACAATCAACCCCGTTACCAAGGTGCTTGAGATTACGTTTGCCACACCACCCATCGCACAGACAACTTGCAACATTCGTGTGATTACCTCCGACGAGTTTCTTACGTGTCCGTTGCCCCTTGAGCTGCTAAAGACGACGCTCGAAGAGGGTCCTGGCATCACCGTCAACGAGAAGAACCAGATCATTGGCATCGACCCCGGATTGATTGACCCCTAACCGGGTAAAACCATGCATATCCTTCTCGGATCTACCGAGTCGTATCTGACATCTAGTCACAATGGCAACTACGAAAGTTACACCGATTCAACTGCTTCGGTCGCTCGTTTTCAATAAGCGACCTGACCCGGCTAAACTCCTACCTGGGCAAGGAGCAGTCAATACCAACGCTGCCCAACCCGGATTGTTCTTTGCTGACAACTCGGGGGGAACAGGAAAACTGTTTAAGGTGGGACCTTGCGCCGTCGGAAACACAGCACCGAACACGGGCGCCACTGGCGCTCCGGGCCAACTCGGCAACACCCTGGGAGAACTGTGGCTGGATCTTAACGGCGATCCCCCACTTTTTCCGGGGCCCGTTCTCAAGGTCTGGAATGGGACCAACTGGATCAACTGCTTCCCGTCACCAACAATCTACGCAACCCCCATCATCTCTGACACAGCCCCTTCGCTGTTGGTTCACCCCAACGGAACACTCTGGTGGGATTCGGACACTGGCCTTATGTACATTTTGTACCAAGACACCGGTGGCACTCGCCAATGGACTCAGGTTTCCAGCAACGCGGTTCCATAGCCGAGTAATACATTTCGACCCCCTTATTAGGCAGCAAAATGACTCTCCCTCTTTCCATTCCTTCCAACTTCAATCCTGAAATTCCCATCCCTAACGGTCCTTTTTACTCCCCCCCAACCAACTACCTGCAGGGTCCCTACTTTCCTCTGATCGTTGGTAGTGGTCTTTCCATTAACCTCTCCACCTCCACCATCACAGCTACTGGTGGAGGGGGTGGTGGAGTGACAGACGTAACTGGAACTGCTCCGATTGTTTCCAGTGGCGGTGCTACTCCGGCAATTTCTTTACAAACGTCGGGCGTAACAGCAGGTAATTACACCTCCGCCGACATTACGGTAGACGCGTTTGGACGTGTTACTGCAGCTGCAAATGGAGGAGGAGGTGGAGCCACCCCTGCCACCCCAACCGTCGAAGGTATCGTTTTCGGTTGTACTGACGCGGTAAAATATAACTATGGTCTGGGTGACGCCATCTTTGGGTCTCTCACTACCGGCGAATACAATATCGCCATTGGCGTGGGTGCTCTGGCTTCTACGGACACCGGCACCTCAAACACTGCCGTCGGTATTGGGGCACTCTACACTAATACTTCTGGTAATCAGAACGTTGCAGTCGGTCAGCAGGCCCTGCTTGCTAACACGACCGAAGGACTAAACACAGCTATTGGCTCTCAGTCTCTTCAAAACACAACTGGCGGCGCAAACACCGCTCTGGGCAACTTTGCCGGTAACTTGGTTACCACAGGTTGCAGCAATATTCTCATCGGCAACTCGGCTGGAGGCTCCGGCGCAGGCGCTCTTGACACAGGTAACAATAACGTCGTCATCGGTAACTGCGTTTCCCCCGCTAGCAACTCGGCGGACTGTCAACTTGCCATCGGTGTAAACACAATCTGCTGGCTCACTGGCAACAGCACGGGTGCGATCAAACCTGGCGCCGGCATTATTGACTGCGCGGGTTCCTGCGGAACTAATGGTCAAGTTCTGATGAGCAATGGCTCTAACGCAGTTTGCTGGGGATCTGCTGGCGGCGGGGGCGCTGCTGCCGCCACCCCAACCGCCGCAGGTATCGTTTTCGGTTGTACTGACGCGGTAAACCGTAACTATGGTCTTGGTAACCACATCTTTGGGTCTCTCACTACCGGCCAGGTGAATGTCGCCTTTGGTGAGCGTGCGTTGTGCTGCAACACCAGTGGCTGCTTCAACACTGCGGTTGGTATAGGAGCACTCTCTTTTAATACTTCTGGCTGCTTCAACGTTGCAGTCGGTCTGCAGGCCCTGATTTCTAACACCACCGGCTGCTGCAACGTTGCAGTCGGTCAAACGGCCCTGAATTCTAACGCCACCGGCTGCCAAAACGTGGCCGTTGGTATGAACGCACTGGTGGTTACCACATCCAGTAACAACACCGCACTCGGTAACTGCGCTGGCTACTTTGTTTCTACCGGAACTAATAATATACTCATCGGCCAATCCTTTGGCGGTGTTGGAGGTCCTGCGTTCAATGTAACAACGGAAGACAACAGGATTGTAATGGGTAATGTGAACGCCACGAACGCCTACATTCAGGTTGCTTGGACTGTCGTTTCTGACGCTCGTGACAAGACCAATGTAACCGCGTTGCCTGTCGGTCTGGACTTCGTAAATCGGCTTAACCCCGTGTCCTACCAGTTCAAGGAAAGTCGCGAGGTTGACGTCCCTCATGGTCCCGTTCGTTATGGTTTCCTTGCCCAAGAAGTCCTTGAGGCAGAGGGAGAGAACCCAGTCATCGTTGACACGGAAGACCCCGAGAAACTGAAAGTAACAAACGACTACATGAATGCTGTCTTTGTAAAAGCCATTCAGGAACTCTCTGCGAAAGTCGAAGAACTCGACGAGAAGGTGAACAGGTTTACTACTCCTAATTCATGACGTTACCGACCCCGTGCCGGGGTAAAAGCAGTTATTAGAATTACCTTAAACAGGACTCCCCACTTCAAGGTGTAAAATGGCCCTCTTTCGACCCAACCTTACAACACCCGTACCAAACAATCCTTTTTACTCCCCCGAAAGCACCTTCCTGCAGGGTCCTTACTTCCCGATGATTGTCGGTGGGGGTCTCACCTTAAATCCTGCAACCGGGACAATCACCGGCACCGGTAGAGGTGGTGGTGGTGGATCAGTGACCTCCGTTGGAACCGGCGCAGGTTTAACTGGCGGCCCGATCACAGGTAGCGGTGTCATTAGTCTGACGACAACTGCCGTTGTTCCTGGAACTTACACAAACGCTACTGTTACCGTCGACACTTACGGTCGTATAACTACTGCAGCCACCGGGGTAACTCCTGTAACTTCCGTAACAGCACTTGCACCCCCGATCACCGTCACCGGCACCACTGCCCGAGTCGTTGGCATCAATGCTGCCTCAACAACCGGTTCCGGTGCTGTCCAACTGTACGACGGTGTCAATAGCACCTCAACCACTCTGGCACTGACTGCGGCGCAAGGCAAGGCTCTGCAAGACCAGATTGCTTCTCTTGTAGTCGCATCGAATCTAACCGTTGCCGGAACATACAACGCGACGACGGGTAATATGGTCACCGTCACAAATGACGGGATTGGAGCCGGTTTTGCTGCAGGTAGTCCCCTGCTTGCTGCTGCTCCTGCGAACGATAATTTCTTTGTGATTGTCACAGTCGCCGGAACTTATGGCGCCCTCACCCTGACCGCAGGCGATTGGTTGCTTTCAAATGCAACCGCGTGGAGTCTTTTGGACATTGGACCGACTTCTACCTATGCCACCACAACCGTCCCCGGCACTGTCTGCCTTTCCACAAATGCACTCGCTCAAGCAGGCACGAACACAACAACTGCCCTGACTCCTGCCGCAGCTCGGTCTGCGTTTGTTCCAAACGCTTGCTACCCTACTAAAGGAGATCTTATTGGGGGAACATCGGTTGCTTGCACCCCTGTTATCCTCCCTATCGGGACTTCCGGTCAAGTCCTCACAGTTGACCCTGTCTCCTCGACTGGTTTCTCCTGGGAAAACCCTGCCTCAAGTGGCACCGTAACCTCCATCGCCACAGGCACGGGTCTCACTGGCGGCCCAATCACAAACACCGGCACAATCGCCCTAACAAACACTTCCGTTGCTCCTGGTTTTTACTTTTGTGCTAATATCTCCGTTGACGCTCAGGGTCGTTTGACTTCTGCCGCAAACGGCACTCCGACAATTCCTCGCGCCTGCATTATTGGCAGGGGAGCCCTCATCACCGGCACCAACGACTCTGCTGTGGTTGCCCTCCCTGTTGGCCTTAACGGTTATGTTCTCACTGCTGACTCTACTTGCGCTAGCGGTCTGAAGTGGGCGGCATCGGCTGGGGGTGGTGGTGGTGGTGGATCAGTGACCTCCGTTGGAACCGGCGTAGGTTTAACTGGCGGCCCAATCACAAACACCGGCACAATCGCTCTTGCCAACACTGCGGTTACAGCCGGTAGCTACACTAACGCCAACCTCACGGTAGATGCTCAAGGTCGCTTGACTGCCGCAGGTTCTGGCTTAGCGCCCCTGACAGCACTCACAGGGACTGCCCCTATCGGAGTAACCGCTGGAACCACTCCCGTAGTCAGCATCTGTTCAGCCTCTACAACAACGCCTGGTGCCGTTCAACTTTATGACAACACCGACAGCACTTCGACCACCCTCGCGCTGACCGCCGCCCAGGGCTTCAGCTTGCAGCAGCAAATCGACGCGCTGACTTTTGCCACAAACCTTACTCTGGCCGGAACCTTCAACGCCGGCACCTCTCAGATGCTCGCCGTCACTGGCGACGGTACCTCCGCAGGTTTCGCGGTCGGCTCTGACCTCCCCACTTCCGCCTCGGGCAACAAAGACTACTTCGTGATTGTCACGGTTCCCGGCACATACACCCCCCCTGGAACCCCTGGCCCCCTCAACGTGACGGCTGGCGACTGGTTGCTGTCCTCTGAGCCCACCGCCGGCAACTACGTGTGGGAGCTTCTCGACGTCGGCGTCACTGTTCCCTATGCGACCACAACCGTACCCGGTTCTGTTTGCCTCTCCACGGACGCACTGGCTCAGGCTGGTGTCGACACTCTCACAGCACTGACTCCAGCGGCTGCAGCTTCTGCCTATATTCCCAAAACTTGCGTCACTGACAAAGGCACTCTGATTACAGGCACTGCTGCCGACACACCAACTGCCCTCCCCGTTGGTACAGATGGCCAATACCTTGTGGCAAACTCGGCTTGTTCTTCGGGTCTCGAGTGGTCAACCTTGCCTTCGTCCTGTGGTATCCCTTGCGCTTGCATCACAGCGAAGGGCACTATTATCACCGGTGATGCTCCTACGAATCCCGTTGCGCTGCCTGTGGGCACAGATGGACAAACTTTGGTCGCTTGTAACGCTTGTCCAACTGGTCTGACTTGGGTGACTACTTCTGGCATCAATGCTACCGCCAAGATGGAGGTTACGGGTGGTACCATGCCCAGCTTGGGTGGAATCCAAGAGGTTGTGCCTGGGGGTGGTGTCACAATGGCCACCAGCGCTGAGTTGAACCCGCAAGGCTGGTTTAACGCAGCCACTGGCCGTTTCACTCCGACCATTCCTGGCTACTATGTGGTCCAGGTCAATATAACCTCACAAAACAGCAACTTTAACACTTGGGGCGGCATCTTCAAGAACGGTATCCGTGCGGCGCAGGCGATCCAATCTCGCACTGGCCAGGGTGAATGGCAGTCAGTAAACCTCTCAACCGTTATTTACATGAACGGTACGGGGGACTATCTGCGCATGGGTGCTGGGTCCCAGACCGGCATCGGCTCGGCCACGGCGTTCGTTACACCATCGATGTCCACGGTCAGCATGACCAACATGTCGATTGCGCTGGTGGCTTGAACCTCGTAGGCAAAAATGACGCCGAGCGTTATACGCTTACGCAAACTAACCTCATACCGGTCCTCGTCAAAGCCATTCAGGATCTTTCCGCCAAAGTCGACGAACTGAATGAAATCAAGGCCAACTCAAACGGGTAAAACTTATTATAGATACCTGTGATTGGTAATGGTACTGCCGATTCGTCCGAACAATCCAAACACTCCCATACCAAACGGCCCTTTTTACTCTCCTCCAACAACCTATTTTCAGGGTCCCTATTATCCCACAATCGTAACCTCTACGTCGGGATTGACGGTAAACCCTGACGGAACCATCACGGTTACCGGAGGTGGCGGCGGCGGTGTTGCTCAAGTTACCGGGTCAGGTGCAGGTATCAGTGTAACTCCGACAACGGGCAACGTCGTCGTTAGTAATACCGGCGTCGCCTCTCTCCTTGCTGGCTCCGGAATCTCACTGTCTGCTGCAACTGGTGCTGTTACCATCACAGCTACGGGTGGAGGGGGTGGGTCCGGCACTGTAACTTCAATCACCGCTGGAACCGGTTTGACGGGCGGCACCATTACGACCTCCGGCACAGTTGCTCTTGACACAACCTGCGTCATTCAACCCTCTGCGCTCACTGCCAAAGGCGCCTTGATCTCGGCTTCTGCTGCAAGCACTCCGGTTGCCCTCAGTGTTGGAACTGACGGTCAGGTCCTAACTGCCTGCGCTGCATGCACATCCGGCTTGACTTGGGCTGCTGGCGGCGGTGGTGGCAGTAACGCCACACCCACTACAGCGGGGGTGATGTTTGGTTGCACCATTACTGCCAACTCTGGTAACGTCAGCCTCGGATACCAGGCAGGTAACTTGATTGCTACCAGGAGTGTGCATATTGGTTATCAGACAGGTTGCCTGGACACCGGCGACTGTAATACCTTTGTTGGATTCTACGCCGGTCAGGTAACTCCCTCCGGTGTGCAAAACGTTGCTATCGGATATTGTGCCTATGCGGGAGCCAACGTCGGCTCCCTCAACATTGCCCTTGGCACACAAGCTCTACTTGGAAGCGGTTCTGGCAACTCCACTACAGCCAACGTCGCCATCGGACCTAACACACTGTGTCAAGTTTGCGGTTCATTTAACGTTGCCATCGGTAACGAAGCCGGTTGCACTCTGTCGGGTGCGTCCAACTGCAACGTTCTCATTGGCCCTAACGTCCAGCCCATTACCGTCCCTGGATCCTGTCAGTTGGCAATCGGATTCTCTGCTACTTGCAACTGGCTGACTGGGGACTCCACTAAAGCCATCAAACCCGGAGCCGGTATCATCGACTGTGCTGGTTCCTGTGGAACCGCCGGTCAAGTCCTGTGCTCAAACGGTGCCAACGGCATCGCCTGGGCTAATCCGTCCGCGGGTTACTGCGCTGGAACAGTTGCCCAAGGGAACTGCCTCGTTTATTGCGGTCTTCAGTTCTGGCTTCCCGCTTCCGGCAGCAACTCTCTGAGAGTTGCTCTAGCATCCAGCACAGCCTCAATATCGTGGACGACCTCATACATCACCACCGGCACCCCCACCTCGTCTTCTAGCTCGGGCGTCGCTTTGTCAACCACTCCTGTGTACTTCGACAGCGCCTTCGACTTCACTCTTCCTTTCGGCATTCAGACCGGGGCGCTTAAGGTAGGAACAGGTGGACCTGCTGGCAGCAGCGGCACTTACTTCTATTGCGGATTCTTTTCGAATGTTGTCCTGCCGGGACCGACTACGGCTTATTTGGTGGACCTCTGCGTTCAGAAGTTCCTGTAAGCGGTCAACGGGTAAAACCAGTTTACGAGGTTGCCCTGTTGCTAGAAGATGTCTTCAACTACACCGATTCCTAACGGTCCATTCTACTCTCAGCCGAGCTACAACCTGGACACTTCCCAGGGTAGCGTTATCCTGGGTGCGGGTCTTTCGATTACCCCTCAGGGATTCATCGTCAGCTCGTCTCTGGCGGGTGGCACTGTAACTTCCGTAAACACCGGCGTTGGCTTGCTTGGCGGCCCGATATCCACCACCGGAATAATCAGCCTTGCACCTGCCACCGTTGGCACCCTCGGCGGTGTCAAGGTCGGTGCTAATTTGCTGGTTGCTCCCGATGGCACCCTGTCTGCATTGTCGCCAGGAGTTGGCACAATTACTGGTGTGTATGGCGGGGCTGGCCTCACCGGTGGTGGTGCTTCGGGCAGTGTAACCCTGACACTCAACATTGCCTCGACCACTCAGTTCGGCGGTGTTAGCGTTTCTCCCACGGGCGGCATTGCGATTGCTGGTGGGGTTCTTTCCCTGGGGACAGCCACCACGAGTCAAATCGGCGGTGTAACCCTGGCGACGAGCGCCGAGACAATCGCGGGAGTGAGTACCTCAAAGGCAATCACTCCGGCCGCACTCACAGCCAAAGTTGCTTCTACAACGGTTCGTGGCATCGTCCAACTTTCCGATTCGGTTGCTATCCCAGACAGCGCTAAAGCAGCCACGCAAACTGCGGCGAAACTCGCCTATGACACAGCGGTAGCATCGCAAGCTACAGCCTCGGCCGCCCTGCCAAAATCCGGCGGTGTAATGACGGGTGCGATCACATTTGCCCCCTCTCAGACTTTCCCCGGAGTCGCCTTCCCGGTTGCCACTATTAACTCGCTTGGCGTGGTTTCTGTTGGCCCTGGCCTGAGTGTGAACTCCTCGGGAGTTCTAAGCACGGCAAATAACGGCACCGTTACCGCAGTTACGGCGGGGCCAGGTTTGGGAGCGCCTGCTAGTGGCAACACTATCTCCACATTTGGCACGATTCGGTTGCTGCCCCCAACTGGTACAAGCCTGGGCGGCGTGAAGCAAGGCGCCAATATCAACATTGCCTTTGACGGTACCATTTCCGTCCCTGGCAGCAACTTCATTCAGTCGAATAATCCTTACGCCTTCAATGGCTACATTTGGCCTGCTCCGTTAGCCTCACCCTCACTGCCATTCCCTGGAGTCAACGGTCAAGTTCTTACCGTTATTGACAATGTTGCCGGCACAATCGGTTGGACAAGCACAGGAACGTTGCAGTCGGTTGTTGCGGGAACGGGTGTCACCGTTACCTCGACGCCCACAACCGCTACCGTTTCCCTTGCAACCGTCCCCTCAATCACTCCGGGTCAGTTCGGTGGGACCGCAATCATTCCGACAATCACAGTAAATCAATTTGGTCAGTTAACCTCGATTGGGTCCGCAAACCCATTCACACCGTTCCAAACCCCCACCGTCACGGCTCCATTTCTTCTTACTCTGGACTTCACCACCAACGACACAAACTGGGACTGGGTGCTGCAGGGAAATACAACGATTGAGAATCCCATCAATGCGGTCCCTGGGCAAACAGGGCATCTTGTTATTCGGCAAAACCCCTTGAATACGTACGGCTTGACATGGGGCAGCGCATGGAAGTTTGCCAACTTTACTCCTTACGGCGGCAACCCCACCCTAGCTGCAGTTGATTTGATTGAGTTTGTGGTTGTGGCGCCGAATTATATCGTGGTTAAAAACGTTGTGACGAGTATTGGCTGAGTTTACGCCGACCTGAAAAGGGTATAATACAAACTTGGGGCGAGTGGCAGTTTTTTGCGATTCTGTTGCAAACCCCTCAAAAATCGCAAACAGTATTATGATCACGTGTCAGCACGAGTGGGTCAAGCAGTGTCAGCTTAAGTACCGGTGGGA
>Ga0172367_10009094_pt1 | contig 10970 bp, 20 predicted proteins | sample Lak10m_FD_114542 | JGI IMG/M metagenome (GOLD analysis project Ga0172367, IMG submission 114542) | Freshwater microbial communities from Kabuno Bay, South-Kivu, Congo - kab_022012_10m | ecosystem: Environmental > Aquatic > Freshwater > Lake | place: Democratic Republic of the Congo: South-Kivu...
ATGCCGCGCAGCTGCTCCTGCGCGGAGCGGTTCCAGTGGTCGGCCAGGGCGGCCCAGACCTGGAAGGCCCGCGGGGGAAGCCCGGGGAGGCCGATCAGCGACGATGGGATCGGGGCAAAGTGCGCGCCGCGGTCGCCGTCATAGGCCAGCGTCCCGGGCACGGCCTGGCGCCGGATGCGGCGGCGCTGGTCGCGCGGCCCGTCTGACACCACGGCGTCGGCGGGGGGCGCTACGTACGGAACAGGGCAGGGCGGCAGATAGTCGACGGTCACGCCCCCCCCCATCAGTACCCACGCTCTGGGCGACGATCGCCCGTGCGAGGATGGGTGGAGCCTGGCAACCACATTGCCCAGTCGATCAACTGCTCTACCTGGTCGCGCGTGAGGCCTCGCTGGTCAAACTCGGGCCCGGCGCCGCACTCGCGATTGCTCCGCTCCTCAAACACGCGCCCACAGCAGATCTCGGGCGCCATGCAGCAAGCGGGCACGGTGCAGATCGTCCCCTTCATGGCGCCGACCTGGTCGCGTTGCATCCCTCGAGCTCGTGCGATGCAACGCCCGCGATCTCGTCCATTGCATCCGCCTCGAGCCCCTCGGGCGTTGCATCCGCCTCGAGGTCATGAACCCCGCGGATCGGATCGAACACCTGGCCTTCCTTCGGCCAGGGCGCTTCGAAGATCTGCGCGTACTGCAGGATATCGTCCGCCGGCAGCCCGTTCGCGGTCATGGTGATCGCCGACGGCCCGCGCCGCAGGTACAGCATCCAAGTCGCCTCGGGCGCGCAGAAGTCGAGCACCTGGTGCCGACGCAACAGGTAGTTCACGCGGTAGCCGTAGCGCGGATGCCGACTGCCGACCAGGTCGAAGCCGGCCAACGACACGATCCGCCGCACGGCGATCTGTGTGCGCAGGGCGCGCTGACCCACGTCGCCGTACGTCGAGGCGTAGTAGCTGACGGGCTTCTGCCCGGCCAGCCAGCGCGACACCTGGCTGGCGTTGCATCCGGCGATCTTGGCAATCGCCCGCATGGACCACCCGGCGCGCTCTAACTGGCGCAACAGGTCGGCGAACACCAGCGGAATCGGTCTCTCTGCGCTCATGGATCACCTCACAAAATCTGCAGCTGCAGTGCTCCCAGCAGGCTGCGTCTCGGGAGCCTGGCGGCGCCGGCTGGCGTGGCCGACACCCGGCGCGCCTCGCGCGGGGCGGCCAGGTCCAGCAAGCGGCGCAGGACATCGGGCGGGGCGTCACCGCGCAGGTGGTGGCACAGGAAGGCCGCCGCGGCCTCGGTGGTCGAGAACCCGTCCTGCATCACCACGCGCCCCCCGGGCAGCCACGACTCGACGGAGTAGCCGCCCTCCCGGACGGGCACGATCACCAGGCGCTCATGGTCGGGCGTTCGCCAATGCCAGACGACGTACGGCACAGGGGGCCAGATCATGCAGAGACCTCCGGCGCAGCTACGGGCGTCCCGGTCGTCGCCTCGCAGGCCGGGCACACGATCATGCCCGTTGCGTAGACGGTCCCGCGCCAGCGCAGGCAGACCTCGAGCGCATGGCGACACCCGCACGCGGCGCACGTTCGCTGCCGGTGGATGTAGCGCGCGATCGACACGTCCGCGCGCTTTTGCAGCCACCAGGCCTGCAGCTGCTCGTCGAGGCTCTGATACCTGCGCTTCATCTTGTCGACCCCTGCAGCCGCTCAAGCTCGCACGCCAGCACGTACTGGCAGAGCGCGCCAAGCGCCCTGGCGTTTCGGGCCTGCGGGGTCGGCCCCGCGAGCTGCAGCTGCCATGCGTGGTCATCGCCCTCGACGCCGGCGACGAGCTGCGCACCGTCGGTGCCGCTGGTGCGTTCCGCCCAACAGGCCGACTCGTCGTCGCACCTGGCGGTTGCGTTGCGCAGCTCGCCGCGCTTGTCGACGTCGACCAAGATCCGAATCGTGTGCGTCATGCCTCATCCCCTCAGAACCCAAGTTCGTCCGTCGACCAGGTCGGAGCCTCGTCTGCGTTGCGGATCGGGCACTGCTCGAGCATGTGCCTCCAGGCTGCGAGCTTCAGGCTGCGCGCCCAATGCAACGCCACGCCGCGGCTGACTCCGGGGGGACGCTCCGGGTGCGTCCACGTACCGCGCTGGCCGCGCTCTACCTGGCCGTCCTCAGCCGCGGCCTTGTCTACCTGGTGCAGCGTGGACAGGACCTCGCGCACGTCGACGTCCGCCCGAAACGCCTCGTAACGGCAGGGCGTGGCGCAGAGCGTGCAGTCGAGATCGGCGTTACGGTCGCGGCGTCGCATTCGCCCTGTACTCCGCCTGGCGGTGCAGCAATCCGAGCGCCTCGCCGAACGCCTCGCAGCGGCTCGCGAACGGACCGGCGATCAGCAGGTTACCCGGCCACGGTCCGCCGGACGCGGCGCCCGACAGCTCCCGATGATGAACGCCCCATGCCAGATCGCCGCGCTGCACAACGATCTGGTCGTTGGCGTCGTCGAGCCACAAGACGAGAGAATTCGGCGTCAGCACGCCGTGAAAGCCGTGCGACGCAACCAGGTGCGAATCGGTCATGCCATCCTCCTACTCTGCAGCCACGCCAGGCCGAGCGGGCTCACCAAGTAGGCAGGCCCCGAATACAGCGTCAGCAGTTCGAGCCGCCCGAGCTTCCTGCAAGCCTCGTCGATCGTCCGCCGGTACTTTCCGGCGTGCAGCGCCACCTGTAGCGGAGTCCGCGGCAGCGCGTCTGGCGTCGCTTCGTAGACGGCGCGCAGAATGCGCGTCAGGGACGGCGAGAGGCTGGGGCGGATTCCTTCGGGAAGGGCAGGGCGCTTCGGAACGCCCGCGCGACTGCCTGTTGCGTTCACCTCGAGGAGTAGGCGCCTGAGCTGCTCCTCGTCGACCACGATCGAGATCGCGCATTGTCCGGTCAGCACCACATCCACCACGCACCTCCTGTCGCAGCTGTTGCAGGAACCGCTCGTGATAGGCCTCGGCGCAGGCGTCGCAGCGTCCGCCCCCCAGCGCCAAATGCTCGTAATCGATGGCCGCGCCGCAGTCGCGGCAGGCGTAGACGTGCGCGTCCAGCAGGCAGCGCAGCGCCGCACCCGACGCCGGGCAGACCTGCCGGCGTCCGATCGAGCGCGGCTGCTCGGCCGCACGGATCGTCCGCAGGATCGCGGCCATCGCTTCATACAGGGGCTCCACATCGAGCTTCATTGCCGTTCCTCCGATAGTTCGGAGGCTTCCTAGTCAATTCGCGAGCCACACCGCAAGAGCCGATTGCCGCCTCCATGAGATCGGCCCAGGCTTCGGCGTAGCGGAAGCAGGCCAGGCCGTAGTCGTCGCCTTTTTGGATCGCCTTCCAGGTCTCGAGACCTTCAGGGTCAATGGTCTTCATGAGCCTCGCCTCACAGCGTCCATGGGTTTGCGGCCCAGGCCTGGAACGCGGCACGGTTGCCCTGGTCCCAGGTGTTGACCGCGCGGGCCAGGTTGAAGGGCGCGTCGTCGTTCAAGACGTGCAGGCAGAACTCGGCGGCCCGCGCGCCGCCGGAGCCGAACGGACCGCCCGCGATCGCCTCGAGCACGTAGTAGAGCCGCGCGTCGGCGCTCATGCGCGCCACGGCCTCCATGCCGTGCCGGCGCTCGATGTCGTAGTCGACCAGTCGCCCAGCGAGGATCGGGAACGAGTTTGCCAGGTCGAACAGACGCTGGCGGCCCTTGTCGAGGTTGTCAGTCCAGTTGCCGTCCATCCTTCACCGTCCTTCCTGCTGTCGCTTGAACTGCTCGGCCCTGGCCACCTCGAGCGCGACCATCGCGCCGATCACCAGGCCGCCGAAGAAGAGCGCGAACCCCGCGATCGGATCGCGTCGCGTCACGACGAGGCACTGACGCGTAAACCGCTCGATCGCGGCTTTCGGATCGGGCCGCGCATCTGCCGTTGGTTTTCGCTCGTTGCGGGTTAACATAATGTATCTTGCCCTCTCGCGAGGTTAGCGGGACACCGGCGAGGGCTGTCGTTCTCTGACCCCTTTCGGGGAGGGGGGAACACTCGCCGGGCCCGCGTTTCGTCTTGGTGGTCTGGGTTCGGTTGTCAGAGAACGACAGCGACTTCACAATGCGCCGACGGCAGCCGAAGTCAAGTCGTTTTTCGGCCACGTTCGGACCCCTCCGGCGTAAGTACAACCCGTTGTACGTCGGCTGCGTTTGACATGCAACATGTTGTACGTGTACCTTCGGCGTCGGACCAGCGGAGCCGAAACGAAATGCCGAAGCCGACCCCGATCCTGCGCACGCCGAAGCCGAAGAAACCGATGTCAGCGGCTCAGCTTGCGCAGCGCCGGAACAACAACCGGAACCGACACGCGGAGGCGGTCGCGCGTCGCCTGGCCGAGGCCATGCGCGCCGCCGGAACTGCCGACGCGCCAGCCGTCACTCTCCCGGATTCGCCCGCCGATGTGACGCCGACGCCCAGCCCTGCCGCGCCGGCCAGTAGCTGCCAGGCGCCCGGCGTTGTCGATTCCGACCTCGGCGAGGGCTTCCCGGACCTGATCGGCCAGGTCGAAGCCCGGGCCCGCGAACTGGCCGGCGAGTCGGCCGGCCTCGAGGCCGATGCAACGCCGCCTGGTGGTTCACCAGGTGAAAGCGGCCTCGAAGCCGATGCAACACCACCGGGCGCAACGGCCGAAGTCGTCGACGACGAGGAACGCTCCGAGCCAGCGCGCCCGGTCGACGAGGAGTCGTTCCGCCTGCTGGCCGACGTCCACGCCTGGCTTGTGGGCCTGGTCGGTGGCGGCCCACCCGTGGACGGCGAGGAGCGGGAGGTCTACCGGCAGGCTTGGGTACTGCAGGCCCGGCAGGCCGGGTGGGGCAGAGCGCCCGGGTGGTTCATCCTGAGCGCACAGACCGCGGGCTCGGTCCTGCGGCGCATGAAGCCCTGGATCGACAAGGTACGCGCGGCGCGAGTTGCGCGCCTCGAGGAGGAAGCGCGTGGCAGAGCGGAGCAACCTGACGGCCCTGCTCGCGAGCCTGGATCGCGAGTCGCAGACGATCCTGGTGAGCGGCGTACATCGCACCGGCAAGACGTGGATGATGCGTCAGCTCGTGGCGGCGCACTCGCTGTCAAGGCCCCTTGGCTACAAGACGCTGGTCGCTGACCGCGCCGGACAAATGCAGCCCCTGTTACGCCTCGGGGCGCACCTGGTGTCCATGGCCGACGTGCGCGCCGACAAGGCGCCCACCTGGCTGCCGCCGTATGTCGAGCCCTGGTGCGACCAGGGTCAGGTGGTGGTCGACGAGGCCCGCGGCTACCTGCGCGACCCCGGCCTTTCTGCGCTTTCGATGCTGGTGACGGAGTCGGGGCCCGCCGGCCTGCAGGTGTGGCTGTCGACACAAGATCCCAAGGATGTGTGCTCGCGGGTGCCCGGCGTCGCCGAGTGCGTCGACTGGCTGGTGACGGGCTGTCTGACCGGCGACGACCAGTTGCGCTACCTGCAGTCCAGGTGGGGAATCAACGATCCCGTCATCGGGCGCCTTCCGCGCCGCGTGTTTCGCGTCTACCGGTTGACGCCCTGGTAGAGCAACGCCCGGCGGTGTTGCATTCCCCTCGAGACCATTGACCTGGTCGCGTGGCATCCGACGAGCTCGTGCGACGCAACGGGCTCATGCTCGTTCTAGAGTTCGGGCTTGTCCGACGGCTTGACGGTGCGGATGTAGCAAGAGGGCGTCGTCTCTCCGGGCGCCTTGTCGCAGTCGACATAGAAGGCCCCGCGAAAATCGGCGTCGCGGTTCAGTTCGATGAAGGGCTGGCAGCCCGACAGGAAACCGACCAGAAGCACGAGCGCCAGCGCGACCCCCAGCGTAGCAGTCGGCGGCTTGATGTCGCCCGCGCGCTGGTGGTAGTGCTGACGGGCCGGGCAGGCTTCCTCGTGCTCGGTGACGGCGTCCCGTGCCTCGAGCTGCAGGCCGGTGCGGATCATGCCGGGCAGGCGCCCGCGCAGCCACACCAGGGCCGGGACCAGCACCGCGACCGTCGCCAGGAACGCGCCCAGCACCTGAGCGCCGAACGCTCCGGCGCCGCCGGAGGACGCACCGGCCTGTTGCAGCTGCTGCAGGGCGGCCGTGAAGGCTTGCAGATCGGTGGGGTTCATGCCGCCGCCTACGGGTTGCGGTAGCGCCAGGCCGTGGTCGTGCTCGAGGCCGTGGTAACGTCGGCGTTGGCCGTGAACGTTCCCTCGATCTCGTCGGTCGCACTCAGCGTCAGGGCGATGTCGCCCGCCTGGGGGACCGTCGCGTCCCGCACGATCTCGATCGCGCGGCCCTTGACGGTCACGATCGCCAGACCGGTCGGGCAGTCGGCCACCAGCTCGCCAGTGCCCTCACGGAAGTACACCTGCACGCCGTCGGCCTCGTTCTCGATGCGCAGGATGTCGTTCGGGGTCGACACCCAGCCGTTGCCGGCGAACTCCAGCGCCTTCAGGTAGCCGATCCCGTACTTCGTGTCGACCTTGAGCGCGGGCCCGGCCGGCGCGTCGTTGTCGTGCAGCGTGACCGTCGTGCCGTCGGCCAGCAGGGCGTTGGTCGTCCCGGCGGCCCCGGCCGGCCCGGCCGGACCGGCGGCTCCGGGCGCGCCGGCCGCTCCGGCCGCTCCGGTGGCGCCGGTGGCGCCGTCGGTGGCGTCGTTCACGTACTGAATGGCGAAGCTCAGAGACATTGGCCCCTCCGACTGTTGCGTTGGCCTCGAGGCCGACGCAACACTGCCGAGTTACTTGCCCGCGGCGCGTTCGACGGCGGCGCGCGCGCCCTTCTCGGACTTCGCGAAGCCGCGCTTGATGTTCTTGCCGGACCCGCAGCACCACGCGAAGCCCTTGCCGAACTTCCAGATCTTGAACTTCTTCGCCATGGTCACGCTCCGAACTTGTAGAGGCTGTTGAACTGCGGCTCGTTGGCGCGGAAGGGCGACGGGTAGAACCCGAAGGCCTTCGCGACGCGCACCATGGGGCCGTCCGGGTTCACACCGTAGGCGCCCTGGTACGCGGGTCCGGCGCCGAACGGGATCGGCGCCACGCTGCCCTGGCCCTGCGCGTTGACCTTGGCGCCCTCGAGCAGGCCGGCCAGGTCCTGCCCGGCCGGCAGGTCGGTCGCATTCTCGAACGTCGCCACAGGCAGGCACACGCCGCCATCGTTGATGCAGAGCATGATCCAGTCGGCATCCTTGGCGTCCTTGGGACGCACCAGGCCCCAGCGCGGACCGAGGGCGCGCTGCCATTCCTCGTCCGTCGTGCGGCCGATCTGTGCCGCGACCCAGCCCGGAGCCTTCGGGTGCGTGTGGAAGTACGAATCCTCCCCGCGCCCGAAGTCCAGCTTGGTCGCGTCCTTGAAGGCGTTCCAGAACATGCCCGGCGTGGTCCAGTCGGTCCAGCCGGCATCCTTCAGCCGCTCTTTCTCCTGGCCCCGGCTGGTCTTCGTCCATCCGGAGATCCCCGAGAAGAACGACTTCAGCCCGCCGAGCCCGGTCTTGATCGCAGCCAGTTCGCCGACCATGTTCAGCCCTCGTGGATGATGTTGCAGGTGAAGATCACGAAGCCGACCGGCCCGGCCGGTTCGATCGCGTAGATCTTCACGTCGGCACCGTGCAGGTCGTAGACGACGCCCGATCGGCAAAGAAAACACTTCTCACCGGAAAGCGTGCGTTGCGGGTTCTGGACAACCCAAAACCACCAGGTGCCCGTGGCCACAACCTCGAACCACAGCGACCGAACGCCCTTGTACTCCCGCATCGGCTCAATCTTGTGGATCGAGCCGATGGAGGCCATGTCGGCGAACGTCGTGGACTGCATCACGACCTCGCCCAGCGGTAGATGCCGTACGCGAGGCCGCCAACCGCCACGACGCCGCCGGCCACGATCAGCCCGCGCTTCCCCATCCAGGCCCCCGTCGACCAGGTGTCCCTGGCCGACTCTACCAGGTTGAAGAAGAACCCCTGCCGCGCCTCCAGCTCCGAGCGGCTCACGACCTCGCCGGCCTTGGGCACCTCGACGCCGGGACGCAACGGGTGGTTCTGCGTGTCGCGCACCGGCAGGGCCCGTACGCGCTCATCGAAGTAGGCGCGCATGTCGGAGCCGAGCGCCTCGCGCCCACGCTGCAGCGCCACGGGATCGTACGCCTGGCCGAGCAGCAACGAGCGCATGGCGTCCGCTGCCACATCGTCGAAGATGCCGATGGAGTCGATCTCCTGCTCGAGCGTCGACCCCTTCGCGTCAGGGACGAGCCCCTGTCCGGGAGTCTGCCAGGATGCGGGCCAGCTTCCGAGCGGCACAGGACACCTCCAGGCGTGGCACCTAGTCGGCGCGCTTGAGGGGCACGAAGCGCATGGTCGAGGGCTTGATGGACGCGACGTTGGTCGTGCCCTTGATGCGCGGGGCGCTGTACGCCTGGCGCTGCTGCTCGGTCGTCGCGCGGCCGGACAGGTCGTTGTCGCCGACCAGGCCGATCACGTACAGCGGCGCGTTGGCCGGCAGCGTGCTGTAGATCGCCTGGACCTTCGTGCCCGCCTCGTTGTGCGAGTACGGGTAGGCGCCCTGGCCGTACAGCTGCATGTAGTCGACCAGCGCGCCCTGGTCCAGGGTCGGGCGCACGCCGGGCGCCTCGCGGAACCGCGCGGCCTTCAGGGCCGTGAACGTCTGCTTCTCGACGACCTTGCCGGCCTGGTCGGACACGTCGTTGACCGTGATCGCGTCGTCGGCGTTGTTGATCAGCGCGTCGACGTACATGATCTTGCGGTTGGCGTACGCCCACGCCGGCTTGGTCGACTCGTTCTTCTCCTCGACCTTGACGTACGTGCGCGTGGCCCAGACGCCCGTGGGCACGGCCTGGTACTGCGCCTCGACCGTCACGCTGGTGCAGGTCATGTTCGCGCCCCAGGTGAGGCCCGCGGGCACTTCGACCTCGAGGCGGCCCAGTTCGCGCACGTCGATCTCGCCCAGACGCGTCTCGCTGAACAGGTCGGCGAACTGCAGCGGGATCAGCACCGTGACGGTGCCGGACGCGCCGTTGTTGATCGACGGCAGCGTCGGGTCGGCCTGCACGAGGCCGGTCTTGCGCGCGGCGTCCGCCACCAGCGCGCGGGCGATCACGGCGTCGCAGAAGCCCTCGGACGCCTTCTGCCCCTTGTCCAGGTAGCCCATGGACACGCGCAGCGCGTCGAACAGGGCCGTGGAGGGCACCGGCGCGGCCGGCGCGCCGCCGCCGTTGGCGATCACGAAGCCGATGGCGAGCACGGCATCGGACGCCGAGTGCCGCTGGTCCTGCGGGAAGCTCCCGTAGGCCTTGCCGCCGTTCACGGCGTTGATGTTGTTGACCAGGTCGAGCAGCTGCGGCCCGTAGCTCATCTGTCACCGTCCTGTCGAGGGTTGAGGCCTAGGAGGCCTTCTGCGGGGTCTTGGGACGGGTCAGCCAGTAGCTGACGCCCAGCGTGCCGGCGACGCCGAGCGCGATGCCGCCCAGCGCCACGCCGATCAACGTTCCCAGTCCGAACTTGCTCTTCTTGCCGCCGCCCGTCGTGCCTTCCATGATCTCTCCCTCAAGCCTGCTGGTTGTGGTACCGACCGAACATCGCCATGAAGGTAGCGTGACCTTCGGCGTCTCCCGCGTAGCCGAACCATGCCCGCGACACATCCCCGCCAGCGGCCCGCAGCTTCTCGCGGAAGACCCGCAGGGCACCGTCGAGGCCGTACACCGGATGCAACAGGCACCAGTGCGGGAACGGCTCGCCGAGTCCGCGCCACGTCTGCGCCGTCACCCCCCCCACGCCGTACGCGAGGCTGTTCTTGGCGCGCGCCGCCGCGGGCGAAGCCGCGAAGATCCCGACCGGCTTTCCGCCGCTCGCCTCGTGGTCGAGGATCGTCAGGATCGCGTCGCGCTCGAGCTGACCCTTGGCCATGGCGAGTCCCAGGGAGCGCACGCGCGCCGTGGGATAGGCCACGCACAGGCCGGGCAGCTGCGCCTGCTGCAGCTTGTAGATCGCGTCGATGTAGGCAGCGAACGCCCGGGCGTCATCTTCCTGGTTCGCGGGGTTGTAGGTGGTCGGGGCCTGCGGCGTGAGCGCCAGGCGCCACGCCAGAGCCTTCATCCGCGCGAACTGCAGGGCGTTGACCTCGAGCATTTCGACTCCGTCCGGTCAGCAACCGTTACGGCCACAGTTGGCCGAAAGGCGCCAGCGTCCACCAGTGGGCAAAACCGAAACATGAACCGTGGCGCGGGACAAAAACCGCCTCACATATTGTCAGCGCCTGGAAAACCGTTGATTTTGCTCACATGGCATCGCGACTAGCAGGCGGCGGCCCGGCCGACCGGCCGGCTTGTCCTCACCTCGATAGCGGGGCCGACAGGCCCCTGCAGCGGCCGACCAAGCCCGCAGGGCGAGGGGTGAGAGGGCGTAGTGTGATCGGCCTGGCGAGCTGACAGGTGGCAGGGCAGACGATGAAGATGGCACAAGGAGAGTAGACGGATCGTTGCCTGAGTTGAGCTTCGTTCTAGGCGTGATATCACGCCAGTTGTGGCGTGATATCACGCCAGTCGGTGGCGTGATATCACGCCACACGGTGTCAGGCAGTTGACAGGTCTGGCGTGATATCACGCCACTCTAGGTCAGCAAATGACAGGCAGGCCCGCGCGCTGTCAGCTAGTCTCGGCCGATGTGTGGGATTCTCGAGGGGTCCGGGTAGCGCAGCGAGTAGCGCCGCAGGTCGTTCTTGCGGCCCTGGCGCAGCAGGTCCAACTCGCGCAGGGTACGCAACGACTCGTGTATCGTGTGTCGGTCGCAGTCGAGTAAAGCGGCCAGGCGCTGCACGGTCGGGTAGCACATGCCGCGCAGCTGCTCCTGCGCGGAGCGGTTCCAGTGGTCGGCCAGGGCGGCCCAGACCTGGAAGGCCCGCGGGGGAAGCCCGGGGAGGCCGATCAGCGACGATGGGATCGGGGCAAAGTGC
>Ga0172367_10009095_pt1 | contig 10968 bp, 7 predicted proteins | sample Lak10m_FD_114542 | JGI IMG/M metagenome (GOLD analysis project Ga0172367, IMG submission 114542) | Freshwater microbial communities from Kabuno Bay, South-Kivu, Congo - kab_022012_10m | ecosystem: Environmental > Aquatic > Freshwater > Lake | place: Democratic Republic of the Congo: South-Kivu...
AAACAGTTTAACACACTTTACGGAAGAATGCCTCACACCGTTACAGCAGATGCAGGATATGGTTCAGAACAGAACTACCAGTTTTTGGAAGCGAACTTTATCCGCGCTTTTGTTAAAGATCCTTACTTTGATAAAGACCAGCATGATGACTCGAGGAAGAACCCATTTAGTCAGGATAAGCTGTATTACAATGAACAAAAAGACTGCTACTATTGCCCAATGGGTCAACCAATGAGGCGCATTGGAAACAGAAAAACCACGGGCAGCGATGGTTACACTCAAATGTATGCCCGCTACCAGGCTATTAACTGTCAGGGTTGTCCTATGAGGGGGATATGTCATGATCGTCCTGAAAATCGGATCATTGAAGTAAATCATCACCTGAAGTCACTTAAAGAAAAAGCGAGGGCCTTACTACGGAGCGAAGAAGGGATCTGTTATAGAAAAACAAGATGTGCTGACGTGGAACCTGTTTTTGGCAATATCAAATGCAACAAAGGCTTCAAACGGTTTATGCTAAAAGGATGTGAAAAGGTCGAAATAGAAGCTGGATTGTTAAGCATTGCTCATAATCTAAAAAAATGGTCCTGTTAACGACCATTTTAAGCTCCAAAATCGATTATTAAAGAAAAAAACACCAATCACCGCATAAGCGGCCTTGGGCGGGGCCCCGGCTTCCAGAAGTACGTTTTCAATCTTGTTCGCCCCGGACGCAGCCGCGTTGCGGTGATGAGGCCTGCCCGGCCTGAGGGCATAACATAATTACCGGATAAAAATCAAAAAAGAAGGCGCCCTTTTGAGACGCCCTCTTTTTTTTATACTCGCTGATCATCATGAAATGAAAAATTGTTGAAAAATAGTTTCTAAAAGGGTATTACCTTTTTCATTTAAACCGATTAAGCAATAAATCGGATGTCATGAAAAAGAAAAAGGTTATTGAACGGATTCTTGATTATTTGAAGAACCAGGAGTTTTATGAGGCTCTTTTTATAGAGATGGAAGCAGATATACGAAGAGACTTGGAAAGAGCCAGGAAGAAAAAAAAGAATCCTGGTTATCGAAGTTATAAATGACATATTTGATTGGTTTGCCATCTCTGGCCATCCCACGAGGCAAATGGAAATTCACAAAGTTATGCTTGTGAAAATATTTTGCACTAAACACGACCTCCTGACGGAACTGTCGCCTTTCAGGTTCTTTCAGATTCTTCCATGCGAAACAATCTGACCTGAATGTTTGCTTAAAATTTTCACTCCGCATTCTGCCCGGGTAAATTTCATTTACTCACCATCGGCCAACCGGCTGATTAAAACCAATCATCTTATGAAAAAAGCTAGCACAACTCCCGATTTCGCCATGGAAAACGGCGAACACTACGAAAACCGAATCCCGATGCGTCTCTGGGCAGAAGATGACCTTCCCAGCGAAAAGTTGCTGATGAAAGGCTCCGGTAGTCTTTCAGACGCAGAACTTCTGAGCATCATCATCGGTTCCGGGATTTCAGGGGAAAACTCTCTTGAGATTGCCCGTAACCTGCTTTCCCGCTGCGGAAACAGTCTTTGCGAGTTCTGGAAGATCAGCGTTTCCGACTTGCAGAAAATCAAGGGCATCGGTCAGAAAAGAGCTGTGAAGATCTATGCCATGTTTGCACTTGCACGTCGCAGAAACGAATCTGAAGTGATTCTCAAGGATAAAATCTCAAGGAGTACGGATGCCTTTGAAATCTTCAAATCCTTGATCGGCGACCTACCTTACGAAGAATTCTGGATTTTGATGCTGAGCAAGGCAAACAAGGTTATCAAAAAAGTACGTATATCCGAAGGAGGAGTATCCGGAACTGTTGTGGACCCGAAAAAAATATACAAGATCGCCCTTGATCATCATGCATCAAGCCTGATCCTGGGTCATAACCATCCGTCAGGCAACATCCAGCCCAGCGAAGCAGATCAGAAGATCACAAAAAAGATTAAAGAATGCGGCATTTTACTGGATATCGCTGTCCTGGACCACATTATCATTGGTGATGACCGGTTTTATTCATTCGCTGATGACGGAACTATTTAGTTTTCACGGCGTGCCAGAGGCCACTTCAAATCCCAAGGGCATGGGTTTTTTTAATTTTTGACATTCTATTGTTGAACTGATTATATTCATTAGTTTTGTATCAATTCATAAGTGGTTTGAGAGATTGGAGAGGTTTATATCTATTATTATGGAGCTTGTTTTATAAGATTACAGTTTTGTTGAGGCTTAGACATTAATTCGTTAAATAATGAAAACATTTTACGGCAAACAGCTAGTAAGTGAACTCCGAAAAAATTGTGACAATATTGCTGAACGATTATGGATTGCAGTACCATTTATTGGGGGTCTCGGCGCTGTTCGGAAAATAATTGGACGACAGTGGATAGATAATCCAAATCTTTCAGTGCGTCTACTAACAGATACTAATGAAATCAATAATTTAAATTCTGAAACAATAGAAATGTTTCAGGACCAGGGTGAGATCAGACATATATCTGGTCTTCATGCTAAAGTCTTTATTTCGGATGGAAAATGCTTAGTTACTTCGGCAAATCTTACAAACACTGCTTTTTCCAAAAGGCATGAAATTGGTATTTTTCTCGATGAAAAAGAATCATTAGATGCAATTTCTATCTTTGAGGAATGGTGGGAGAAGGCGGAACCTGTTTCACTTGATATTTTGAATCATATTGTTACAAAGGGCGTAATATCAAAAGAAGAAACAGTAGGTAATGGATTGCCTCGTCTTTGGGATCTTCCAGAAGATCCTAGAGTTATTAATTACTGGTTGAAGCCAGTAGGTGTAACTAATGATCCTATAACTGAGGATCAATAATTTGATACCGAAGAGGAGGATCATCATTTTGCAATAGAACCTACAGGTGTTAGAATAGGAGATATACTTATTGCTTATGGAATAGGTGCTAAACGATTGTTATCAATTTATAAAGTAACTTCTGATGGAGAACTTGTTCCAGAAGAAGAAAGAGAAGAATGGATGGAGAGGTGGCCTTGGTTTGTTTCTTCAACAAATCTTACTCGAAATTTTGGCAGTAATTGGGCAATTCATAATATATATGCCAGCAGTATAATAAGGGAATATCTTTCAGAAAACCCAAATGGATTTATAACTATGAGGAAAGGTAAAACACTTGGAGCATTATCCTGGGGAATCGACAAAATTAATCTTGATCATCAATTCGCAAGATTCGTTTTGAGGAAAGTAACCGCTCTTAATAATATTCAATAGAATTGTTGAATTTTAATATCATAGGATCATATGGATGGTAATTCATTAGACATTAAGGAAAATGATTTAAATAATTTCCGAAAATTATTTCCTCAAGTTTTTAAGGAAAATAAAGTAGATTTTGCCCTATTGAAAGTTATTCTTGGAGATGATGTTATAGCAAAGGACGAAGCGTATACTCTCTCCTGGGCTGGAAAACTTGAAGCCTTTAAAGAGATCCAAAAACAAACGACTGCAACACTTATTCCTGACCGTTTGAAGAGTGTTGATTTCGATGAAGCTGAGAATATTTTTATTGAAGGAGAAAATCTGGAGGTATTAAGAGTTCTCCAAAGATCCTATTACGGAAAGATCAAAATGATTTATATCGATCCACCCTATAATACTGGTAATGATAGTTTTGTTTATCCAGATGATTATACTGAACGAAAGTTAGATTATGACAAGAGAGCAGGGATAATCAATGAAGAAGGATTCTTAAATAAACAAGACTTATGGAAGAAAAATACCAAAGAAAATGGTCAATATCATTCTGTTTGGCTCTCCATGATGTATCCCAGGCTTTTCCTAGCGAAGAACCTTCTCAGAGAAGATGGAGTCATTTTCGTTTCAATTGATGAATCAGAAGCTGCAAACTTAAAACTGTTGATGAATGAAATATTTCATGAGGAAAACTTCAGAAATATATTTGTTGTCAGAAGATATGATAAGAATCTAAATAGGCAATTTATAGATCAAGGCTTAAGTACGTTTAATATTGGTTTTGAATACATACTATGCTATGCAAAATCTGAGGAGTTCTCCTTTAATCCAGTTTATAAAGAAAGTAGTGAAGAACGGCAAAATTTTGGATACTGGAAAGGATTTTGGAATGATGCTGAAAGACCTACGATGCGCTTTGATATATTAGGATTTGAACCTGAGACAGGTCAGTGGAAATGGAGTAAGGATAAATCTCTCAAGGCCGTTGAAAATTATATAAAATATGTGAATGAGTTTTCTGGAAAAATGAGTCTTGAGGAATATTGGTCATCAACAGGTAAAATATTAGATTTTATTCGCCGAAATCCAGAGGGGAAAGGAAAGAATAAGGGTGTCGAGAACTGGATCCCTCCGACTGATGGCATTTTAAGGAATACAAATTGGACAGATTTGTTTGCCTCAAAAATCGAACCTGAAGTAAAAGATGTTTTTGATTATCCTAAGAATATTGAGGTTTTGAAGAACCTGATTTCAATTTCAGAAAGTGATAATGATGATATTATTCTGGATTTCTTTTGTGGTTCTGCGTCCACGGCTCATGCAGTTTTTGATTATAACAAGAATTTAAAATCGAACAAAAAATTCATTTGTGTTCAAATACCAGAGGTCTGTGATAAAGATTCAGAGGCATACAAGAAAGGCTTATATACGATTGCAGATGTAAGTAGATTTCGGATTAATAACGTTATCGAGTCTTTAAAGGCTAAAGAAAAGGGAAAGATTGCCTTCGAATCAAATGTATATTTGAATTATAAAGCATTTACATTATGTCCATCAAATTTTAAAATTTGGAATAATTCGATAGACACTGATTCCGATTTACTTAAACAACTTGATGCATTCAAAACTCCTCAAAAAGAATCATTACCAGAAAATATTCTATTTGAATTGATTCTCAAATTAGGATATTCATTAATTGTAAATATTCAAAAAAAGGATATTGATGGTTGTGAGATTTTCGTTGTAGGAGAAGGGGAAATCATTTTTCTCATTGAAAGGATCTCTTCAAAGGTTTTAGATTTTATTAAGGCTTTAAAACCTATCATGGTTTTTTGTCTTGATATTGTTTTTAATAATGATGATCAGTTGAAAACCAATACTCAATTGCAATTAAAAGAATTAAATATTCAATTTAAAACCATTTAAATATGAACCTAAATTTAATTACTTTAAATTGTGCAGAATATGATAAATATACAAAAAGGAAGTCTCCTTTTGTTGTTGCTTGTTATACCTTTAATTATCGGTCAAATGAGGGCGATAAAACACTTCTGGATCAATTTATTGTGGATGGAAGGAATTTAGCGAATTTGGTTAACCCAGGAGCTGCAAATGATGGTGCTCAAGCTCGATCCCTTGAAAGAATAATAAATAATTGTACCGCTGGCGCCATGTCTGAGTATCTATGGAAACAATTTTTAAATAGGCATGGTGAAGTTGTGTCAGAAACTGAATTGGTAGAGGTTAAAACGCAGATTGATCTAAAAATACTTAGTAATAATAAAAAAATTGAAGTCCGCTCTTCATTTCCTAGAAATGGGATTGATTTTGCTATCTGTAGTAGCGGATATGAATTTGATATAATTGGACCATACTCAAATGGTTATAAACCAGATGAGATACAGAAGGATTATTATATAAGAGCTCTATTTCATTTAGCCGTAATTGGGTCAAAACGGTTGCCAAGTGGAAAAATAATACCAGTAGTTGAAAAGTTGATTGATAAAATGAAAGTTGATGGATTTAAAGCATTTCTAACAGGTGGGGCAACGTGGGCAATGATGAGTGATAATACTATTTCAACCGTTAAAGACTTCATTCCAGAAGATGAAATGTCAATCAAAAGATTACAAGAAAAAACTAATTTTAGAGTGGTTCCATTTAGTAAAGCGCTGGATACTAACGAAATGTATGAACTTATTATTGCAGAAAGAGCATAATGAAACTTCAATTTGATAGTTCGCAGCAATACCAGTTAACTGCTATTCAGTCAGTTATTGACATTTTTGAAGGACAACCTTTGAATAAAGGGAACTTTGAGGTTTCCGTTGGAACTGAAGGTGCAAGTTTGTCTTTTACTGAAACCGGAGTCGGAAATAATCTCGTCTTAACAAGTGAGCAAATTTTAGCAAATGTACAAAAGGTCCAGGACCGAAATAAACTTAATAAATCTCTTGAATTAGCTTCATGTTCATATTTTAAAAATAATGAAGAGGAGGTTTCCTTTCCATTTCATTTTACTACGGAAATGGAAACAGGAACGGGAAAAACTTATACTTATTTAAGGACAATTTATGAATTAAATAAAGTTTATGGCTTTAAAAAATTTGTAATTGTGGTGCCAAGTGTTGCAATCCGTGAAGGGACACTGAAGAATTTAATAATTACGCATGATCATTTTCAAAATCTTTATGGCAACCCACCGGTTAATTATATAATGTATGATAGTAGTAGATTAGGTCAATTACGCAACTTTGCAACTGCTAATGCAATTCAGATTTTGATTATTAATATCGACAGTTTTACAAAAGATAGTAATGTTATTAATACTAAAAGAGAAACTGGTATAAAACCCATTGAGTACATTCAATCGACAAATCCATTTGTTATTGTGGATGAACCACAAAATATGGAGACCGATATTAGAAAATCTGCAATTCACAATTTAAATCCGTTATGTACATTACGTTATTCTGCGACACATAGAAATTTCTATAATCTGATTTATTCTTTGAATCCAGTCGAGGCCTATGATTTGGGATTAGTTAAGCAAATTGAAGTTGATGGAATTACAACCGATAATGATTACAATAGCGCATTCATCGAGTTTTATGGGATCCAACAAGGTAAACAAAGCTTAAAGGCCAAGATTGTGATCTATGTGAATGATAGCTTGAATATTAAGCGTAAGACTTTTTCTGTAAATGTCGGTGACGACTTATTTGACCTTTCAAAGGGACGTGAAATTTATAAAAACGGTTTCATTCTCAATAGTATAAATGCCAAAAATAGTACAATCGAGTTTTCTAATGGTCTGATTCTTCAACAAGGTCAGGCACAAGGTGGACTTACTGATGAAGTAATGAAATATCAAATTGAAAGAACCATAAAGTGGCATTTTGAAAAAGAAACGAAGTTGAAGGAAAAAGGCATAAAGGTTCTTTCTCTGTTTTTCATTGATAGGGTTTCAAACTATCGAGAATATGATGTTGATGGAAATTTAAAGAAAGGTCTATTTGCTGAATGGTTCGAGGAACTTTTTTTGAAATATGCTCCTTCTGATTATCCCTTTTCAGTTGAAACTGTTCACAATGGGTATTTTTCACAGGATAGAACAGGTCGACTAAAGGATACAAAAGGTAATACTATAGCGGATAACGATACATATTCGCTTATTATGAAGGACAAAGAAAGATTATTGAGTGATGAAGAACCACTACGTTTTATTTTTTCACATAGTGCTTTACGAGAAGGCTGGGATAATCCTAATGTTTTTCAAATCTGTACATTAACTGAGAGTAAAAGTGAACTTAAAAAGCGGCAAGAAATTGGCCGTGGTTTAAGATTACCGGTCGATAAGAATGGCAAGCGAGTTTGGGATAAAAATATTAATGTCTTGACAGTAGTAGCAAATGAAAGTTATATAAGTTTTTCAGAGCAATTGCAGAAGGAAATTCAAGATGAAACAAGTGTCGATTTTACTGGACGTATAAAGAATGCGCGTAAAAAGGATAAAATTCAACTTTTAAAAGAACTGACGCCTTCGAATTTTCCATTATTTTTTGAAATCTGGGATAAGATAAAGCAATGCACTCGATATCAAGTTGAATATTCAACAAAGAATCTTATTGAACAGGCGACCACAGAAATGAAAATTATGCCTAAGACCCTACGTCCGAAGTTGGTCGCTGAAAAACATAAGGTTAGTATCACTGACAAAGGTGTTACGGGACAAATAATTGATATTCAGCGAAAAGATGTTGATGAAAAGCAATACATAATTCCAGACGTTTATGGGTATATACAAAGTCATATTGATATTACACGCAATACCATATTTGAAATTTTAAAAAATTCTGGTAGATACGCAGAATTGCTTATCAACCCCCAAATGTTTTTAGATAATGTAGTTGCTTCGATCCAAATTGCATTAAATAAACTACTTGTGGATGGGGTTAAGTATGAAAAAATTAATGGATCTGAATATTCAATGAAGCTTTTTTACAATGAAGAAATTGAGACATATCTTACAGATTTGTTTTTAGTTTCTCGAACGGATAAGACTTTATTTAATTACATACCTATCGATAGTGGTGTTGAAAGCAGTTTTGCAAAAGAATGTGAGGTAGATGAAGCCGTTAAATTCTTCTTCAAATTGCCAAGGGGATTTAAAGTTCCTACCCCAATAGGGAATTATGTACCTGACTGGGCTGTACTATTTCATAATGACAAACGAATCTATTTTGTTGCTGAAACAAAAGGGACCCTTAACAAGAATCTTCTAAGAGAGGTTGAAAAAATGAAAATAGAATGTGGAAAACGTAATTTTCTTCTTTTCAAATCGGATAAAGTTGAATATAAACAAGTAACGAAGGTTTCAGAATTGTATTAAGCTTGATGAATGTTTATTTTCTTGTCAACTTTTTTCTTGTGAATCACGCCCAAGAAGAAAGTTGCAAAAAAGAAAGGCGTTAAGTTCTCACATTCTCATTGAAACCCGAATTTTCACAAAGTCCCTGACAAGAACCTCCTGCAGAAGTATAATTATCAATGGGAGTTCTTTTATGCTCTTTTTTATTTTTGTAGAAGCTTACCAGAATCGTCAACCCATTTCTTCCTGATATTTGACAAACCTGCAATCATTGAATCGTCGAGGTATTTTGTTTTTTTCGGTTTTGTCTTCTGATTTCTGAGTATTAACCAGGACAATTTTCCCTGACCATATTTCTTCAACCTGCGGTTTTTCTTTTCCCGGATTGGTTTTGCATAGATTCACGACTTTGTTTTCCGGTCAATTCCTATGCTAAGCTAAAATCCCCTTCCTGGGTGAAAGTTCCACTCATTCAAGGATTTTCCCGGCATATCCTGCAGGTATTCGGTATTCCAGTTCCTCCTTGAGTGCCCCTCCAGGGTCTTATTTACACTTGCATATAAATTAACCTCTAAAACTCAAAGCCATGAAAAAATTTGTAAAAAACTACATCGGAAAAGGAAAGAAAGTCGAAGGTCTTGAAATTATAAAGATCAACCTGAAAATCGCAGACCTTGTAAAATTCGCTCACAAATACAACGACGAAGATTACATCTCCCTAGAAGTCGCAAAATTGCAGAACCCCGACAATTTCGGCCATGATTACACGGTTTACGTCAACCGCCTGGAAGAAGAACAGGTCACTGAACCTGCCCCGGCTCCGAAAAAGCAGACCAAAAAATCCAAAGCTGCAAAGCAGGAAACCTCCGAAGTGCCCTTCTAAAAGGGTACTTCTCGCTCAAGAGAGCTGGTCTTCGGATCAGCTCTCTTTTTTTGTGCTTACGATCGCACTCCGCTTTTTTCTTTGATACCGGGACAAATCAAAAAGCTTAGCAAAAAAGAAATCCTTCCCGGGGAAACTTTTGAAAAAAGTCACCCAAAAGCCTGCGCACGTTTTATTAATTTCTGACAAAGTTAAACTCGCCAAAATATCACACCGCTAAGTGCTGCCTCCTGAAAGAACCGCAGCCCGTCGGGTTCATTCAGATTTCCTTGCAGTAAATCGTGACCTGAACACTTGCACCGGAATTTTGCGCTTCGTTTGGTGTACCCGCCAAAAATTATTCAAACGGCGGGCCAGATGCCATAACAAGTCGCCAGGGCAGGTGCAACACTGATGAACAATACTCAGATTTATGCAGCCATCACCGAAAAGATCATTGCCAACCTTGAAACAGCAGGAAGCTGGAAGAAGCTCTGGCAGATCCCTTCACCGGTAAGCCTTAACGGTCATTATTACCGGGGTATCAACCGGCTGATCCTTTCATCCGATCCTTTCAAGAGCCGGGTCTACGGAACATTCCAGCAAATCAGGGCCAATGGCGGAAAGATTCGCAAAGGCGAAAAGGCCACCGTCGTTGTTTTCTGGAAAATGTCCGTCAACAAGGATGAAGCGACCCAGGAAACCAAAAGGATGTTCCTGCTTCGGTATTTCCATGTATTCAACACCGATCAGGCCGACTTTGACGAACAGGGTCTTGCAAAGATTGACCAGCTTCAGAGCCTGGTTGAAGAAAAGCACCATGAATGCCATGTCGATGCAGAGCAGATAATCACCGGATATCGTAACAAACCGGATATCCACTTCTCGGACAAAGACGACCGTGCCTATTACTCCCCGGTGGCTGATATGATCTCGGTTCCGCAAATGAAATACTTCGCCAACGCATCGGAATTTTTTCGCACGGTTTACCATGAACTTGGCCATAGCACTGGACATTCCAAGCGACTGAACCGCTTCGATGGAGTAACCAACCACTTCGGGGATGAACCCTATTCCAAAGAGGAATTGGTCGCTGAGCTCTGTTCATCCTACCTGGCCGAGATCGCTCACCTGGAACTGAATATCAGAAATTCTGCCGCCTACATTTCAGGATGGGCATCGAAACTCCGGGATAACCAAAAATGGATACTCCGGGCAGCATCCAGGGCAGAGAAAGCTGCTGATCACATCCTGGGAATCGTTTCCGAGGAACCCATCCCGGCTGATTCATCAGAGATCGAAATCCTTGAGCCTGCAATGGCTGAATCATCAATCTTTTTTTTAACCGGCGTGCCATATGCCAAAATAAGACCGCAGGGCAGCGGCAAACCCAATGATCAAATCAGAAATTTATGCCGCGATCACCGAAAAGATCATCGACAACCTCGAATCCTGCGGCAGTTGGCAGCAAATGTGGCG
>Ga0172367_10009096_pt1 | contig 10968 bp, 10 predicted proteins | sample Lak10m_FD_114542 | JGI IMG/M metagenome (GOLD analysis project Ga0172367, IMG submission 114542) | Freshwater microbial communities from Kabuno Bay, South-Kivu, Congo - kab_022012_10m | ecosystem: Environmental > Aquatic > Freshwater > Lake | place: Democratic Republic of the Congo: South-Kivu...
AACACTATATGTCGCATTAGCATCGTTTCCTCCACAAAAGGGTTTATTACTTTGTCCACTAAAATCCGTAATCATTGCGGCATTAGATGAAGTTCCCGATGAGCCTGAGGTTCCCGAGCCACCGCTCGCACCGCCACCGCCATTAGCTCCACTTGCACCCGATGAGCCTCTGCTTCCTGAGGTTCCACCAAATCCATTGACACCACTGACACCGCTTGAGCCAGTTGTTCCCGAGGTGCCACTGCTGCCTGACGCTCCCGAAACCCCCGACACCCCCGCAGAGCCCGATGTGCCACTTGAGCCCGAGCTGCCAGATGTTCCCGATACTCCTGACACGCCACTGCCACCGCTCACGCCACTTACGCCGCTAGAGCCCGATGTTCCCGATACGCCGCTGCCACCGCTCACTCCCGAGCCACCACTCACGCCGCTGACGCCGCTAGAGCCTGACGAGCCCGAGGTTTGGCTTACACCCGAGCCACCGCTCACGCCGCTGACTCCGCTAGAGCCTGACGAGCCCGAGGTTCGGCTTACACCCGATGCTCCGCTAGAGCCTGACGTTCCAGATACGCCAGAAACGCCACTGCTGCCCGATGTTCCCGAGCCTCCACTAGCTCCACTAGAGCCTGAGGTTCCGTTCGTTCCCGATGAGCCTGACGTGTTTGAAGTCCCTGAGCTGCCAGAGGTGCCGCTACTGCCTGACGTTCCGCTCGTACCTGAGCTTCCTGACGTGCCTGATGCACCTCCACCCCCGTTTGAGCCACTCGTGCCCGAGCTTCCTGAGGTGGCTGAGGTACCGCTACTGCCAGATGAACCTGACGAGCCGCTAGAACCCGAGCCGCCTGAGCTTCCGTTCGTTCCGCGAGAGCCTGAGGTTCCTGATGAGCCACTAGTTCCTGATACGCCCGAGCTTCCGGCGGTCGCACTCGAGCCTGAACTTCCTGAAGTTCCGTTTGAAGCCGATGTTCCCGATGAGCCCGAGCTGCCCGATGTGCCTGACACGCCTGAGCTTCCTGTCGCACCGTTGGCTCCGCTTGAACCTGCCGCACCTGTTGCTGCCGATGAGCCGTTTGCACCGCTTGTTCCGCTAGAGCCTGACGTACGGGACAGCCCCGAGCTTCCCGCTGCCCCGTTTGCTCCCGATGTGCCGTTCGAGCCCGCTCCTCCCGCACTGCCCGATGTGCCTGACGTGCCCGATGAGCCAGAGCTTCCAGATGTGCCGTTTGAATTACTTTGTCCGTTAGCCCCCGAGCTTCCGCTTTGTCCGTTCGCCCCCGTTGAGCCGTTGCTTCCATTTCCCCCTGTCGCCCCCGAGCTATTGGAAAGCCCGTTGGTACCCGTAGTACCCGATGAGCCTGACGGAGTCGATGCTCCTGATGCTCCGCTTGAACCCGATGTCCCTGAATTATTTGACGTCCCCGATGAGCCCGATGTCGCCGATGAGCCTGACGCCGCAGATGTTCCGCTTGAACCCGATGTGCCATTCGCCGTTGAGGCTCCGCTTGAACCGCTGCTAGCACTTGAACCCGAAACGCCCGATGTTGCACTCAATGCGGATGTTCCGCTTGAACCCGATGTTCCCGATGTCCCTGCGGTCGCCGATGAGCCGTACTTGCCCACCATCTGGGTTTCCCAAGAAGTATATGTGCCAGAACCCTCTTGCGAGTATGGGGTTAATACTAGAACGCCCGTTGAGGGATTGTAAGAGACAACCCTTCCATATATGTTAGTGCTAGGACCATTGCTTACGGTCACGAAATCGTTTACCCGATAGTCGAGTCCCGTATTTACTGTTATGGTTATATTACTTAATGGCATTATCTTATGTCTAGCTGTGTTCGTTTACCTTCCTCAACCCCATCCCAAGACCTTACGGCGTAGTGGTCTTTTCTTGTTGCCAATATCAACGCCGAATAGCATCCGTCCGTGTCGGCGCAAAAGTCTATGCGAGACAGCGTGTCATCGAATGTCCCGTATGCGTTTCCGAATCCGTTGTTAGGAGTCACCCAAACCTGAGGGCACTCGTTTAGGTGCTTGAAGTAGTCGGGTAGACACACTTGGGCAAAACAATTTACTAGGTTTATGTCGTACCTGTAAAGGGTATCGCCCCTTGTTGGAGACTCTACCGTCGTGTGCCATAGCTGTGTTGTATCGCATTTACTTGGGTCGGGGTGATTTATCTTAAAGTTATTAGTTGTCTTGTAGATATTAGAGAAGTATGAGCAGCAACAAGCATAGTAATAGCTTCCCGTTCCGAGTGTTTGTAGTGCGGAATAGCAAGAGTAGTAAAGTGCTAGGTAGTTACCCGAACCAATTACATTGTTTGCATTATTACCACCTTGTACCGCATAAAGATGTTGAGCAGCACCCAAAAATGTTTTGTCATCATTCTCGTTTTTTCCATATAACCCACCTAAAGTCGCCGCAAAGTAGGCACCCGAATAAGTACAATGTTGCGTACCGAACATTATGGTCGCGTACCCCGCACAGCTACAATTGTCGCGCCCCGAGAAAACTGTGGCACAAGCAAAGTTCGCGAAGTTTGCGTAACCGCCCATCACTACCGCACACGCACCCGAAACCTGGTTGTATATTTGGCAAGAGCAGGTTTTACCCGCAACACAACGATAGTTAGTGTCAGCGGTTATTGAACCGCTTGAGCCACTCGTTCCCGATGAGCCACTCGTGCCACCTGCCCCCGCTGCACCACTTGTTCCGCTCGTTCCACTACTTCCGTTAGTACCATTTGAACCAGCTGCTCCAGAAGTGCCTGATGTGCCAAATTTTATATTTCCTGACGTGCCCGATGACCCTGTTGAGCCTGAGGTGCCGCTAGAGCCCGATGTTCGTGACGCACCGCTAGAGCCTGAGCTGCCCGATGTCCCCGATGTCCCTCCCGTGCCCGAGCTGCCCGATGTGCCGCTAGACCCCGAGCTGCCGCTAGTCCCATTCGTTCCTGAACTACCGCTCGTCCCACTAGAGCCGCTCGTTCCTCCCGTTCCCGAGCTGCCTGAGCTTCCGTTGGTGCCAGACGTGCCGCTACTGCCACTCGTTCCCGAGCTGCCTGAGCTACCCGATGTGCCGTTGGTGCCGGACGTGCCACTCGAGCCTGAGCTGCCTGAGGTGCCGTTCGTACCCGTTGACCCCGAGCTGCCCGATGTGCCACTAGAGCCCGAGCTCCCCGATGTGCCACTACCTCCTGAGGCTCCGTTGGCTCCCGTTGAGCCACTCGTTCCACTGCTTCCCGATGAGCCTGACGTGCCCCTTCCACCTGGAGAGGCTCCGCTAGAGCCTGTCGTTCCGCTAGAACCAGAGGTTCCTGACACGCCAGAGCCTCCCGAGCTTCCTGACGTACCGCTGACCTGTGCTCCGCTTGAGCCAGACGACCCCGAGGAGCCTGAGGTGCCGCTTGAGCCAGACGTGCCGCTTACCCCCGATGTACCATTTACCCCTCCGCTAGAACCCGTTGTGCCGCTAGAGCCCGATGTGCCGTTGCCACCGCTGCTGCCTGAGTTTCCTGAAACGCCTGAAGTGGAGTTCGCCGATGTGGATGTACCGCTAGAGCCTGAGGTTCCGCTGGAGCCTGATGTGCCGGATTGGGCGCTAGCCCCCGATGTTCCTGAGCTATTCGAAAGTGCCGATGTCCCGTTTGAGCCTGCCGTACCGCTAGAGCCAGACGTGCCGCTGCTACCCGATGAGCCTGACGTGCTAGAGACGCCACTTGTTCCCGATGAACCCGCGGTGTTGCTTACGCCTGATGCTCCTGCCGAGCCAGAGGTGGCACTCGAGCCTGACGCTCCCGATACTCCTGAGGTGCCATTTGAACCCGAGCTTGCAGCTGTGCCGTTTGAGCCTGACGAGCCCGATGTTCCGCTTGTCCCCGACAATGCCGATGTACCAGATGTTCCCGAGGTGCCCGTGCGTCCGCTAGTCCCTGCCGAACCGCTAGTTGCGGATGTACCGCTGCTGCCTGATGTCCCGTTGGTGCCAGACGTCCCTGAGCTTCCCGAAGAACCGCTCGATGCGGCCGTTCCGCTCGAGCCTCTGCTTCCTGATGTACCATTCGTTCCCGAGCTAGCGGAGGAGCCGCTTACGCCACTCGTGCCACTGCTCCCCGAAGTTCCCGTTGTGCCTGAGGTTCCCGTTGACGCGGACGACCCTGCCGAACCGCTCGTTCCCGTAGTACCGCTCGTACCATCGGCACCCGTTAGATTTACATTCCAAGAGGTAAATGTTCCAGAACCCACGTAGAGCGTTGGTCGAATAGTGAGGTTACCATTGGCCTTCGTGTAGGATACGACCTCGCCAACGATGTAGTTACTAGCATCATAGTTTACTTGGATGAAGTCTCCCGCCACGTACGAGAGGTTTGTGGAAATTACAATCGATATGTTGGAATACGTTGGCATCAATTATTGCTAATCGGCAGATTTTCTGTTGATACTATTGTGAAACCGAGCTTTTGGGCAATCTTTTGATATACGATTGTGTCATCGGTCCCCCAATCTGATAGTTCCGCCGATGTGAATGTGACGCGGGCGGAAATGACGGTGTCCATAAGCGGATTGCCATTTGAGCCGTCTGGATTCTGATAGTATTTTACATTGCCGAATCGCACCGCGAAAATAATTTCATCGGTAGGCGAGTTGGGCGTAGGGTCGATATTGAGTTGCGTACAACGCGCAACCATAAATTCGCCCGTAAGTTCGGTTTGCGTAAAGGGTGTTGTTTGAACAATCCTTTTTGCGAGTGGGTTGATTTTTGCTACTAGCATAGTTTTTATTTTATCCTTGATTTACAACGGGGTTTTCTATTTCTATTCCGACCCATTCTTTTTGTGCTTGTTTATCTTTTCTTGTTCCTATAACAATTACATCATAAGTTCCTTCATAGTTTGTGCAAATATCTATTTGTGATTGGTCTTGACTCATTACTCCATATCCGTTACCGAAGTGATTGGTGGGTGATATCGAAACGTAGTCGTTGCAATTTAAGTATTTATAGTACGATGGCAACTCTAAAGTTGCCTGGCAATTGCAGGTGTTCACTTGAAAGCGATACAGGTTCTCTCCCTTGCTTGGAGCCTCAATCGTTCTGTGTACAAGGTAGTGAGTGTCCCTCTTCGCGGGGTCCGGATGGTCGATATGGAAGTTGTCCGTGTATTTTGAGATTCCCACAACTGCAGTTTCACTCGCAAAAGCGGTTGTATAATAGTTGTATGCTACGCTTCGATTACCACAGGCTTGACTTTGATACCCACCAGGGACTGCCGAGTTCGAAGCAAAAGTTTTATTGTAATATCCACCACCAACTGTGGAATTTACAGCCCCACAAACACTATTACCAAATCCTCCAACTATTGCCGCGTTACAAACACTAACGGGAGTGTCGCCACCCGCACCAATTGCGTTAGAGGCACCTCCTCCTATTGCATTGTTACAAGAAAATGTACCGCTTGCACCGCCATAAATTTGATTACCATCCCCACCTATAATAACCGAGTTGCAAGTACATTCCATTACACTTCCAGTAGCAAAAGAACCCGAATAGCAATTTATCCCTGTCCATGTTTGAGTCTGCGTGCAATTGCAAACACTATTTTGACAGACGAACACGAGATTCGTGCTCACGGTAGGCGATGTTCCCGAATTTCCTGATGAGCCTGAGGTTCCGCTAGAGCCTGTTGGGCCGTTCGTACCGCTAGAACCCGATACTCCCGATACGCCTGACGCCCCTGTTCCTCCTTGAACACCTGAAGTTCCGCTTGAATTAGAAGCTCCCGAAACACCGCTTCCTCCGTTTACCCCATTAGAGCCTGATGTTCCTGAGCTGCCCGACACGCCACTTCCACCGCTTGCTCCGCTTCCTCCGTTTCCACCGCTCGAGCCTGACGAGCCGCTAGAGCCTGACGTTCCCGAGCCGCCTGACGCCCCGTTTCCGCCAGATACGCCATTTGAGCCTGACGTTCCATTCGAGCCGTTCACACCGCTGCCACCTGAGTTTCCGATTACACCGCTAGAGCCTGACGTTCCATTCGAGCCGCTCGTTCCGCTACCGCCTGAGTTACCGACCACACCGCTAGAGCCTGACGTACCGCTTCCTCCCGATGCACCATTACCTCCATTGACACCTGATACGCCGCTAGAACCCGTGCTTCCCGATGTCCCACTCGAGCCCGATGTGCCACTCACCCCCGATGCTCCCGCATTTCCACTAGAACCACTAGAGCCCGATGTACCGCTCGTTGCTCCCGTGGAGTTTCCGCTTACGCCTGAAACACCGCTTGAGCCGTTCGTTCCTCCCGTTCCGCTCGAGCCTGAACTACCTGAAACGCCTGACGTGCCACCTGATACCCCACTCGAGCCTGAACTACCTGAACTCGCGCTCGACCCCGATGTTCCGCTACTACCCGAAGTGCCCGATGTTCCACCGCCGAGACCGCTAACCCCACTGGAGCCAGAAGTTCCGTTGGAGCCTGCCGTGCCCGATGACCCCGAGCTACCCGAAGTGCCCGATGTGCCACCGCTTAATCCGCTTGAACCTGATGAGCCCGATGACCCTGTCGTACCACCCGTCCCCGAGCTTCCGTTGGTGCCTGACGTGCCGCTAGTGCCAGATGTCCCCGAGCTTCCTGCCGTATTGCTTGCACCTGAAACGCCGGCCGAGCCAGATGTTCCGGCTGTTCCGTTAGAACCTGTGCTGCCAGATGTGCCTGCCGCGCCACCCGTTCCCGATGAGCCTGATGTATTTGATAAACCACTTGTTCCACTAGAGCCTGAGGTGCCCCCTGTCCCTGTCGAGCCTGCCGTTCCTGATGTACCATTTGAGCCTGCTGTCCCCGAGCTACCTGAGGTTCCGTTGGTGCCAGATGAGGCTGCCGAACCCGATGTGCCGTCAGCACCTGATGAGCCAATTCCTGCGGCGGCACCGCTTGTACCCGATGAACCACTCGAGCCGCTAGCTCCTAAATTCCCTGATGAGCCACTCGAGCCTGAGGTTCCGCTAGTTCCCGTGCTTGCACTGCTTCCCGATGTACCGGACGATGTTGCTCCCGAGGTTCCCGAAGAACCACTCGAGGCCGATGAGCCTGAAGTTCCGTTGTTACCTGTCGAGCCTGAAGCACCTGAGCTACCTGAACTGCGAGCAAGCCCACTCGTTCCGCTAGTTCCAAACGCACCTGTGAGGGCGACATTCCAACTTGTAAAAGTTCCACTTCCCTCAAAATATAGAGGAGTGAAAACTAGGCTTCCTGTTCCTGAATTATATGAAACAACCCTACCAATGATGTAATTACTTGCGTCATTACTTACTTGAATAAAATCATTGGCGACAAATTCAAGTCCAGTGCCAGTTGTTATGGTGATATTACTATAAGGCATCGCACTTTACTACGTCAATGGTAGAGTTATAGAAGATGATGATGTTCCAAAATATTGAGCCGTTTCACCTGCGGTTCCTGAAGATGCACTCGTTCCTGCACTTCCTGATGTTCCCGATGTTCCGCTAGAGCCTGAGCTGCCTGAACTTCCCGATGAGCCTGAGGTCGCGGAGGTTCCTGAGGAGCCTGAGCTTGCGGATGTTCCGCTAGAGCCTGAGCTGCCTGAACTTCCCGATGAGCCTGAGGTGCCCGATGTGCCGTTTACGCCACTCGTGCCTGAGCTACCATTGGTGCCTGAGGTACCATTTGCCCCGCTCGTTCCACTAGACCCTGAACTTGCAGATGTGCCTGAGGAGCCTGAGCTACCGCTAGAGCCTGAGGTGCCTGAGCTACCATTTGCCCCTGACGTTCCTGAGGAGCCTGAGCTTGCGGATGTTCCGCTTGAACCGCTTGAGCCGCTAGAACCTGAGGTGCCTGAGCTTCCGTCAGTGCCAGATGTTCCGTTTGCTCCGCTTGTGCCTGAGCTTCCGTTTGTCCCTGAGGTGCCGTTTGCCCCACTCGTTCCGCTAGAGCCTGAGCTACCCGATGTGCCTGAGGAGCCTGACGTTGCCGATGTCCCGCTAGAGCCTGAGCTTGCGGATGTTCCACTAGAGCCTGAGCTTGCGGATGTTCCGCTAGAGCCTGAGCTGCCGGAAGTTCCCGATGAGCCTGACGTGGCTGACGTACCGCTAGAGCCGTTTGTTCCGCTTGTTCCGTTTTCGCCACTCGTGCCTGAGCTACCATCTGTTGCAGAGGTGCCACTAGAGCCTGAACTGCCCGATGTGCCTGAGGAGCCTGACGTGGCCGAGGTGCCTGAGCTACCGCTCGTGCCCGATGTGCCGTTTACGCCGCTAGTCCCTGAACTTCCTGATGTTGCTGAAGTCCCTGAAGAACCTGAACTTCCTGAGCTACCTGACGTGCCACTCGTGCCAGAGGAACCATCTGTACCAGAGGTGCCGTCTGCGGCACTTGTTCCTGAAGAACCCGAAGTTGCTGCCGTTCCGCTTGAGCCTGAGGTCGCGGATGTCCCTGAGCTACCCGAGCTACCTGACGTGCCCGATGTCCCTGAGCTGCCGTCCGTTGCAGATGTACCACTAGAGCCATCTGTACCTGAAGAACCGCTAGTTGCTGAGGTACCGCTTGAGCCGTGTGTTCCGCTAGTGCCAGATGAACCCGAACTACCTGAAGTCGCTGAAGTTCCGCTTGTTCCCGATTCGCCAGAGGTTCCCGATGAGCCGTCCGTTGCAGACGTCCCTGAGGACCCTGAGCTACCGCTAGTCGCTGATGTGCCTGAGCTACCTGAGGTGCCACTCGTGCCCGATGAGCCATCCGTTCCACTAGAGCCTGACGTGGCTGAAGTGCCTGAGCTACCATCTGTACCTGAACTTCCGTTAGTGCCAGATGTGCCTGAGGTTCCCGATGAGCCATCGCTTGCGGACGTACCTGAGGAGCCTGAGCTACCCGATGTCGCACTTGTTCCCGATGAGCCGTCCGTTCCCGATGTGCCTGATTCACCGCTCGTCCCTGAGGAGCCTGATGTCGCTGAGGTGCCCGAGCTGCCTGATGTCGCGGATGTTCCGCTGCTGCCATCTGCTCCCGCCGTTCCACTAGAGCCTGACGTGGCCGAGGTGCCTGAGCTACCATCGGTGCCAGAGCTTCCGTTCGTGCCGCTCGTTCCATTGACGCCACTCGTGCCACTCGTTCCGCTAGGAGGAGTGAACGTGGTTTGAGCATATGAATAATTACTTGTTCCCTCCGTATAGAATGTAACATTCGCAGCAGAACCACCATTGTGCTCTACATATATTTGGCAATAAAGCCTGTCTGAGGAGTTTAATGCTGTCTGACCGAGGAATAGGTCGGTAAAGAACTCTTTGATGACTCCATTTGTCATCGCCTCGGTGTCGAGGTTTGTCGTTCCCAAAAGGGTTGACGTCCCTCCGACAGTGTATTTGTACAACTCGACATCGACAGCGAGGTCGCCATTGGAATCAATTGAGAAGTGATTCACCCACGCCCATAAACCCGAGGGTATGCTAGTTATACCAGGAACGCCAGAATCCGTGGCAAAAGTTGCTATAAGAGTTCGCGTGCTTCCAGCAACAGAAAGCGTTACGGTTTGCTCCGTTCCGCCGCTCGCATTAGGAGACCATTGCTTGTAGGTAGGTGTACCAAAAGCACTATTTGTATTTGCCGATTGATTTAGATAATAAACTAATCCACCCGCCACGCCGCTAGCTCCGCTAGAGCCTGAGCTGCCCGATGTGCCTGATGTTCCGCTGCTGCCTGATGAGGCAGAGGTTCCCGATGAGCCTGAGGTCGCCGATGTTCCAGAGCTTCCTGCCGTGCCGCTAGTGCCAGACGTGCCCGATGAGCCGTCTGTCCCTGATGTTCCTGAGCTTCCGTCTGTCGCGGACGTACCTGAAGAACCTGATGACCCTGAGGTCGCCGAGGTTCCGCTCGAGCCGTCCGTGCCCGAACTACCTGATGTTGCACTCGTTCCTGAGGAGCCGTGCGTACCTGAGGTGCCTGAGCTTCCATCTGTCCCGCTAGTGCCTGCCTCGCCTGCCGTGCCCGAACTACCTGAGCTACCTGAAGTCGCGGAGGTTCCCGAGCTGCCTGAAGTGCCACTCGTACCTGCCTCGCCTGAGGTACCCGATGAGCCATCTGTGGCTGAGGTTCCGCTAGAGCCTGAGGTCGCGGATGTCCCTGAGCTACCCGAGCTACCTGAGGTGCCCGATGTCCCTGAGCTGCCATCCGTTCCACTCGTACCTGCATCACCAGACGTTCCCGATGAGCCGTCTGTGGCCGAAGTTCCGCTAGAGCCTGAGGTCGCGGATGTCCCTGAGCTGCCCGAGCTACCTGACGTGCCCGATGTCCCTGAGCTGCCATCCGTTCCACTCGTGCCTGCATCGCCTGAGGTTCCTGAAGAACCTGAAGTTGCCGCAGTTCCGCTAGAGCCTGAGGTCGCAGATGTCCCTGAGCTACCCGAGCTACCTGACGTGCCCGATGTCCCTGAGCTACCATCCGTTCCACTCGTACCTGCATCGCCTGAGGTACCCGATGAGCCGTCTGTGCCGCTCGAGCCTGAGGTAGCTGACGTACCCGCACTTCCGCTTGTTCCTGAAGAACCATCGGTTCCACTTGAACCATCACTTGCCGAGGTTCCGCTAGAGCCTGAGCTTGCGGACGTTCCACTTGAGCCGTTTGTTCCGCTAGTGCCAGATGTCCCTGCCGTACCGCTCGTGCCTACGCAAAGACCATTGCTTGATATTGACAAAAATGGGGAGGCTGGGTCTACTACCGAACCGCTTTGCGCACAAAATGTTACGGAATCACCATCGTTTACTGTTGCATTTACCGCTACACCCGAGCAATCTATGTATGAAAAAGGATAAGGTCCTAGTGGTGGACTTCCCACAGGTGCTGTTACGGTATAACTGAGGCACGAAATTCCGTTTGTGCCACTGCTGCCCGATGTGCCTGAAGTCCCGCTAGTCCCGCTAGTCCCTGAGCTGCCACTTGAGCCACTAGTTCCTGAGCTTCCGTCT
>Ga0172367_10009097_pt1 | contig 10967 bp, 8 predicted proteins | sample Lak10m_FD_114542 | JGI IMG/M metagenome (GOLD analysis project Ga0172367, IMG submission 114542) | Freshwater microbial communities from Kabuno Bay, South-Kivu, Congo - kab_022012_10m | ecosystem: Environmental > Aquatic > Freshwater > Lake | place: Democratic Republic of the Congo: South-Kivu...
GCATTGTAAGTAAGACCATCCATACCATAACGATTTTTCATTACGTGTAATCTTCCTGTTCCATTTACTTTGTCTTCTTTTTTTCTTGACAAAGACAAACAAAAATCTGAAATCATGATTTTATCATAGCTGCCTGCTGCTTTATCACCTTGAATAATGTCGTCTTGTGCTCCAGCTCTGTTTACTTGACTTACACTCCAAATAGGAATATTTAAGTCTCTTGCTAAACCTTTTGTAGCAACATAAACATCATCAATTTCATCTTTTCTGTCAACACTTCTTTTTGGAGATCTCAACAAATCAATATAATCAATAATAACCAAATCAGGATCAATGTCCATGTCTTTAAGTTTTTGAATATGAGATTCTAAGGTTTGAATAGTTACTTTTCCCATACTAAATTCTTTTACAACTAATTTACCCTCTAACTTGTTAATTTCAGTTTCAATTTTTTTCCTGTGTAAGTGAATTAAATTTACAGGTTCATTAGCAAAAAAAGCGTCAAATCGTTTACCTACATAAACTTCACCTAATTCTAATGTGTAATAAACAACATTAAATCCCATTTTTACAGCATGTCCTGCTAAAGCAACCATCATCCAACTTTTTCCACCACCAGGATTACCAAATACTAGACCTAAATCTCCCCCTCCTAAACCTCCCATAAGAAGTTTATTGATGTCTTTCCAAGGTGTAGGAACGATTTGTCTAGCATCTGGTCTGTATCTGGATTCTACATCTTTACTGTATTCGTGACCGATGTTTTTATCCATTCCTGCTTTTAAAGCACTGTCAATTAAAGATCTAATATCATCATACATTCCTGAATTTAAAAGATCTACACTAGTAAGCAATGCTTTTTTAAGTTGTTGGTTTTTACAAAAGTTACTGAATTCTTCTCTTACATATTCAGCATCACTGTTTTCTATTCTGTAAGACTCTCGAAGTTGTTCAATGACGTTAGTTTTTAACAAGTCATTATCTAATTTTTTAACTTCAATTTGTAAAGCTTCTAAAGTAGGACTTGTATGATACTGGTCAAAATACTTTAAAGTTCTTGTTACAATCCATTGTAAAGATGAATTATCAAAGTATTCTTCTTGAACTGTATCTCTAATGTTTAGTAAGAACTCTTTATTTGTCAAGAGCTGATTGATTACCTTGAGTTGGAAAGGTAACCCGTATTGCGATAACTTATTAAATGAAACCATAACTTTTTTATATTATAATAATTTATTTTTTAGAAACCATAAGATGAGTAAAAACATTTACTAACCAGTTTTCTACATTTGGAATACTATTACCTAACAAGTCTTGTTGGTACATAGTAAGAAACTTACTTTTATCCATAGTACTTTTAGGTTGAGAAATTAAATCTTCTAATTCTAAAATCATCATACTAGACAAATTAGGATTGTGTAAGTTCATCAATTTTTCATTAATTTTTAATTGATGTTGAAACATACTAACACTTTCATACATAGTTCCTTTAGTAGTATTACTTTTTTCTAAAATGTCTTTTAGACTAACTACAGTAGATTCTTGTAATTCTGGAAAGTTTTTAATAAGTTTCTTAGGGCCTAACTTAGGAACACCAGGAATATTATCACTTGAGTCACCTAATAAGATTTTTACTTGAAGATAGTTTTGAGGTAGAACACCATATTCTTCTTTTACTTTGTTAGGATCATAAAACTTCTTTTTAGTAGGTGAGTAAACTGTAATTTTTGGACTTACTAACTGTAAAAAGTCTTGATCTGATGACATAATTACTACGTCATGAGTAGGTGCAAATTTCGTGGCAAGATAAGCCATTGTATCGTCTGCTTCTGCTCTATCAATAGCACACATGTCTAAAGGAAGACATTGTAAATATTCCACGAGTCTTAACAACTGATTTTCTATTGATTCTGACTCATCTTCTTGACTTGAAAATCCATCAAAGTTGGTAATTCGTTTTAGTTTACGGGTTCCTTTATAATCAGGATATAAGTTTTTCTTGTTGAGAGTTGAACCTTCACCTTCAAACGCAATAATAACTCTTGTAGGATTAGTGTGTTTTATAGCATAACCTACTGATTTTAAGAAACCAGTAAGACCTCCAATGTGGTTGCCTTTAGGATTTATGTGATTAATAATAGCAAATGAACGTAAAAACGTATTCATTGCATCAATAATAAGTACCTTAGATTGCAAAACAGGACTGTTGCCCTGTCTTGCTTTACTAAGTTTATCTATTATCGCTTGAAAATCTGGATCGATATTATTCTCCATCGTTTACGGCTAAAATACCATTTTTACTTTCATCCCACTCAGATAAGTCTTCTTTAATTTCAAAGTCACCTGCTCCCAATATTGTTAGCCACTCGTCTTTGTGTTCTTTTTTGTATTGATCTATTGCCTTTGGATCATCATCAATAAAACCATGTACTGTTATTACAGTTGTTCCTTTAGTAGTTACACCAGTAACGTGATTTTTATCACACATAATACGAGTACGTTTAGCAAACTCAACGTCTTTACCATTTTTAGTAGCTTTCAATTTGCTTGTTCCACTGTTTGTAACGTTTCCAAATGTTACAATCAAACTTGCGTCAAAAAACATTGTATCACCACCCTTATTTCTCATACGAGGTTGAGACATTGGTGTTTCTGCTGGTGATACCCATATTTTATTTACTACTACCATTGTATTTGTGTATGGTGTATTAGATTTTCTTGACAAAATGATTTTTTGGTTAATAAAGTTACCAAACTGTTGACTCATTGCACCAGCATTCCACTGAGGATTATTTGAGTTTTTTTCAATACTCATTGAACAAGGTATTGAACCAACTGAGTCCCACAAAAATAATAAATCGTGTGGTAATCTTCCTTTGGCCTGTTCATCCAACAAATCAGCAATAAAACTAGCTACATCTTCAATAGTATTGAGTGAACTTCTGTCTACATAAATAAAATTACCTGTGTAATCTATTATTTCTCCAGTTTCTTCATCTACTACTTCTTCCATTTGAAAGCCCATTTGACGAGCATGATCCCAGTTCCATTTCATTTCAGTAACAATGAATACAGGTAATACTCCCATTTTTTGGGCTGATACAGCGGCTTCAATCAAAGCTGTAGTTTTACCAGTATCACTATGACCACGTAACAAAGTTATGTGGCCCATAGGAATACCTGGCAATGAAAGAACGTCTTGAAATGCTGCTGAAAGTGGAATCCAACGTTGATCTTTAAATGTTACTTGATTGTTACTCAAGTTTTTTGATTTTTTAAACGATTCAAGGTTAAAGTTACCTTTGACAGCACCAGAAATAGCTTCTGTTAGTTTTTTCTTGGCCATTTTTTACAGATTAGAAAGGTAAATCGTCATCATCATCGAATTTAGACGGAGCTTTAGCATCAGTAAACAAAGCATCAAACTCATCCTCATCAAATGAAGACTTTTTCTTAGTAGTAGGAGTTGCGTAATTTGTAGCTACTGAGGTTGTTGGTTGTTCAACTTCTTCAGTTTCTGATTCTTCACCTTCTGCTTCAGGATTCAACCAAGTCAACAAAATGTTTTTCATTTCATCATACTCATACTTTTTGTAAAGAGTCAAAATTTCAGGCTGTTCACTCAACCACATTTTGGCTTGGGCACTGTTATCACTCAAAGGAGTAATTTTAGTACGAGGACGTACTGTTGACTTATTGTACTTAGTACCAGTTACTTCAGGTCCTACAGTTTCAATAGTCAAATCACGACCTTCGTAAATGTCAGAAAAGTCTCCGATGTCTTCATCGGTAACCATACTTAACAATTCAAGATAAGTTTCCTTACCGAATTCCCACAAACGAACACCTTTTTCTTCTTCACCCCTAACAATAACAGGAGCAAATACTCTCATTTTTGGTTCAATTTTCTTAGCCAATTGCCAATTTTCTTTGTCTGATGACTTACGAAGTTGACTTGCAAATTCTACAATAGGATCTTTATCACCAAAGTTAGTCAAAGCAATCATTGAACGATTAGCTACACCATAGTGAAAATAAACCTCTTTAAAAGGATTTGACTTGTCAAACTTACTAGGAACTACACGAATAATTTGTTTACCTACAACAGGTTTCCAAAAGTTTTTAGCTCTTTCTTCTTTGTTTTGAGAGCCCCCTTTCTTATTTTGAAGGGAATTCAAGCGATTTTTGATTTGATTAATATCCATAACAATTTTATTATTTCTCTACTAATATAACAAATAAAAGACTAAAAGCCAATTATATATTAATGATTTTGTAAATTTTTGTATTTAAAATACGAAGGTCTGGACCTTGAGTTAATAATATACTATTTTGATAATCATTCCAAGTTATTCTAAATTGATTATCTAACACACCATTATTTAATTGTTTGATTAATGTGTTTAAAGCATTGATAGTATATAAAGTATTAGATTCTTTTTTTCGGTGTAATAAAATCGTGTTTTCTGGAATTTCACTAACTGAGTTTTCAGTGTCTATGTTATAAGTAATTATGTACTCAGTTGTTTGTGGACTTTCCAATACAAACATCTTATCATACATTATAGCATAACGAGATGTTATACCAGCAATAGTGTCTAATAAACGATTTTGAGCTGTAAACGAGCACAGTAACTTATTCTTCATGTCAAAATTGATACTGCTAATAAATATCGAAGAATAATCATAAAATATATTTTTCATCTTATAATATTTTATCTCGTTTTTTAATATTATTACTTCCCCACATTGGTCTTAAGTTAGAATAATGATTTAATTTATAAATTTCGGTTTCTGTTTTAGCTAATGATATAGGTGTTATATGATCTATATGCCATGTAGTATTATTTTTACCTACTCCATAATTATCCCAACTCATATTTTCGGTAAATTGTTTTTCTATATGTTTTTTTAAACAGTCCCAACTTTCTAATCCAATTATTTTTAATGTATTTTTTCTTTTATTAAATTCTTTTTCTTTAATTAATGTAGATATAGCAGTTCTAATATTAGTTTGTAATTTATATAACGGATTATTCCTTTTTTGTTTTTGATACTTATTTATTTTTTCTTTTACTTCAGGTTTTTGTTTATACAGTATATTTTTTTCTTTTACTTCAGGTTTTTGACTGTATTCTTTGATATATTTTTGTTTTCTTTCTTTTACTTCAGGTTTTTGACTGTATTCTTTATTTTTTCTACTAATTTCATTTTTATTATTTTCATAATATTCTTTTTTAGATTGTTTATTATTTTCATAATATTGATTTATACATTCTTTACACCTACAAGTAAGATTATCTTTTCTTGTTTTATCAAACCCAAATAAATTTATAGGTTTTTGTTGTTTACACTTAGAACATTTTTTTAACTCCATGTTACATATAAATATATTAAAGTGTGTAATCTAGTCCTTTCTTCATCTTTGTTGTATAGCCTGTACTTTCTAACAATTCTTTTATTTTAGTTACTGTTTCAATTCCGTCTTCTTTACTGAAATCTATAAGAATAGAATCATATGTGTAAAGAATTATTTTACTCTTTTTAGTTTCTAAAAAGTCTAACACTTTTCCAACTAATTCTACGTTACTTTTAGTTTCTAAACTTTGAATGTAATAGTTAAATATTTTAGTTGGACTTAAATCATCAGACTTGTGTAAAACTCGACCAGTTGCTAATTTTATTCTGTTTTCTTGATTGTAAATTAACCACATTTTTTTAATTAGTCCATTGATTTGTCCAAAGTATACTTTATTTCGGTTTTCTTCTTTAATTTCTCCATAAAGATTTTTGAACGTAATTTCCTTCGCTTCTTCTTTTGATACTCCAAGTATTTCTGATAGATCCAAATAGGGATCACTACTAAATTTAAAATTAAAAAGGGAACCAATAAGGGAAGGATGGTAAGCTGAAAAATCATATTCTATTAAATAATCGTTGTTAGGAATAAACACGTTTCTCGCGCCGTTTTCTTTAGGAAGTGCGGCGAAATTTATGTTGTTAAATGCGTTGCTCGGTCTTGTAGTAACATTGTAAAGATTGTACGAAGTATGTATTTTATTTTTACTAATACTGTAGTCTTCAAATGTAGGCTCAAAAAAGTGATTAAATTTAGTTGGACTAATTTTGATACCTTCTTGTTCTATTCTTTTAAATACACTAGTGTATTCTTTATCAAACCAAGTATTTGGTCTGTAATTCATGTGTTGTTTTATTTCATTAAAAATATGATCCCATTTTTCTAAGTGTTTAGTAACAGGAATTATACTATTAATGTTGTTTCTGAAGTAGTGTTCTCTGTAAAAGTGTGTATGAGCTGGTGTATCATACTCATCTACTTTGAAAGATTTATTGGTTTTATTTAAAATGTTAAATTGAATGTCTGTTGTTTCTAAAGTAGACGGTAAAAAATAATCGTGGAACTTTTTGTCTAAAACATAAATAAGTTTGTGTTTATTTAAGAAATCTAACACATCTTGCCAATCTAAATTAAATGTTTCACTGTGATTAATTGGAAAAATGTAACCTTTACTGTTTAAACAGTGATAATAAACAGCTACTACATTGTTAAATTTAGGATGAAAACAATCGTTACCAGGAATAATTTGAACAAAACAAGAATCTTCACAGTATTCTTGTAGTCTTTCTAATTGTAGTTTTGTTTCAATAATTGCATGCATAACCTTTACTTATATAATAAGAAAAGGCTTGGTAAAAACCAAGCCTCTCTATTATCTTCCTAATTGATCTAAATCTATAGGCCTAGCATCTTTTAATGAACTTCTGTTAGAAGCAGCTATTATAGCACTTGCTAGTTTACTTGTGTCTTTAGTAATAGTACCTTTTGGATCAATGTATTTCAATAAAGCAAAAATTAATTGTTCAAATTCTTCTTTATTGTTTATGTTATTTAAATGATTTTTTAATAATTTTAAAGTTTCAATAATCTTGTAAACTCCTTTTGTGTCTGAAGGAGTATCACTTTCTTCTTTCATAGTTCTAACTTTACTAGCTAAAGAACTTAATGCTGTTCTAACGTCTTGTTTTTGTTTAGCAAAGTTTGGATTAACTAAAGCAGCCATTCCTAAAACTAAAGCTTCAAATTCATCGTAAGTGTTAATTCTACTTAAAGCTGTTTTTAGTGATGTATTTGACTCAATGTCTTTTTCTAAAACTGACACATCAGGACGTTGTTTTTGAATTTGTTTTTCTAATTCGTCAGATACAGTAATATCTTTTAATTGTTTTTGTTCGTCTGGAGTTAATTTAGACTTGTCTACATCATCATAGCGAAGATTATACATATCCATTAACATAGCCATTACTTCTACTTTATTTTTTCTAATAGCATCATCAGTAACACCAATAGTTGCTAAAGTTTGGTCAATAGCAGCTTCACTTAACATGTTTCCTAATGAAATACTTTCAGCTACTCCTGATCTTTTAAAGAATCCTGTTGATTTTTGTCTTTGACTTAAGTTAATTCCCGTTACTTGTTGAAATTTCTTTAAAAGAGTATCAGGACTTTTACGTAAACTAATAACAACTTTTTTAGTATTAGGATCCCAAGACTTGTAAGTTGTGTCATTTGGATCTCCTTTAATGTTAGGATTAGCCATTTTTAACACACTAAATATTTCTTGGTTTCTGTTTAAATTTTTATTTTTAAATAATTTTTTAGCTTCATCAGGATTAGCATCTCCTACAGGAATAGGTCTTGTAGTATCTGTTCTTCTTTCAGTTTCTTTATCTTCTTTATCTTTAGGAGAGTCATCAGTTCGATTTGGTGCCTCTTCTTTTCCAGGAATGTCTACTCTTTGACCCATATCACTTCCACCTTTACCAGTAACTGCTACAATAGGTTGCCAATTTTTTATTGTTGGTATTTTTTTACCTCCGTCAGTGTCAACCTTTACTTCTGTTGTTGATGATTGATCAGCAGATTGATCTACAGCATTATGTTGGACTTGGCCATCTATATCTGAATCTGATATTACTTTTGTATTAAATTTTACATCAATGCCAAGTTTATCTTTTATAATTTTAGCAACTTGTTCATTGGATAATTTAGTTATTTCCTCCATAGTTGCTGCTCTTCCTTTTGCTAAATTAGATTCATCATTAGCTACATTAGATTGATTTGAACCATTTGATTTATCAGGATTTGAAGAAATATGTCCTATTACTTTTTGATTAATTGTGAGACTTTTAGTAATACCCTTTTCTTTTATTATTTTTTCTACTTCTTTTAATGTTGATTTTGTTAAATTTTTTGCAACAGCATCTTTAGTAGATTGATCTGCTTTATATTCTCCAGTATCAAATTTTAAACATGCTTTAACAAAATCAAAATTTTCATCAGGTAATAATTTTTTAGCATCTTGTTTGAATTGTTGAATATTAGTGCTATCTGTGCTGTCAGGGCTATCTACTCCTAAATCTACGTTACCTTTAGTAACTTTAACATCATCTCCACCTCCAGCTGATGTTATTTTATCTTGATCAATATCACCCATGTAATCAGGATTACTTCCAGTTACATTATCTGGTGTATTATCTATATTTACGTTATCTCCTGTAATTGCTTTAACTAATTGACCAATTGGTTCAGCATTTGCTCCTACAGTAGCTGAAGCTAATACTGGGGCTACCATCGCAGCTGTTAACCATTTAAATTTCCTAAAAAAGTCTCCTATTTTTTGGATAAATTTCGCACCACCAGGTGATGATTTTTCTATTACATTTTTTTGTTTAGCATTAACTAAATATTTTTGATTATTTTCACTATCGTAAGCCCAATAATATTCTTCATCTGGTACTAAACCATAAATATCACCAGCTGTTTGACCAACTGTCCCTCTTATAGGATTAAGTATTTTTCCAATGTTATCCTCATAATCTGGTTCATATTTACCCTTCCAAATAAATTTTTGCCCATTTTGTAAGTTTTCTAAATCACTTATTGAAGAAATATCTACTGCTTTTCCAGTAGCTTCATTAATGTTATTACCAGATAAAGAATAAATTTTTGCTAACTTTAAAGCACCTTTTACTTTATCTACTTCTTTTATATTTACTCCTTGAAAAATATCACCTATTTCTTTTACAAATTCACTAGGTTTTTCACCATTCTTTTTAAATTGATTAAAACTATATTGTAAATATTTTTTAGATTGACCTGTTGCTTTTTTAAAAGTGTCTTTTACTTTATCTACAAATTCTCTACCTTCATTTAAAAGTTGGTCTTGAGGTAAATTATTTAAATGTATTTCATAAAGAGCTTGAAGAAATTCTTCATATTCTCTTTGAGGACCTTGAATATTTGCTATTCTTAATACGTTTAAATGTTCGTTCAATAGATATTTCATAGATTATATACAATAAATATTATTTTTTATAATAAAGAGTTAAATCTGTTAAATAATCTCTAATGCCAGGCATGGTTTTTTGAGCTTGGTTTATAGATCTTAAATTAGAATCAATAACTCCACCTTTCATTAATATATCATTTTCTTTTATATCATACAATGGACCACTGATTTTCCATAGTAATTCTACATTATTGAAATACTTACGAAGACTACTATTAACATAATTAAAATAGGTTCCTTTATTTACTTCTGCAATAATAGGTTTACTACTTAATAAATACTCTAAAAAATATCTTACATAAAAGGTTTGATCATATTCTTGTTGTGTAGGGGGTAAACTATCAGGTATAGGATTAGAAGATTCTATTAACGATTGTTTTGTATTTCTAGATATTGAAAGATAAACAGTAGAAAGATTAGATCCTAAGTTAATATTAGAAGGAGGGCTTGATCTAACTATAATAGAAGGTGTTAACTGTGGAGAATTAACAGTTAATTCTTTACCAGCATATGCTCTTCCATTAACATCTTTCCTATAATATCCTACATAGTTTGTTAAATTAGAAGCATAGTAGTATTCTCCCCCATTAGTATAATAAACTCTAGGATCTATTTTATTTGGTGGAATATACATTTATAGTTTTATTGGAATTTTGTAGGAGGATTATTTAAAATATCAGTTTTCTCAGCATTTGTTAATGGTACTACGTTTCTGTATCTATCTGTTTTTATAAATGCTGAAGAATTTTGTGCTTGTGTAACGGGATCTATGTTTAAATAAAATTCTGTCCAATTAATTTTATTTCCAAAGGCTTTTTGGGTTTCTGTAATTGAAGTTTCTGGGTTGTTTGATTCTAACATCCAAATTTCATTATAAATACTAGTTGTATTTTTATAGTCATAATACTTATGAACTAAAGAATTTGGTTTACCATACATTACATAACTGTCATAAAAGAAAAAATCTTTTATAGGTGATCCATTCTCTAACCCAAGCCCAGCCTCATATGCTTCTTTTACAATTTGAAAAGGATTGTCACCTACATTATCTTGAGCATTATCTAAAAAGAATTCAATGTTTTCTTTTAATTTTTCATTATTTAATTTATAATAAGCATCATCTCTTATTTGAACATTACCACCACCGCCGGTTGATTGGTTTGGTTGGGATGTCTCAGGGACTCGAGTTTTAAGTATTACCTCTTTTATTCTTATTTCACTACCATCATTATTGTAAAAAGATCGTTGGTTTGGAAAAGGATAAAAATAATTTAAGTTTGAAGTCATAACTTGATTAGTTTTATAAATTAATTCATTATTCCAACCTTCAAATACTTCATCAGCACTAAATCCTACTGGGTATCCTTGTTGAGATATTTGGTTTAGTATTTGTTCTATAGTTTGAGTGTCTGTAAATAATATATCTTTATTTAATATGCCACTACCAGGGGTTGTTTCTGCATTTCCATATATTGTTAACCAGTTATTTGTCCATTTTTTTACAAAATTTCCAAAATCGTCAATAGGAAATTGATTTAAATCATTTGATTTTAAAAATCCTTGATTATTGTTTTTCCAAAATAATGTTACATCACC
>Ga0172367_10009098_pt1 | contig 10966 bp, 20 predicted proteins | sample Lak10m_FD_114542 | JGI IMG/M metagenome (GOLD analysis project Ga0172367, IMG submission 114542) | Freshwater microbial communities from Kabuno Bay, South-Kivu, Congo - kab_022012_10m | ecosystem: Environmental > Aquatic > Freshwater > Lake | place: Democratic Republic of the Congo: South-Kivu...
AATCCAAAAGATTTACAAGAGGATATTCCCGTACCATCGTTTCAAGCACCGCTCATTGATTTAGATAAACCTAAATTCGAGGAGGTAACGCAACCTACTCCTAAGAAGGAACCTCTCAATAGAGAGATGAACGACTTACCGAAGAAGGATAAGCAAGTAGCGGCATCCCATGTGGCTAACATGATTATGCAAGTGTATGAGGGCTTAAACGTTCTAGCGGGAAAGGGAATGGTGTTCAATGAAAATAAGTTGAATCGCCTACAACAAGATGGTGAAGTTGATTTCTCAATCCTCGTTAAGAAAGATTACACGTCAAATCAAAATATTACAGCCGCGGAGTTCATTCAAGATTTTAATAGCCAAAATGAAAACGCTCTTAAAGTAACAAAAGAATTTAAAGAGGAGGTTACACCAATACTCGAGCGAGTGCTAATAAAACGCGGAGTAGGTATGACCGATGAGCAAATGCTTATTTTCTTATTTGGACAAGATATCGCTATCAAAGGTGGACAATTCTTACAAGCACGTACTCAAATGAGCCAAATCATTGAGATGCTAAGAGAACAAACTCAAGAGATGAAAAGTGGGAACTTTAGGTCGCAAATGCCTAACACACCACCACCGCCTCCACCACCGCAACCCGAACCAACCTATTCATACAACGAGCCAACAATACTAGAAACGGGTGAGGAGTTTCAGGAAGGCGAGGAGGAGCAAGAAGATTATTTTGAAGATGACGTAGATGATTCGGAAATTGTGGGAAGCGTACAAGAGCAAGTGGAAGCACAATTACAACGTAAAACAGTGGCTCAATTACGCAAAGAGCAAATTGCCCAAGCAAAACAATCGCTCAAGGGTAAGAGAGTAACTAGCGGTAAAAGGGGTCGCAAGAAAAAATAACAACGATGGAGAAACGGGAACCAATGGTGATGATTGCGTGTGGTAAGAAAGGTGTAGGTAAAACAGTAACCACCATTGAAATGATTTATAGATACATAAGCGGAAACCCACAAAAGGGAATACCGCCCCGTAAAGCGTTGATATTTGACGTTAATGATGAGTTCTCACATTTTTGGTATCATGGCGATTATCATTCCATTAAAGCCCTAGCCATTAAAGATATCCTTCGCTTTAGCGTTCACCCCAAAGTAGAGGTGCGTAGGATTAGACCCTTTTGGGATGATGGTAGTAAGATGGGTATTGATGATATGGGTGAAGTGTTGGGTATCATTTTGGAAAACTACCGCAACGGGTTGTTGCTAGTTGAGGATATCAATAAGTACACTAACGATACTTTGAAAGGTGATTTAGTTGGTTCCCTAGCCACTGTTCGACACATCGGTATCGATTTAGTTGCCCACTATCAATCCGTAGGTCGGGCAGCAAATCCAAAACTATTAGGTAATACCAAGATTATACGTTTGCACAAAACAAATGATTCCGTTGCTAGGCATAAGAACAAATTTGAGGAGCGTACCGAAATAATGCAAATAGCCGAAGCCATCGTAGATAAGAAGTTCAATGAAGGCAATAAGCATTATTACTTATACGTCGATGTAGATGAAGGTAAGATTCATGGCAAGTTCGATAAGAAGGATATTGATGTAGCTATACAAGATTACATTTCCAAAAACCATAGCACCCTAGTAAAGCCCTTACTTTTAAAGATTGATTTGAAAACGGGGGAGAAGCTATATGACCAACGTGGTGCCTTACAATTTATAATTAAGGATTTAAATAAAAAGTATTTTTAAAGCAACACCTATTTTCATAGGCAAAATTACTTAAATGTTGCTTCTAGGCACTTAAAACAACCTTAAGTCGTTGTTATTAAGTTACTTGCATTTCATTTTATATTCAATTACGGGTTTAAATTTGAGTTGAAACTTAGTAAGTAATCTGTATTACCCTAGGAATCAACAAAAAAGTTTTCTAATGGACAACAAGCTAAAAGAGGTTTTGATTCAAGTCGGGATTACCACGCTTAGTGTTTTAATCGCATTGCGTATAAACTCTATGCTAAATAGTTACCGAGTTGTTCCTCCTCAAAAAGTGGAAAACTAAACCAAGAAGAAAACCCATTTTTTAAACTTTTTAATTGTAAACAAAATGTCTTACATTAAGAAATATCTCGAAAATGCAAAGAGTTTTGCAAATGAGAGATACATGAACGCAATCGGATTCGATTATTTTGCTGGTGGCGACCAGTTCTTCGATGCCGATGGCGATGGAGCTGCTGCTCCTCAAGCAGGTGGTGTACCCTCTATGGGGGCTATGAGAACTTCTCAACCTTACATCATCACAATTTCAAACGCATCTGCTACTTCCGTATCTAACTTTGACGTACTTGGTGCATACCAATACCTCGGAACGGGTACTTTCTCAAGTGGTAGTTTGACAAGCGATAATATTACAGTTAGCAGTGCAATCTCTAACGTAACTTACCAAGAGTTCTTGTACCAATCAATGAACTCACCTTTCGCGGTAGGTCTTACTTATATCGAAAGCGTAAGCGGTTCTGCAACCCAAGTTTCTCAAACACTTACGTTGAACACAAGGGATGCAAATGGTAACCAAGCATTAAAGACCTTAGTGCCTACCATCGACCCATACCAACAACAAAGTGGTATCGTAGCGTTGAATCAACTCTTTGATATTGATGGATTTACCAAAATCACCATCTCCACTGTGTTGCCAAGTGTCGTGTTCCGTATGCACTTCTATCCTCGTGCTAACTTGAATGTTGCTCGTGGATTGCGTGGAAACCAAGTTGCAGCCGACTTCGGTAGCCCAATGAAGCAAATCACTCCGTTGCTTACTAAGTAATGGGTGCGTAGCTTTAGCTACCAAGCGATAAAAGGCTAATCTTGAAATCGCATAACCAAAGAAAGGGGTGAGGTAAAGTAATTTATCTTGCCCTTTTTTTTTAAATTTGGAATATGAATTTATATACCTACGTCGCAAACAACAACCCCACCATGGCAAAAGCAATATGCCATAAGTATGGGTACAAAATTTCGGGAGTACAATCTAAAAATGATTTAGGTGTTGTACTAGAACAATTAGTTTCCAAAGAGGGGGAACCCGCACTAAAAGATATTGTTCTTAATCACCCCGATAGAGAAATAATCATCGAGTTCTCCGAACAAGAACGAAAAGATAGTAACGTCAATTATACGGGTAATGCTAGTTGTTGCCCTCGTTGTGGTAGAACACCACAATCTTGCGTTTGTAAACCATCCTATTCAACATTTATGAATTACATAGGTGAGGATAAGGATATAAACGTCAAGCCTACACGTAACGAAAGTTTAGTATCGCAAACAAATACATTCCTTTTAGCAAGTGCATTTTTATTAGGAGTGGCAATCATATCTAGAAAATAAAAAAAAATAAAATGAAACAACTTGATGTTTACGAAGCAAAGGATATAATCATAAAAAGTATTGGTTACATGGTTTACGAAGATAGAGGTACACTCATTGACCTACTTCGTAAAAATGGTGTTCAAGTATCCGACAACGTGAGCGATGATGATTTAATTAAAATGACATACGTCGCTATTGGTAATAGCCTTCAATTCAAAAAGGATTTAGCACGTTATATCGATGCTCAAACTAAAGAGGCTTATGAAGGATACGTGGATGAGGAATTTTTTAACAAGGATGGAGATAACAAGACAAAGCGTGTTGCAAAAAGAACCGAAAAGAAAACCGCACGTGATACAGCCAAAACCGCTCGTGGTGGTAGCAAGGTCGGTGTAGCGGTAAAAGGAATTGCTACAAAAGAAAATGTACAATCCGTTATCAATACGGGATTGGGTTTACTTGCCGATTCACTCTCCGCAAAAGCCGACCGCAAAACAGTTCAAGATGCAACATTGTTAGCTAGTGAAAAAAGCAAACAAGCAATTGCCGAAGCGGGAAAAGAAGATGCAAAGAAAAGTAGAATCAAGTCATGGATTATTCCAACCATCATTGGAGTAGTTGTAATCGGTGGTATCATTACATATTTCGTAATCAAAAAACGTAAAGCATAATGAAAACAAGTAATCTTTTAACACTAGCCCTTATTGGTGTAGGTGTTTTCTACATTGTAAAAGCGTATAAGAAAAAAAATCAAACTCTTGCTTCCGCAAAAGTAAAAAGTGAGCCTAAAGCAAACGCAACGGGATTCGAGGTTCCAACGTCGGGTAATAAGATATTCACTCAATATGGCTTAATCTAATGATAGTAGCAAGTGATTTTTTAAAAAAAGGCAAACGCGGTTCTAGTAAGGACAACGATTTGCTATTTGATAAATCCAATGCCGCGACAGTAGGTATGGTCATAGGGGCACTTGGAGGATTGTACGTCGGTTACACTCGTAATTACAATCTTCTATTGAGTGTTTTTATAGGTGGATTAGCGGGAAACTTTCTAACTAAGGCACTTATAAAACCTAAGAAAGATGATGAATAGTGGTAAGTCATTAGGCTCAACCGCGGGAATCGTATATGGATTGTACTATTCCATGAAGCATCGAAAGAACTTCACCGAAACAGCCCTCTTTGTAGTGGGCTTTGGTTTTATAGGACTCATGGTAGGTAGGGCAATCGAAAAATTTAAAGAATGAAAACGAATACAATCTTAACACTTTTGGTGGGTGGTTTAGTGGTTTACCTCATTATGAATAAAAAGAGTGGTGGTAAAAATGAGCCTTCCATACCAACGTGTAAACAAAATGAGGAGTTAAAAACTAGCCAACCAAATTGCCTAGTGGCTCCATGTCCGACTCTTTATTCATGTGAACTCAAAAAAGGTATATGATAGAAAAAAGTGCGAATCAACTTTGGCGAGAAAGCGGAACAACTTTGTCCTTTAAGGATTGGTTGAATCGTGAGAAGCGAAAGCACGTAAACTTTAATGGTGAGCAAGAGAAACAACAAGTCATGATGGTAAATAAGCCACTCAATGACACTATTAAAAGAACACTAGGCGATATAAAGAAAGAGGTAGGTTTCAAAACCGAATCTAGTGGTAAAAGCGTGTTTGGTGTAAATAAAACATTGATAATTCTAGTAGGAGTCGGTGCGTTAGCATTTGTCACCTATAAATTTATAAAAGCAAGAAAATGAGAAAAACATTAATCACTATTGCGGTGCTAGGTGGTGCATATTATGTTATTTACCAAATATGGAAAAATAGCAAAAAGAAGCAAGAGGCACCTCCTACAAGCAACGTCATAGAAGAAACTATTGCTATTGCCAAGAGCAAACCAAAAGTGAATGGAATCATTGAGGACAATCGTGAGGTTTTCAAATCTATGAGGCAACCTTTCAATGCCGAGGAATCCGCGACAGTTGCCCCATCCATCAATGCTAAAATTGGAATATTCTAATGGTTTTTGAAGTACCATCCAACCACGATGAGTTTACCCTTTTAGTTAAGGTCGTAACTCCGCAACCCGAGAAAATTAGGTTGATAGTTAAGGATTGTTCCTTACGTGATACAGTTTTCACCGATAGGTACAAAACAGTGAATGGAGAGGCTTCATTCTTTGTTCGCCTCCCCGTTAGCGGTGGTAAAATGTTCGTTATCATCTACAACGAACGTATCGGTAACCTAGATAAAGGGCAAGATGCGACGTTTGAGGTTAAAGAGATAAAGCGGTTACCCCTAGAAAAGAAAATGGATGTTGTTGATTTTAATGAGAAGGGATTAAGAAGTTTCGTTAAGTTTTGCACTCGCTTTTGTTTTAATGCGGGGCAACTCACTAGCGGAGTATATAAATCAAGCGATGGCAAGTACACGATTGAGTATTTACCCACTATCGTATATCCCAATGGTAGGGAGTCTAGCACCCCCGCACGTATAGGTGTAGAGAGTGGAATCATTCAAGTAAGCCAAGCTAAGTTTCGCTCGATGACAGTGCCTATGCGTATGGCAATCCTACTACATGAGTATAGCCATTTCTATGTGAACGATAAGATGCACGATGAAACCGAAGCCGACCTTAATGGTTTGCTTATATATCTAGGTTTAGGATATCCACGAATCGAAGCACATCAATCATTCTTAACTACGTTCGTTAATGTTCCTTCACAACAAAACAAAGAGCGTTACGATAAGATTAAAAAGTTCATTGATGATTTTGAAAAAAACAATTATATAGTGTATGAATAAAAATGCTTTAATATGGATTGCCATCGGGGGTATCGGTGCCTACTTATTGCTCAATAGGAAAAAAGCAAGTGCTACTAAAGTCGAACCAACTAAAGAGCCAATAGATTCTAAAAAAGATATTCCTAGCCCTATTGATGGTGGAAACGCGGGAATTAATCCTTATGAAAATATGCCAATAGGTATGTCAAAAGAGTTGATGGATGCTATTTTAGATTTAGGAAAAATAAGCGACTCATCTTTAAAAAACCAATATGACAATCTTGAATGTAATCCAATTCGTACAGTAATAAAATTAAATAGTGAACAAGTTACAAAAAATAAACTTAAAAAAAGAGCATTAATATATGTAGCAGACCAAAGGGGCATAAAATTAAATTGTAAAAAATATTATGCGTTACCCAAGCCATTGCCCAAAGAAAGAGGTGATAATATTCCTTACGGAGCCCCACCGATTGAGAATATAAAAAGATTAGCAACGGGGATAAATTAATACTATGAATAACACACTCAAAGGAATATTAGCGGTTGCCTTAGTCGGTGGTTTGGTATATATAGCATATACTCAATCTCGTTCGAAATCGGGAAATTATATTTTGACTATAACAAGAACGGGTAACGCGGAAAACGCTCAATTTCTTTTAACATTTGATGAGAAATTTTTAAAAGAATGGGCTAAAGCATCTAAGCGAGGTTTTCCGACTTTTCAATATGATGGCAAAACTTATAAAACAAAAGGCGGTAAAGTAAAAACAAATTAAAATGGCACAAAGCAAAGCATTAGAAGTTTGGAGCGGTTTACCAACATGGGCAAAAGGAATTATTGCGGTTGGTGGAGTGGCTATCTTATACTTTACTAGTAGAACTATTATTAAAAAAATTAGTTCTCTTAAAGAATCTAAAGACGTTAAGGAATTAACTCGAGATGCAAAATCCGATAGAACCGAATTATTAAGAAAAGGATTAAGACCTACATTTAGCGAAACACAATATAAAGGATGGGCAAATGCAATAGAACAAGCGTTCGAAGGATGTTCGGGGGCAACTATTACATGGGGGAAAGATTCACCTTTAGGAAATGTAACGACTTGGAGTACCGCGGGTTACAAAGTAGCAACGATTTTCAATCAATTAAAAAACGATTTGGATTTTATCGATTTAACAATTGCATGGGGAGTTCGTACTTATGATAAGTGTGGCATACTTACGGGCGATGTTGTAGATGCGGATTTATTCAAAGCAATTACAAACGACCTTACCGATAGAGAAAGAAGGGATGTAAACACTATTCTTGCCAAAAAACGTATCACCTATAAAGTTTAACAATGGATGTACTATTAGATTCCCGTAATGGTTTAGATAGCGGATACTTTAGCCTATTAGGAATAGGTGAGGGGAAAAAACGTATTGGTAAATGGAGAAGTGCCCAAGCACAAGAGTTGGCAAGAAATAATCCATATATATCCGACGCTAATGGTCAATCTCGTTTGATAGAAAAGCACGAAGCAATACTTGAAGGAATAAAAGAAGAACGTGCAAAAGCAAAATCAAAAAAAACTAAAAATTCTTTGGATGCAAGGATTCAAGCATACAACGAATGGTTAGCGGATGCAAAATATTATTTAACCGAACTAGAGAAACAAGCACTCGCTCCCGAGCCTACAAGTGATTTATCAACTCTTACTAGCGGTGGTAAAACGTATGACGTAAGCCCCGCTCCGATAGTTACTTCTCAAGGCGGTAATGTAGAATTACCTAAAAAGCAAGTATTTGTAGAGGAAAGCATGGCAAGGCAAGGTGACGTTGTAAACGAGGGATTAGTACAACCAACGCAACCACAAGCTAAAGGTGGTAACTCCCTATTGTATATAGGGATTGGAGTTGGAGTTTTAGCCCTATTCTTAATTTTAAGAAAAAAGTAAAATGAATTGTTTAAACGTAAGAAGTAGAAGAAACGGACTCGAAAGCGATTTTTTCAATTTTATTCCCATCGCTACTTACGTAGGTGGTACATTAGTTGGTGCCCGTAAGATTAAAACCAAGCGATACGAAAATCGCCAAACCGAACAACTAGCAAATGATTATCCCCATAAAATAACGTCGGAAGAACAAAATAAGATGCTTCAAACTCTTATAGGGCAACAAGAGAAGCTAATTGAAAAAAGAGATAATGCTAAAGGAAAGGCAAGGGCACAAGTAGTAGGTCGCTTACGTGCGTATGATGAGTATTTAAATGATGTACGATTGGTGCGTGATGATTTAGCTAAACAAGAGAAGGAAGCACTCGAACAATTAAAGGCAAAGAACGAGGAAATGAAATCTACTACTAGCGTTGAAGAAAAAGCACAAGCCGACGTTGTACTTGCCGATGTAACAAAATCTCAAGCGGAAAATTTATCCGAGGGAACACCAAAACAAAAAAACAATACATTGCTATTTGTGGGTATCGGACTAGCGATAGCGGTGATTTTAATAATGCGTAAAAAATAATTTATGGCTATTACCGATATTGAGAACAACGAACTTTGTGCCCTCTCCGATATGCAACGTAGAGCGTTTGTATATGATGATGGGTACTATTCTATTTTAGGTATAGGAGAAGGTCGCGATAAGGCTAAGAAGCAAAAGGTAAAACAAGCATCTATTGAACAATCTAACGCAGCCTTTAAACAATCCATCGAAAAAACCTACAACGTAATCAAAGGTGGTAAAGATGCCAAGGTCGAATCCGCGGAGGCACTCCAAAACCTACGTAAACAAGGTGGGCTAGAAAATATTTTTCTCGCGGTGCGTGAGTTTGGAACTCCCGTAAGTAAAAATGAACTAGAAATACATAACGCAAGAGTAAACGCTTATATCAAGTATCAATACGCTCAAATGGATGATTACGAGTGTAACGATATTGTTAAACTTAAAGGTGTAATTGATACCGATTTTGAAGCAGCAAATCGTAGGCAATCTAGCGGAAGCAAGAAAACCGCAAGAGTGAACCAAGCTGAAATAGGAGCCCTAGCCAACGTTAAATCTAAGGTCGATAAACTTTACGTGAATAACGAGTGTGAGCGAATTATGGAGGAGGAAGAAAAAACACGTGCAAAGGAGGAAACCTTGAAAACAATTGCGGAATCGGCTGGTGGCATACAATCCGACAAAGAGGATAAAACACTTACGTACATCGCCTACGGAATCGGTGGTGTAGTTTTGCTAGTTGCAATCTCAATGTTAATACGCAAGTAATGAATAAGACGTTGAAAACCATATTGATAGTAAGCGGAGTAGGAGCGGTAGGCTACCTCATTTACAACTACTATCGTAAGCAATTAGGTTTACTAGAGAACTACGATTACAAGATTATTGGGTTTAAAATTAAAAAAGTAGCCAAAAATAATTTGGTGTTTGACGTTAAAACACGCTTTTTCAATAAATCCAAGATTGAGGCAACCATAGAAAAGATATTTATAAAAATTATTGTAGAAGGTGCGGATGTTGGATTCGTAACCGAGAACAAACCCTTCTTAATACCCTCTCAAGGTTCTAGCGATATCGACCTACAAATCGCTCTTAATCCACAAGATATAGCCAAGAATATTTTGGGTATTCTTTTTGGGGGAGTACAAAAAAAAGATATTAAATTTACAATGGATGGCTATGCCAATATACGAAGTGGTTTTGTAAGAACAACATTACCAATTAAGTATAGCGACGTAGTGAGTTCTTATATTTAAATAATTACCCAAAGAAAATTAAAAAAAGGCGAAAATTATGATTCCAATGATTGTAAACACGTTTAATGAAATCGTGTTAAAAGCATGTGCGAGATTCGGAAAAGAGGAAAATGTTGAGGCGAAGGAGATACAAGTTCTTTTTAAGTTGGATGATGAGGGAGAGTTGATTTATTCTATACTCAAAAATTACAATCCACTCAAGGATGTAACTTTTAATCAAATCTTAAATGTAAAGATTGATTTTAGAGGGTTTGGACAAATCGTTCCTCCGTTTATCACAAACACACTAATTACCTATGGAGAAAAGTTGGAAAAAAATCCAACCGACCTCATGGTAATGTGCATTGTAACGGGAGAAAACAAAATCGTTTTATTCCTTTACGATAAAGACAAAAAACCGATTGAACAAATCATATTAGAGGATTTATAAAATGTAGTTATGAGAGTTTTCACATACGAACTATCTAGTGGGTCATTAAGTATTGATTCCATAGATGGTGTAACACAATTAAGTGTTCAAGCTAACCCTTCGAGTAGTGGTACTATTCAAGGGAATTTTACTTTTAAAAGTCTTGCTTCAACACCTATTGTTTTAGAAGGTGGCGAATCATACACCATACAAACACCAACAAATAGTCCTTTAGATGGATTTACAATCACTCAAACATCGGGAACGATTGATATCACAATTGGTTTCTAATTCAAAAGAATACTATAACGAACTTAAAATATTACAATGTCTGGATTCAACGGAAATTTAATATTCGGCTTCGGGGGTGGAGCGGGAGGAGGCGGAGGAACAGGCTCCTCGGGAACTAGTGGTGCCTCAGGTGGCTCCGCGGGTACGTCGGGCTCTAGCGGAACATCCGCATCTTCGGGCAGTTCGGGTACAAGCGGAATTTCGGGCAGTAGCGGTTCTTCGGGAACAAGTGCTACGTCTGGTTTAACGGGTTCTAGTGGTACGTCGGGTTTAACGGGTACAAGCGGAACCTCCGCAAGTAGTGGAACTAGTGGTGAAAATGGTACGTCGGGTACAAGTGGACAAGATGGAACAAGTGGTGTTGATGGCACCTCGGGTAT
>Ga0172367_10009099_pt1 | contig 10966 bp, 7 predicted proteins | sample Lak10m_FD_114542 | JGI IMG/M metagenome (GOLD analysis project Ga0172367, IMG submission 114542) | Freshwater microbial communities from Kabuno Bay, South-Kivu, Congo - kab_022012_10m | ecosystem: Environmental > Aquatic > Freshwater > Lake | place: Democratic Republic of the Congo: South-Kivu...
ATCGGCAGGCTTAATCGGCAGGCTTAATCGGCAGGCTTAATCGGCAGGCTTAATCGGCAGGCTTGATCGGCAGGCTTGACCCACGCGGTCTGTCGCGCGTGGCCTGATGCGCGTGGCCTGATCCGGTGGGCCAGACTCCACGGGTAGGCTTTGCCCTTCCATGGATGAGTCACGCAACGAGACCCCGTTCCGCTACGGCGCCACGCTGGCCAATGAGGTCGAGGAGCGCTGGCAGCGCACGTGGGACGATGCAGGGGCGTACCGCACGCTGAATCCCGGCGATACGGGCTTCGATGCCAGCCGACCGAAGTTCTACTGCCTCGACATGTTCCCCTACCCATCGGGGGCGGGCCTTCATGTCGGCCATCCGCTGGGCTACATCGCCACCGACATCATCTGCCGCGCGCGGCGCATGCAGGGCTACAACGTGCTGCACCCGATGGGGTGGGATGCCTTCGGCCTGCCGGCGGAGCAGTATGCGGTGCAGACCGGCGTGCATCCAGCGGTGACGACGCGCAAGGCCATCGACACCTATCGTCGCCAGCTCAAGCGATTCGGCTTCTGCTACGACTGGTCGCGCGAGTTCGCCACGATCGACCCGCAGTACTACCGCTGGACGCAGTGGATCTGGCTGCAGTGCTACGGCTCGTGGTACGACGTCGAAGCCCGCCGCGCGCGACCCATCGCGGAGCTCGAGGCGGAGCTCGCATCGGGCCGCCGGCAGGCCGACGGGAAGGCATGGACATCGCTGGATGCCGCAGCGCGGCAGGCGTTCCTCGACCGGCATCGCCTGGCGTATCTCGGCGAGCAGACCGTGAACTGGTGCCCGAAGCTCGGCACCGTGCTCGCCAACGAAGAAGTGATCGACGGCAAGAGCGAGCGTGGCGGCTATCCCGTGCTGCGCATGCCGCTGCGGCAGTGGATGTTCCGCATCACGGCCTATGCCGAGCGGCTGCTCTCCGACCTGGACCTGGTCGACTGGCCCGACAGCACGCGCACCATGCAGGCCGAGTGGATCGGCCGCAGCGAAGGCGCCGAGATCGACTTTGAGGTTCCGGGCTTCGGCATGCTGCGCGTGTTCACCACGCGCCCCGACACGCTCTTCGGTGCGACCTACATGGTGGTCGCGCCCGAACACCCGCTCGTCGAGGCGGCCATCAAGGCCGGCGGTGCCGGCGCTGCCACGGTGCGCGACTACGCGACCGTGTCCGCCCATCGCAGCGATGTCGACCGGCAGGCGGATTCGAAGCAGAAGACCGGTGTGGACACGGGCCTTCGGGCCGAGAATCCCGCAACCGGCGAATCGATCCCGGTCTGGACCGCCGACTACGTGCTCATGGGGTACGGCACGGGCGCGATCATGGCGGTGCCCGCGCATGACGAGCGCGACTTCGACTTCGCACGCACCTTCGGCCTTGCCGTGCGCCAGGTGGTCGAGATCCCGGGCGTGGCCTTCGATGGCACTGGCGCCACGAGTGGCCATGGCGTGGCCTGCAACAGCAGCGGGAAGGGTTGCACGATCGATGGGCTCGACACCACGCGAGCGAAGGCTGCGATCATCGAGTGGCTCATGACGACTGGCCGCGGCGCGCGCCGCGTCAACTACAAGTTGCGTGACTGGCTCTTCAGCCGGCAGCGCTACTGGGGCGAGCCGTTCCCGATCGTCTACGACGAGGCCGGCCGCCACCATCCGGTGTCCGAGCGCGCCTTGCCCGTGCTGCTGCCTGAACTCGCGGACTACAAGCCCATCGAGAGCGATGTGCCGGTGCCGCCGCTGGGCAAGGCGACCGCATGGGTGAACACGACGGCCGGCGAGGCGGGCGTCGATCCCTCGATCCTGCCGCCGTCCACGCCGGTCCGTCGCGAGACGAACACCATGCCCGGCTGGGCGGGTTCATGCTGGTACTACCTGCGCTACTGCGATCCGGCCAACGGATCGCGCATGCTGTCGAACGAAGCCGAGCGCTACTGGCTCCAGAGCCAGCGCAGCGACGGCAGCCTGCATGCGGGCGGCGTCGATCTGTACGTGGGCGGTGCCGAGCATGCCGTGCTGCACCTGCTGTACGCACGGTTCTGGCACAAGGTGCTCTTTGACCTTGGCCACGTGGGCACGCCGGAGCCCTTCGGCAGGCTGTTCCATCAGGGCATGCTCACGGCCTACGCGTACCAGCGCGAGGACGGAAGCCTCGTTGCCGTCGATCAGGTCGAGGAGCGCGACGGCGCGCACCATGAGCGCGGCGGCGGGCCGGTCACGCAGGTGATCGCCAAGATGTCCAAGAGCCTTCGCAACGTCATCAACCCCGATGACGTGATCGCCGAGTACGGCGCCGACACGTTCCGGCTGTACGAGATGTCGATGGGTCCGCTCGAAGCGAGCAAGCCCTGGAACACGCGTGACATCGCCGGCGTGCACCGGTTCCTGGCGCGGGCGTGGCGCCTTGCGGTCGATGAGCGCACCGGCGCGCTGCTCCTGGCGCGGCAGGCGGATCCTGCCCTCGAGCGACTGCTGCATCGGACCGTGCACAAGGTGACCGGCGACATCGATCGCCTGGCGTTCAACACCGCGATCGCGTCGATGATCGAGTTCGTGAATGCCGCAACGCGGCCGCAGGAGATGAAGGATCCGGCTGATGGCGGGCTGACCCACGTGCAGCTCGAGCGCTTCGTGCGCCTCTTGGCGCCGTTCGCGCCGCACGCCGCCGAGGAACTCTGGGCCAAGCTGGGCGGATCAGGCCTGGTCGTCCATGCGCCGTGGCCCCTCGCTGATCCCTCGATGCTCGTGGATGACGAGGTCGAGATCGCCGTGCAGGTCATGGGGAAGGTCCGCGCCCGGATCATGGTGCCGACGAAGGCCGACGCGGCGCAGGTCGAGTCGATCGCCCTCGGCCATCCCGACGTGCTGCCCCACTTGGCGGGCAAGTCGCCGCGCAAGGTCATCGTGGTGCCTGGCCGCATGGTCAATCTGGTGCTCTGAGCCGCGTTCCCCCCAACGGAGCAGGGCGGCGCCATGCGGCACCGCCCTGCGTCCGTTCACGGATGGAATGGGTTCAGCGGCCTTCGATGCGGTAGAAGCCGCGCGGGTTCACCATGAAGTAGCAGTCGTACGGATCGAGCGGCGGCAGGCTCATGTAGGGCCGGCCCTGCTCATCCTGCTTCATGCTCACGCCGAACATGCCCCACATCGGGGCGGCTGGCGCATCGCCGGGCTTGCGGCGGATGCCTTCCTCGCGGATCTCGCTCACGACGTGGTCGACCCACTTGAGCTTGACGGCGACGTCGGCGAACTCGTCCCAGTCGCCGGTCTTGCGGGCCTTGTACATGCGCTCCTTGAACTCGGCCATCGAGATCCCCATCTTGCGGGCGATGGGCTCGGCAAGCCGGCGCTCCCACTCCTGCGCCATCTTCACTTCCTGCTCGATGTCGGTCATGTTGCCGGAGATGCCGGTGGACATCTGGTGGTGCAGGATGATCGCGTTGGGATAGGCGTAGCTGTGCGGGGCGAGCGTGGCGATCGTCGCGGCCATGCTGGCGGCAAAGCTCTTCACGATCACGTGCACGGGAGCATCACTCGTCTCAATCGCCTTGACGATGCGGTAGCCCTGCATGACGCTGCCGCCCGGCGAGTTGTTGATCACGATGAAGATCGGCTTGGTGCGATCCTGGTTGTTGAACCAGTCGATGCGGTCGCAGACGTAGTCGGCGCTGCCGCTCACGATCGGGCCGTTGAGCGAGATGCGCCGGTCGCTGACGGTGATGACGCCGTCCTTGAAGGGCTGCTCGGGGTACGCCTCGAGCACATCGACGGCTTCGCGCATCTTCTGCTCGGCGTCACGCTGGGCCAGCCGGCCCGCCATAGTGCGGGACTCGATGTCGACGCGCATCTGCTCGTCGGCCAGGCGGGCCTGCTCCGTGCGGCGCTTTTCGGCAACGAGGGCGTTCTCGGCAGCGAGCGCTTCCTGTTCGCGGCGCATGCTGGCGAGCTTGACGCGATGGCGCATGTCGAGCAGGTCCTGCTCGGCCTTCATACGGGCCATCTCGGCGTTGCCGGCGGCCAGTTCAGCGTCGAGCGTGGCAGCGCGCAGCTGCGCCTCGCGCTGCATGGCGGCGAGGCGGGTGGCTTCGGGTTCGTTGGCCTTGGCTTGCTGCGAGGCATACAGCCCCATCGCGGCGTCGAGCCGCGCCTTCTCGGCGCGAACGCGCGCGAGCTCGGCGGCGAGCTGTTCCTCGCGCAGCTGCGCTTCGGTGCGCAGCTTCTTGATCTCGGCCTCGGTGTCATCGGCCTTCGGTGCCTCGTCGGCGGCAGGAGCCGGCTGCGCGGCGGGCGCATCGGCAGGCTTGGCATCGGCAGGTTGCTGGGGGCCCACGGCGGCGCAGGCCACGACGGGCAGGGCAAGGACGGCGGTCATCAACTGACGCAGTGGATCCACGGTGTTCTCCTGGTTCTGGGTGAAATCGGGCACGCAGACTGTACGCCCGCGGATGGAGGAACGCGTGGCGCCACCGGCGAGTTCGCCAGAGGCTGGTCAGTTCACGCGGCCCCGGTGCTTCCGGACTGGTTCATGCCGGCGGAGCCACCAGTGCGCCGCCCGCGAGCACGGCGGCGACCAGGCACGCGATGCCGATCAGGGCCTGGACGAGCGTTGGGCCGAGAGCGCTGCCGAGTCCGGTGCGCCGAGCCGCTCGCGCCATGCGCCACGGCAGCCAGACCACGCTCATCAGGCCGACCCACACGAGTCCCGCAATCCGCATCGCATCGAACGGCAGGATCGCGCCGGTCACGAACAGGCCACAGAGGGGAAGGACCCACCACGCGAGCAGGCGTGGGGCTTCCCGCGAGGTCTGGGTCGCTGCGGCGTCGCTGGAGCAGCCGACCATGCGGACCAGCACGGCGCGGAAGGCGAGCAGGCTTCCCAAGACGGCCGCACCGAGTGCGGCGGCGCGCAGTGCGGTCCAGGTCGCTGCGGAATAGGGACCGATGCACAGCGCACGATCGGAGAGAACCCAGACGGCGTGTGCGGCCTTCGTGCCGTGCGGCTTGAAGGTCGACAGGGTCAGCGACGGCGCTCCGTCGAAGGGCGGCGAGATCGCATCGTGCCAGCTGATGAATCCACCGAACCACGAGAAGCCCATGATCACCGCGGCCGATCCGATCGAAGCGAGCAGCCACGGCGACGACGAGCGCGGCTCGAGTGCGGATTCGGCTGGAGCTGGTTCCATCATGGGTGGATCGCGGTCAGGGCGGTGTACCGTAGCACCATGGACCACGAGCAGCCCGGTGACCACGCGCCAGTTCCCTCGGGCTCCTGGCCTGAGCTCGACCCGACGCCGCTGCAGCTCGTGGCGTTCTGGCCGCATGCCGATCCGCCGACGGCCGCCGAAGTCCTGGCCGCGCTCACCGCGTGGATGGAGGCGGCGGAACCGGTCGGCTCCGAGATGGACGGCGGCGAGAGCGAGGTCAACTGGGCCCTTGAGTGCGCGATCGATGGCGTGCAGAACCCGGTCGCACTCTGGTGCGAGAAGGCATTGGAGATCGACGACGCGTGGCGCGCGATGCTCGGTGACGCAGCGTCGTGCCCATGGGTCATCCGCCTGCAGGTCCAGCTCGATGGCGACGAGGGCCCCAACGAGTACTTCCAGCTGCTGAATCTCCTCGCCGGGTCGATCGCCGACGCCGCGGGCGTGCTCGACGTGACGACAGGGCAGTTCGTGCCGCGTGCCGAGCTGGACCAGGAAGTGCTCGCGGCCGATGCCGTGCCCATCGATCGGTTGATGTGGCGCATCGTGCGCCTGCCTGGCGTGAGCGACAAGGCCGATGTCCCGTCCTCGCACGTTGCCATCTGCACGGTCGGTCTGGGGCGGATCGGTCGGCCCGAGCTCGAGCTGCTCGAGGTGCCGGTCGAGCACGCGCTCGCCGCCGAGATGGTGCTGGACACGCTGGTGCCGCTGCTGCTCGAGGACGAACTGCCGCTGCCGGGCCAGCCCATCGAGATCGGCGACGGGATGGTGGTCGCGCTCGTGCCGCTGGCCGATGCCGACCGATTCGTCGAGGAGTCGCACGCCGGCAGTCGCGCGTGGCGCGAGCGCATCGCCGCGATCGGGATCGACCACGTGAAGTCGCCTCGCGTGGCGGTGTGCGCGGCGAGCGAACGCGGGGCATTCCGCAAGGCGTGGACCTGGCCGCAGGATGCGGCGCAGCGCATCGAGGAAGGCAACGCCGTGCTCTATCTGGCGCAGCGCGAGGTCGACGCGAACGCGCGCCAGGCCCAACGCACCTTCCCGCTCTTCGCGACGGCGTTCGCTTCGCTGGCTCGCGCCGATGCACCGGCGTGGCGCGCGCTGGCCCAGGAGCACTTCATGGTGCAGGCACCCGTCGGTGGCACCGACGGCGACGACCGCATCGAGCAGGCGTGGTATCGCGTCGATCATCTCGATGGCGATGGCGTCGATGGACTGCTCGTGGATCGTCCGCGCACGCGCCCCGAGCTCGATCCGGGATCGCACCATCGCATCGACCGCAAGGCGGTCAGCGGTTGGAGCGTCGATCTGCCGGGCGGTTCGTTCCGTCCAAGCGATTGCCAGACGCTGCTCGAAGCCATCGATCGCCTGCGTGACGAGTTGCCCAAGACCGCGCCGGAGGCCGAGGCGTGATGATCGCGGCCGGCGCCCATGAACGCCTGCCATGAGGCGTCGCCTGTCCTACCGACCGGCGCTCGGTGGACTCGTCTTCGTGATCGGGGTGCTCGTGCTGGTCATGGCCGTCGTGTGGCGGCCGTCCAATCTCCTGATCTGGGCGGTCGGCACGGCCGTCGGCATGATCGTCGTCAGCGGCCTCGCCAGCGGTGCGATGATGATGGCGCTCAGGGTCCGTCGGCTCGTGCCGCACGATGCTCGCGTGGGCCAGCCGCTGGTCCTGCAGTACGAGGTGCGCAATGTGTCGTGGATCTGGCCCGCCTTCGCGGTGTCGATCCGCGAGTCCGCGCTCGGCCCATCGCAGGGATGGCTCGTTTCGGTCGGGCCAGGCGAACGATGCATGGTCGAGCTGGCGTGGTGGCCCCAGCGGCGCGGCGAGGTGCAGCTTTCTGACGTGATCGCGCAGTCCTCGTTCCCGTTCGGGCTCGTCGGCAAGCGCGTGACGTGGCGACAGCGCGCCACGATCACGGTGCTGCCTCGCGTCGTGCGCGTGCCGGCGCCGCGGCTGCGCGCACTGCTCGACCGCGGGCCCGCCGGGCAGCGCGCGGCCTCGCGACCGGGCCTCGGCGAGGAGTTCTTCGGTGTCCGCGATGCACCCGAACTCACGAGCCTGCGCGACGTGGCCTGGCGTCGTTCGGCTTCGCGGGAGCAGTTGGCCGTGATCGAACGCGCGAGCCCGAGCTATCCGCGCTTGCGCCTCGTGCTCAACCTGTCCGAGCCCACCGAGGCCCTGGCCGCTCGCGTGCCTGCCGGCGTCGATGCACGGCAGCGGGAGGAAGATGCGATCACGTTGGCGGCGAGCCTCGCCTCGAGCGCGATCTCGCTTGGCCACGAGGTCAGCCTTCGGGTGCATGGGCTGCCGTGCGCGCCCATGCCGGCGGCCGGAGGCGTGCGCCATCTCGATCGACTGCTGGTGCAGCTGGCGAAGCTCGACCTCGATGCTCCGCGGGCGACCGCGATGGTCTCAGGCCCCGGCGATGAGCGATCGGCGACGGTCGTCATCCACCCAGGCCGCATCGATCCGTCGATCGGCGGTGCCGCGGCGATCCACCAGTCCGCGGCGCAATTGCAGAGCCTGAGCTCTCGGCAGGGGAGCGCAGCATGACGATGCCGCGCGCGATGCAGGCCTTGATCCTCGTCACGGCGATGCTCTCGCTTTCGGCGTTCTGCATCGCCGACGATTCCTTTGTCTTCCTGTCGTTCTCGCTCGTCGCGGCGGCGCTCAGCGGCGTGCTCTCCCAAGGCGCGCGGCCCCGTCGCCTGCCCACGCTCGTCGCGCACTCGATCATCGCCAGCCTGGTGGCCGCTGCGGCGGTCTCGGCGTTCCTCGCCGGTCGGCCGCCCGATGTCGAACAGGTCGGCTTCCTCTGCGGGACGGCGCTCGTCATCAAGCTCTTCGCCCGGCACCGCGCGGCGGATGAACGGCATGTGCTGGCGCTGGGCTCGATCCTGCTGCTCGTGGCCGCGCTCGACGGCACCGACGTGCTCGCGGGGCTGCCGCTGGTCCTGGGATCGCTGCTCATGCCGGTCTGTGCAGCGGCAGCCTGGGTGCAGTCGAGCACCGAGCGTGCGGCGGCAGCGCATGCAGCTCGGATCCCGTCCGGTGCGCTGCCGGTGGCGTTCGAACCCACGGTCGGCACGTCGCCCATGCGCAGCTGGACCGGCTTCGCGATCGCCTCGGTGATCGTGACGGCCATCTGCGGCGTGCTGGTCTTCCTCGGCTTTCCCCGGCAGGGTCTCGAGGGCGAGACCTGGAGCCGCACCCGCACCGGTGGTTTCTCGCTGCGGGTGAGCCTGGCTTCGGACGAACGCATCGAGGACTCCCGCACCGAGGTCATGACCGTGCGCTGGATCGGTCCTGACGACGTGGCGATCGAGCACAACGAACCGCTCCACCTGCGCGGCGCCGTCTTCGATCGCTACGACCCGATCTCGCAGTCATGGCAGGTCCCGCAGCAGCCCCGCCGCGAATACGTCGAAGGCGACGGCGCTGCCTTCGTGCCGTTCGTGGACTCGGGCATCGATGCACGGTTCCAGGTGTATCGACAGGTCGTGCAGATGCGCGGGCTCGCCACCAATCAGGTCTTCAGCGTGCTGGCGCCGATCTCGATCCAGGCTGCCAGCGGCATGTCGGTCGCGCTCGATCAGTCCACGATGCTCCTGTCGAGCGCGTCGAGCCGGATCGGCGAGTTCGATCGCTACGCCGTGGCGGTCAAGCCGTATGCCAGCGATCGCGACATGACGTTGCTGTCGGGAGGGTTCGTCGAGCCCGGCCCTCTGCCCACCTTCCCGGTCGCGGGGGTGCAGCCCTTGGCGCTCGAGCTGTGGGAGCAATGGAAGCCACGCGGACGCGTGGTGCCCGACCTCGACGAAGCCGCACGCCGCCCGGCGGCGCGATGGGAGCGCAACCGCGCGGTCGCGACGGCGCTCGAGTCGGCGTTGCTGTCCGGTGACTTCCGCTACACGACGGACCTGGGTTCCATCGTGCGTCGTCGGGGCGAGGATCCGATCGTGAACTTCCTCGCGTCGTCGCGACAGGGGCACTGCCAGTACTTCGCCAGCGCGCTCTGCGCGATGTGCCAGTCCATGGGGGTGGATGCGCGCGTGGTGGCTGGCTTCATCGCGCTCGAGTTCGACGCCGCGCAGTTGCAGTACATCGTGCGATCGTCCAACGCCCATGCGTGGGTCGAGGTGCGCACGGGCGATGCCCAGTGGACCACCTTCGACGGCACGCCGCCGACGACGCTCGAAGCCCTGCAGGCCGAGCAGCGCAGCTGGGCCGATGGCCTGCGCTGGCTGTGGGACCCGCTCAACTTCGCGTGGACGCGACATGTGGTCAGCTTCGATGTCCAGGCGCAGGCCGAGCTCGCCGATCGCATGGCGAGCACGCGCGAAGCGCTGTCGCGTCCGGTGCGCGCCGTGCGCGAGACGCTCGATGCCGTGCGCCAGCGGCTGGTGGAGACCTTCTCTGGCTTGGTCGGCAGCCTCTGGCTCGTCTCGATCGGGATGGTGCTGGCCGCGTCCATCGTCGTGGTCGTGCTGCTGCGGGGCAGGCGTCGTCGGACGGCGCCGGTCCTTGGTCCTGGTGCTTCGCCGCGCGAGCGTGAACTGGCGCGGCATTATCTGGATGCACTCCGGATCGCCCGTCGGCTCGGTGCACTCCGTCGTCCCGGCATGACGCCGTTCGACGTCGCCGCAGCGCTCGCCGTGCGGTCGCCCGAGGCCGCCATCCACCTTCGGTCGGTGGTCGAGGGGTTCTACGCCGTGCGCTTTGGAGGCCGTCCCGCCACGGCCGAACGTTGCTCGGCGGCCGCGCGCTCCTTGACGGCACTGCGACGCACGCGAACCCCGTGATCCGCGCCGCGTAGCATGGGGTCATGCCAGCGCAACGATCCCGGACGGCGGAGTGGCGACGGACCATGGCCCAGGTCTTCGAACGCGGCGGCGCGATCGAGGTCGCGATCGCACGGCCGGGCATGGGTGCGGAATCGCGCGATGCCAGCGATCTGATCTGGCGACTGCATGTGCTGGAGCTGCGCGATGAGGACGTGCTCGTCGAGTCGCCGGCCACGGTCGGCATGCCGATCCAGCTTCGCGATGGCGTGTCGCTCATCGGGGTGATCACGCTGGGCCAGAACCGCTGGACCTTCACCACGCGCAAGATCGGCGACGTGCCCGGCAAGGAAGGCCGCGTCCTGCGCCTTGAGCTGCCCGATGCCGTCGAGCGTTGCCTGCGCCGCCATCCACGTCTGGAGCTCGGCGGGCTCACGCCGCCCGAGATCGACGTCTTCCCGTTGCTCGATCCCGCAAGCGTGCACGATGCCCAGGTCACCTATGACGCGGTGGCGCGCAACTACCTCGAGCATGGCACGATCGGTGCCGAGCCCTCGCGCCGCCCCCAGGTCGGCCCGCCGGTCAAGGCAGAGCTCATGAACATGGCGACCGGTGGCGTCGGCCTTCGGGTCGATGCGACTGCCGCGCCGATCTTCGCCCGTCATCGCACGTTCTGGCTTCGCATTCCGCTCGGGTCGTCCATGCCGGTGCCGATCGTGGTGGCCGCCAAGCTGGCGCACACGCGCCTGCACAGCAGCCAGCGCACCTACGGCGGCTTGGGCTTCGATTTCAGTTTCCACCCGGCGCATGCCGACACACTCGTTCGGCAGCTTGCCCGCTACGCGCAGGCACGCCAGGCCGAGCAATCCGCACATCGGCCGTCGTGATCGGTCGCCGTCGATCCGATCTGCGCCCCTAGACTCACCAACCTCATTCCAGGGAA
>Ga0172367_10009100_pt1 | contig 10965 bp, 7 predicted proteins | sample Lak10m_FD_114542 | JGI IMG/M metagenome (GOLD analysis project Ga0172367, IMG submission 114542) | Freshwater microbial communities from Kabuno Bay, South-Kivu, Congo - kab_022012_10m | ecosystem: Environmental > Aquatic > Freshwater > Lake | place: Democratic Republic of the Congo: South-Kivu...
ACAATAAGTTTGATATTTTCAGCTTGACCTTCTTCACGGTCAATCTTTGTGACATTTTCTGTGTATATGATACTGCCTGTATATGGTTCCAGTTCTGGATTTGAAGATGCTGTGATTGTTCGTTGTACTCCAGAATTAGCACCTGTCAATATGGCACCTACATCAAAAGAACCGTATTTGTTGGAAATCTTGATTACGTTGGCATCTTGATCAACGACAAAACCATACGCTTTTGAGTTTGCTGGATCCGAACCTTGATAAACATATTCATCTAACAAATATGCTGAACCAGAAACTACGGTCACATTTGATGTCTGTACGAAAACTGTATTTGCATTTGCAAGCGTTATTGCTCCAGTATTACCATATTTATGTGGGTTTATGAGCAATCCGTACTGCCTAAAGTTGGTATTTGATGATATTTTTCCACCTTCTGTTGTATCAATTTCGCCTATTCTTACAGCCACCATCACATTATTTGCAAACAACTCTCTTGCTGGATTATATGCATGACCGTATTTTGGTGGCAAAATTGCACGGGCTATAGCACCTGAACCTGATCCGTAAATATTTACATTTGCTACGGTATAATTTTTACCAATTGTAGTAAGTGTGATTTTTGCAATATTCGCTGCTGCTGCTGATGCATTGATACTTGTATTGGAAATAATTGTATTTGCAATTGCTCCAGTACCATCACCATTGATGTAAACTCTGGTCGCAAAAGCTAAATGATTAAGAGTATTTGAGCCGCCGCCATTTGCAGTTGTTGAAGAAGATAATGTAATGTTTCCATTTGAATCTTCAATCGCAGAAATGTATGTTCCTGTTGCAATTCCTGAGCCAGAAATCGACATGTTAGCCAAATTAGCTAACGAAGAAATATGAAAAACTTCACGAACAACGACTGTATTTGAAAGTGCTAGATGCTTTGCACCCGATGCATATGAGTTGACTACAATATTTGACGCTTCACGATAATTTGAGCCATTTGCGGTAACAATAACAGAAACAAGTTCACCAGGAACAACACCTGTTGCACTCACATCATAATCAAATTGTGCAGTCGATTCTGGAACTGGCATCCAGTCTGCTGTCAAAAACTTGTTTGACGGTTTGACATTGTACATATACTTCCAAATGTAACCATCGGATGTTGCAATGTTACCGTTCGAAGTTGTGTAAGTTCCAGAAGGCATGACTGTAGAATTAGATGTCACACCGTTTGAGGAAATCGCATTTGATACACATTTATACACATTTCTCTCTGAGGTCATGACATACATGCCCTTCAAGTTCTGTGTGGTATTTGCAGAAAGAAGAGTAGCAAACGGAACAGCATCATCAAATTGGCGATACTTTGTATTTGCTGTCCAAAGCACACGTGGAATTACAACCTCAACATCGCCACCAGCAACTTTTTTTGCCGCAATCATGTTGTTCCAAACTTCTTTTTCTGCTTTTACTGTGTCTTCAATTAAAGATGGGCTAGCTTCGTTTGCATATGGAATGTGATTTCCAATAAAAACATAGCCTACCGTTGCATCTGTGTTTAAAGAAAATGCATCTTTAAAATCTTTTGCAGCAATAATCTGAAGTTTTTTTGTCGTTACTGAAGTCATAATTGATATTTATACGAAAATAATTACAGTTTGAGCATTCGCTACCGTATTGAACGGTGCAGAAACAGTTAATTGCGTGTTGCTAATAATGCTATTGACTGTTCGAACAACATTATTCACTGCGATATTTGAACCTATTGTTAATATTCCTAAAGAATTGGCAACATTAAACTTTGTTGATGTACCCGAAACGAAAATAGTGTTGTTTACATTTACCGTTCCAGAAACACTTTTTTCTAAAGTGATGCCAGAAACTTCAGTTAATGCATTTTTTTCAACAGTATTTTCTTTATTAAGCCAACTGTAATTTATGTAACCAGCTGGATGAACTAACTGTTTAAAAATATTTTTATATCTTGAAAACTCAATCTGTGAAGAAAGCACATATGAATAGTTGATGTAATAATCTTCACCTTGAAGTCTACGATCACTTGAAGAAAGAATAGAGTCTGATGTTTTCCAATAACTTTCGCTGTCTGTAATAGTTCCTTCAATTTCAACATTTGCTCTTGCATCACTTCCTGTTTCAGATTGGAAAAAGACAGTAGGTTCATATTGATATGCTTGTCCTGGATCTTTGACACGAACTGAAAGAATCTCACCTGGTTTTCTGGTACCAGCAACAGAGAGTTCATCACCATCTGATACGCAAGAATAAATTACTATATTAGCGCCAATACCCGTTGCAGAGGAAACTGTAACTGATGGAAAATTATTCTGTGTGTAATTAATACCACCTACAGGATATCTTTCATATACACCAACTTTTCGATTGGTTGATGTTGTTGTAAATGCTACGTTGACGTTGATGCTCGTTGCGCTTGTAATTGTATTGACAATTCGCGTTTCATTATTAATGATGATGCGATCACCAACTGACAATTCTGTATTAAAATTAGTACCTGTTCCAACAATTGTTACATTCGACGTTTGAATGTTTGCTGTTCCAGTAATACGACTTTGTTGCATATTAATACGTGAAATGCCGCCAGCTGGTGTTACTTCACCCACAACAGCAGCGGCTCCTTCTCCGTAAGTACCCAATGGATTAGGTCCAAAAATAACTTCATCTCCAGGCGCATATCCAACTCCTGCGGTAATTACATCAATTCTGCCTATACCTTTAAGAGATTTAACAGATCGTTCCGCCGAACCAGCCATTGGTTGAAATGTTGCTCCGTTCGCATCAAGAACTGGAGCAGTGTTGACAACACCTGTTGCATTAACTATGGTTAAACTTTTAATTGATCCGACTGACAATGTTTGAAATGATAGAGCATCTGCAATTTTTGTATTTACGTTCTGCGATGCAATTTTAGGTGATGGAAATCCATAATCAGCAGATGAAATCAAATTGCTTGAGTGGTTTGAAATGAGATCGGTAGCTACAACATAAGTGTTTGCACCAAACTTTCCAGTTGTGTCAATCTCTCCAACAACAATCGTTGCAACTTGATTATTTGGCGTTAGTGTAACATATGATGCTATTGTAAAGATTGCTCCACCGTCTAATACATTTGCAAACTGAACTGTTCCGGAAAAAACGGAATCAATTTCACCTATTGCTTGTTTTTTAGCATTACCACCAGTCACAATCGCAAGATCACCTACTTTGTAACTTGAACCGCCATCTAAAACATTAATCTTACGAACAATTGAAAAAGTTTCTGTACGAACATCGATTTGATTGCCATCTACATCAATTAGTGGAATTAATAAATCTTCGCCGTTAGCAAATGTTCCAACAATACTATCTTTACTCACAACAAGTTCAATCGGAAATCCTAAATTAACCTCATCAGTAATAACTCTTTTGCTTGCCGTTTCAATCAATGCACTTGCGTCAGAAAAACTTCCAGTAACTTTTCTGTTTTCAAATAGGTTTACATTAAAATTATTGTAAAAAACTTTAATTTCAGCATTGTTTGCTGGTGCAACATCAAAAATAAGGCGTGAGTATTCTTTGAGTGTATAGAAACCGGTTGACTGAACTTGATTGTTGACATAAACAACAATGTCGCTTGCAGGCACTGGCTGAGCAAGCATAAATGTTTTATTTGTGCCGTTTCCAGTATGATAGCTATAAACGTTCTGCGTTGTTCTTAATATTCTATTTGTTGTCCATTTACCGTCAGACGCTCGAAGAATATTATCTTTAGGATAGATAACATCAACTTCTTTACCAAATAATAAACGGAATAGAAACTGAAATGACTTTTCGGATCCTTTTGACAGATAAAACGGTAAAGCTTTTTTGATCAATAACGCTTTATCAACAGATACTTCTTTTGGAAAAAGCGTTGCAAATGAATTGAAAAAGTTGTTTTCAAAGTCATTGATGGATTCATCAACATCAGCAACAGTACGAAGACTTTTTGCTGCGCTAATCAAGTCATTTTTTTGTGTGCCTTGTTTTTGTTCGAGATATTCGTAGTATGCTTCTAAAAAAGCTTGAAACAAAGGATACTCGTTCCGAATGAACTCCGGAAGCTGGCGATTGATAAGTACAGATGTTCTTAGACTAGTATTTGCTGCCATTATACAGTTTCTAATGTGGTAACGATTGCCGTTGGATCATCTTCATCAATGGTAATAATTGTATTCTTTGCAGTGCTAATGATGCCTTTTTCCGATTCAAAAGAAAGACGAATGAAATCATCTGGAGCAGACACAGCAATGATTCGGATATCCGAAATAGTTACAACGCCATCATCATAGTTGATAGTTCCTGCATTTGAATTGATAATTTGTTTTTGTGAAAGATCATCATAGTACACTGTTTGTAAAGAACCAGTTCGCGCATCAATTACAGCATCAGCAGTTGCGCCAAATCCATTTCCACCAGTAATTGATACAGTAGCACGTGTATAATTGATACCACGATTTACGATAGTCACACTTCGGAGTGAACCATTTACAATCGTTGCTGTTGCAGTTGCACCTGTACCATCTCCAGTAATTGTAACCGTTGGTGTTGTTGTATAATTTTGTCCAGGATTTGTGACTTGAATTGTTGCGATACCTGTGTATGATTGAGGCAATTCTTCAAAGAATACTTCTCTTGACACACCATTCGAGTCAAAAACACTAAACTGCGTTGATGTCATTTTATTGGTAATTGTACCACGATGTAATGGAACATTATAGTAAATAGTATAAGGCGTTGAAGAACCTAATGTTGGCTTGAATCTTTTTTGAACACGAACAACAACTTCGGAACCTAGAATAGCATTTGAGTCAGTTGAATCAATTGCATCTTGTGCTTTAGATAGTACAAAAGTTGATTCAAACTTATCAAGATTTTGATCTTTGTAAGATAAAATTGAAATCAATACGTTTTCTTTTAGTTCTTCTTCTGTAACTGTAGTTTTCTTTTTATTGTATAGAACATTTGTGTTTATCAGTAAATAAAGAAACTCTGGATCACGAATGATTGTATTGACAGCAACGATTGCTTTTGGCTTGATAATTTCGTCAATAATTTTTTGTTTTTCTGCATTGGAAATATAGTATCCTGTTTTAGGTTTCATTGAAACAAATACCGTGCCAAAAATTGGTGGCACTTCTGTTTCACCGCCCCACACAGAGATCGAATCAATTGCTGGATAACTCTTCTTGATATATGAAGAATAATCCGAATAAGTTATCAAACGATTTTGTGTCGTAAACTGAACAGGTGCAGAAAACTTAATTTCATCTACACTTTCTCTTTCAGCACCACCGGATGCAGCACTCACTGGCTCAACAATAAAGTCTGTTTGAGAATTACCTAATGAGTCTGCCAACGTGTCTGTTGCAACAAAGTTATTTGCTCTGTTCGCTGCTTCACCACTTGTTGTTAGATATTGAATTGTAATGACAGAACCATCTGTCAATTTTTTGCCTATTTTATCATCACCAAAATAGATTTGATATTCCTCAAAAGAGGATTCTTGTAAATAGAATACCTCTGATTGTGATGTTGTATTACTTGAATCGGTAGCTAAAAGATAAACTGAAACTTGTGTGTTTGATCCGCTTGGTTGAACAGAAACTTGAATTGTAGATGTGTCAACCGAACTGTCGGGTAATAAGAATATTTGTTTTGGATTACTTGATTCACTGTAAGTGTAGACGTAAGTAACAAGATTTCCTTCGTAGATAGGCAGATTTATAAAAGAAAAATTGTTGTTAGCTTTTGTTACAGTATTGTCTTCTAATGTCACAAAACTATAGCTAATTCCATCCACATCTTCGGAAAAGAATGTGTATCCTCTTGGAACCGTTAGTGTAGCAGCAGTGCTTGTATTTGTGTTAGCTGTAAAATTGATAAATGCTCTTGGTGCTTTACGTGAATATGGAACATAACCTAAAGATTTAGCGTGTGATATAACAGAGTTTCGGAGCAAAGCCGTATCTAAAAATGCCTCATTGGCAACCATGTTGAGATAATATGCTTGATAGTGTGTATTATACGCAAGCAAATCTAACAAAATGTTTAGACCAGAGCCTTCGAAGTCATAATCGGTAAATTCCGATTGTTGACCCAAAAAAGTTTTTAGATTGTCTTTGATGGTATCAAAGTCAAGCTCCGTCACTCGTAAACGATCTACCATTTTATCTAATTCTCTCTAGAAAAAAATTGATTGTAATTTCATTAGAACTATTCAATATGGAAAATGTTAGAGTTACATCATACCGATTTTCATCAGGAGTTGCCGCTGCGGTAACTTCAATAACACTTACTCTTGGTTCATAGTTTTCAATAACTTCAGTGATTGCTCTTTCAATATGAACTGCGGTAATCTCATCAGCAGGCTCAAACAAAAGAGCCCTAAGATTACTGCCAAAATCAGGATTGAATGGTTTCTCATAAAAATTCATAGAAACCAAGTTCTTGACTGAATTGATTACTGCATATTCGTTCAAATGCTTTGTTACATCTTTTTTTACAGGGTGAGCATTGAACTTCAAATCCAGATCCCTGAAAGTTACTTCAGTCGGAATTCCTGGATTTCTTGAAATGATTGTGGTTGCCATTGTTTATTTATCTCAATTCCCAATAACTACCGTTGAGGAACCAGTTTGAATTATACCAGTATCTGCTCCATTTAGTTCGCTGTCGTTGTCCAGAGTTTGATCTCCTATTCGTGCAGCACCTTTTGTTCCTTGATTCAAGTTGATTGTCTTGCCGTTGATACGAATATTTCCAGTCACATTCAAGTCATAATTACCATCAACATAAATCTTGACATCACCCTTGACGTAAACTTCTTCATTTCCTACGACAACTTCAAACTTGTTTCTTTGTATTTTTTCAGCACGATCACCTTCTGGACCCCATTCTGTATAAGAGCCTGATCGGTGATATACATGAACTCGTTCAGCACCTTTAGTATCATCAAACTCTAACGCATGACCTGATTCGGACTCATATACATTATTGAATGGATAAACAGCATTGTAATAAGAATTGGGTTCAACTTTGCTTTCTTTTTTATCTTTTTTATTTTTTACAATTTGTGATGGATAGTTTACATCATTTCTTGCAAGTCTTGAGGTTGTTGGCTCATCAAGTTTTCGTGGATACAATGTCGCAGCTTCATCTGGTTTTACAGGAGCAGAAGCCAAATCAGCAGCACTTCTGGAATCATTGAAACCGTTTTTTGCATTTCCTGCTTTCAAAGGTATCTTAGGAAAGATACCCATCATGACGGGTTCTTGTGCATTTTCTCCATCTTTGAAAAAACCAAGTATCATGTCACCATCTTTTGGTGTATGCATGTTTGAAAAACTAAGCGGTAATATCGTTTCTGCCCACGGTAATGCATTTGTTGGCAATTGAGTTTTATCTGAGCTGTGCCATCCAACACAACGAACTTTACAACGCCCCAACTTCAAAGGATCTTTACGATCTTCTACAACTCCAACGAACCAAATAAATCCATTTTTACCTGCAAAATCTTTTGTTTGCTTTTCCATAATCATTTATTGTTTAACTTTTTTTCTAGCCAAATCATCTTGTGATTTAGTGCCAGATAGTTTACGATTGTCTGTTGTAGAGTCGGTTGCAACTTCAATAAAAGTTGTGTGTTTGTTCAACCCTAAAATATGTCTTGTTGCGACGATTAGATATTTGCCACTCAAAGACTTATCTCTCAATTCTTTTTCACTCGGTGTTTTTGCTGAAAACGGCGCAACATCAAGATCAACCATTTTTCCAGAAGTAAGTAAAAAGTTTCCTGGTAAAGATAGTTTGATTTTTCTGGATACAAGATTTGAAAATATAGCTTTTCTTTGTAAGATCAATTTTTCATAAGCTTCATTGTTATTGATTGATTTAGGATCAGCTTGTTTTATATAATTACTACCACTGCGACTGTCACGTGCAACATAAACCGCTTTATTGGAATCATAAGATGATTTCAAAGTTGTGCCATTTTGATTTTGCATATCTGTATCTAATGCGTGTTTATTTGCGTGATCAGTGAGTGTGTAGTTTTTATCAAAAGTATTTTTTACTGTATTGATCGATCCTGTTGTTGTGTCAAATCCTACAAAAGAACCAGAAAAAACACCTTTTTGTATCTTGTCTATTGTATCGTTCTGTGAAACAACTTCTAGCCCTTTTGCCATATAAAGTTCTTTACTTGGATCACCGCTTGTGAGATTTTTTACACCGAATTTGATTGGTGCATCTAACACAGATTTTTGCTTCAAAAGACTGGACAGAGTGACAAAATTGAAGTTATTATTGTCGGAATAAAAAAGAAACTCTGGTGAGTTCTTTTGACTCAATGCTCTTTTTGCACACCAATCAATTGCATCCAATGGGCTCAAATTAGGCACAACAATTTCTCTAACACCAAAAGAGTTTTCAAATATCTTAGGATGATTTGTTTTTATAAAATTGTTCATAATATTGTTTGCCACTTTTGAGTATGTGTCTTTATAACTCTTGTTTACTTTTTGTTGAGTAGAAGAAACAAACTCATCGGCAACAAAATGCAGAATATATCTTTCTGTATTTTGATTTATATTTGTTCTATCAGTCTGTTTATAAATCCGAAAGTTTTTTCTATAGGACAAAACATTTTTTGTTTTAGTCAAATATAGAGATATGACCTCTGTTCCATCAAACTGAAGTTGATCTGTAAGACGAATTGTATCGGTAATAATAATATTACCCGAAGTTACAGGTAAGAAAATGGAATCGTATAAGTTTATTTCTTCAAAAAGATTTTGTATATCAATAGGACCTTGTTTTCCCATGATGGATATCTCTTTGATCTTATACTGATCCGCTTCTCTCAAGTCTTGCTTCATGTTGGATTTGCTTTTTCTTGGAACTCAGCCATAACTGTTTCAACATACTGTGGCTGCAACAATATAATATTTCTTTTTACTTCATTTTCAGCATATTCATATTCATAATATGTTTTTTTAGCTTTGGTAATTTTTTGCGTCACACTTTTGTTATTTCCTAAACTCACTGTCGTATTAGATTCAACAACATTTGCATAGGTATTAGCGTCAATTTGTATAACATCATAACTTGTTTTTTCTTCAAATTGATTAATGGATGATCCAGATACAGTTCGTTTTATTATTTTAGCATAGTATTTCACATTAGATGCGTTTTGTGCATATATTAATCCTGCACCCGAAATAGAATTGTTTGCATATTCCGCAGTAGAATATTTTTTATCAACATATTCATTGAAGGCTTGATAAGGTAAAGGCCAATCATATTGTGGATCAATCATATCATTAAACAACAAAATAATCCAATGTTTCTCCGAATTTCCATAAACTTTAAATGCTATGCTTTCAGGAGTATCACCATCTTTGACTGAATATTCATAAAACAATGAAGCTTGTTGTTTTACTGATTGTAAAAAACCAAAACGAGTTGTTATGTTTGTAACAACGTCAACACTGGTACTGTTGTTTGCATTCGAATAAACAGTTAGTGGAAAATAATTGAAAAATTCTGCCATTTTGATTACCTAGTAAGTATCATTACCAAAACCCCAAAGAATTGTAGGAACTTCTTGAGTTGTTCTCCCTGAAGTCTTTTTTCCAGCTTCTATGCCTGGCTTAACTCCTGTGTTTGTAGTTGTTCCCTGTTTAGGTTTAGGTTTAGATACTTTTCTTTTTCTTTTTTTCGGTTCGTTATTTTGTCCACCACGTCCACCACCCGTAATTCGTTGATGTAGTGCTACATAATCTTCTTGATTTTTTGCTGGCAGTGCAGCATTTACCATAGGAATTTGATCTTTTGCAAAACTATAATCTTCTTTTGTCAAGTAAGTTGTTTCACTAAACGATAGTGCCATTGTGATTGCAACTGGCATACCAGTGCCACCTTTAGTAGGTGTATCCGAAAGAGATTCGTAAGATGCAAATCCTTTTGGCGCGTAATTAGTTTGTATATCTTTTAGAACGCATGTACCGATTGGTGGAATGTTTGGATTTTCTTTTCCACGATAAAAAAACTTCATATCAAATTCGGATGGCGGAATCAACATGCCCGCACCACCAAGTTCTGGTGCAGAATGAAATCTAAACAACTCAATAATTTGTAAAACTTGTTGCGCTTCACTTTCCGATCTTGGGTAAAACATAAACTCAAATTGAAATTGACGAGGTTCTGGCGAAACATAAATCATCTCAAGCATAGGATTCAAGACTTGACCGAATTGAGCAAATAATCCTAATTGTACTGTTTTTGGTGATGAACTTAAAATAGGAACCATTGATGCAAGTTTAGTGGCAGCCATCATACCAACACCAGATTTGATTGCGCTGCCAGCCATGCCTTTGAAATCTCCTGCTTTGAACTTGGATAGAAGTTCAGGACCAACAGCGAGTGTTTGAGTCAAAAGTTCTTCACCGGGTTGTATATTATTATAAGATTGTCTTGTATCAAAGTTCAAAGTATCTGGCATATATAATACAATTGACTCGTTAGTCAAAACGGTTCTATTCAACTGTGTAAACGGACTTTTATCCGTTATAAAAGTGCCAGCTTCTGGATTACCTTGCGCTAACTTTTGAGAAATTGATTCGTTGTCACTAAATCTTTGTGCGCCACGATTTTTTGATGAAAAATTCGTGTCTTTTTGTTCACGAATAAAGAAGATCATATAATGACCTTTATCAGCCGCACCTAAATCTTCTGGGTAACGATATAATTTGAACTCACTTGTAGATGAATCCAACAGTTCAAAAGATTCCCTTTTATTGCGTTGAACGAAAGAAACATCGTTCAGTGAAATTGTAGCCATTTACACTCCTATTGATTAGATTATTTATGTCATATAAAGGAAGATTTACTCCTCGTAATCCAAAAAAATACAAA
>Ga0172367_10009102_pt1 | contig 10960 bp, 11 predicted proteins | sample Lak10m_FD_114542 | JGI IMG/M metagenome (GOLD analysis project Ga0172367, IMG submission 114542) | Freshwater microbial communities from Kabuno Bay, South-Kivu, Congo - kab_022012_10m | ecosystem: Environmental > Aquatic > Freshwater > Lake | place: Democratic Republic of the Congo: South-Kivu...
AGCATTCCGCTGATCGCTTCATCTCCCATCGCTTTCCAATTCTTTTCCATCTCAGGTGTGGACATTTTTCTCCTTTCGTCCTCTTTATTCTATTCCTTTTTCCCAAAACTTTTAACCACACCCCGAAGGAAATTTCATCTTGAATTAATTCCAATTTTGACGTAATATTATTTAAGTGATTAATTTCACGATGCATGGGCGTAATCAACCTTTTTAAAAAGGTACATGAGATGTGTCCATACAAAATTCCAATCTTCCGGGGGGGACTTATTATGTTTTCATTTTGCCATTTAAGATGATTCAATTTAAAAGGAGGTGGTGAGAATCCCTCTCGAACAAGCGATGATTATCTTCAATTGATGTATCTGAATTTGCCTGGCTATTGAGACACAATTATTGAAGGAGGCTGAAATGGCTGAATTAGCTGAAAAGTTTGTTATGAAGGAAGGAAAGGCAATAACCCTCTACCTGGAATCCTGGCAAAAACGAATGTTAAAGGATTACGCAAAAAACCTTAAGCTGGTCAGGGTTGGAGATAAAATAACGATCGATTTCACCAAACCAGTTCATTTGAATACCTACAGAGTGCCCGTCTTTGATCCAAGGGACATAATAATCGAAATCTACTTTACTGACGCCCAGAAGGCTTATCTGCAAGAGGTGACTGGAATAAAAGCAGTTGACTCAATGCGTGTTAGCAAGGCGATGATTGAAGAAAAATCCCTCGTGATCCATTAGCACGGTGTAAGAATATGGAGGCAGAAGACTTTCTGCCTCCTTTTATTTTCCAACAATTGCTCCCGCTGGACGGCAGGAATTATTTTATATCCAGCCTATCTAATATTTTTCATGCTCGCTTGCCTAAAGAGATCAAAAGGGAGATCATCAATGACAGCCAGTTCTACGACACCCATATACAGCCTTAAGGGATGTAACTGGGAATTGACACTCAGATGTACATTGAACTGTTTTCATTGCGGTTCACGCGCCGGGAAAGCCAGGCCAAACGAGCTAAGTCTGGATGAATGTTTTTCGGTTGCTGATCAACTAATTGCGCTGGGATGCAAAGACCTTACAATGATTGGTGGAGAGATTTTTCTATTTAAAGGCTGGGAAAGATTAGCAGAATATCTCTCGAATAAAGGTATTGCCGTCAATATCGTAACCAATGGCTACCATATTGGCCCAGTTGAGATTGACCAAATCAAACGCGCCAAATTGGTAAATGTTGGCATTTCAATCGATGGCATGCAAGTGAATCACAACAAGATACGAGGGAGAAGTGATGCTTTTCAACGTCTGAAAAATTCCCTTGATCTTCTACACGATGCAGGAATCCAGCTTTGTGCTGTGACCAGCCTGATGAAATTTAATTGTCAGGATTTGGATGAGCTTTATGCCTATTTATTGGAGCGCCATGTGGGTATCTGGCAGATTCAATTGGTCAACATCATGGGCAATATGACCGGTAAAGATGAATACCTTCTAAGTTTGGCGGAAGTGCAAGCAGTGATTAGATTCATTCGAGACAAAAATCTGGAAAGGCAAATGGTGGTGGTAGCGGCTGATAGTATTGGATATTTTGACGAAAATGAGACTTACATTCGGGGAGCATCTTCCCCTATTTGTTATTGGGGAGGATGTTCAGCGGGAATTTCGAGCGTATTCATAGATAGCATTGGTAATATTAAAGGCTGTGGCTCACTTTATTCGGATGTCTTTATCGAAGGTAATATACGTAACAACTCCTTGGCCCATATCTGGAACAGCAGCACCGCTTTTTCCTACAACAGGCAATTTTCAACCGGGATGCTTTTAGGGTTGTGCAAGAAATGTGATGTCAAAGAACTATGCAAGGGAGGCTGCCGATCTTCGAACTATTTTTCGACTAATTCGCTTTATTCAAATACCTTCTGCGTTAGGAACCCTTGAAAACGGAATTTGATAGTAAGTCACTGGTTCCGCACTGGTGTTTCCCGCAGGCGGAGTTTTGAGCGTGATTTCCGTTCATAACTCCACATAGAAACTATTTTCTCTGTCTTTAAAGGCAACTTCCTGAGTATGGGAACTGGCCTGTGAGTAGTTTGACAATGTCACGTTTATTCAACCAGGGGCCTGTGTCGCTGCTACAGCAGTGCTTTTACGAAGAAAATAATCAAGTAAACAATGGCACAGAGAATCAGGCGGTCATATGAAAGATGAAACGCAGCAGTTGGCCGGTTGGCAGGGATAATCGAGAAACATCTACGAAACCAGTCACGCCAGAAAAACCATACGTGAAAATGAGAAATTTAGGAGATGAAAAAAAAGTATAAAAGCACATTCCGCTATGTGACTTTTATACCTTTATTGGTGCCCCAGGTGGGAATCGAACCCACGTCTGAGCCTTAGGAGTGCCCTGTTCTATCCATTGAACTACCGGGGCCAATGCCGAAATTATACATCATCTCGTACGCTTATTGACCGGTATTGCGCTTGCAATTCATCCTGCGAACCTGTAAAATTACGTCATAATTCGAAAGGCCTGCTCGCAAGATGCCTGAAGCAACACAAATAATTCATCCTTTAATTATCTCATTAGTGCTAAAATAAAAGACATGGATCAACAAAAAATCGGTCGGTATGAAATTAAAGCAGAGCTTGGGCGCGGCGGAATGGCCACCGTGTACAAGGCATATGATCCGCGGTTCGAACGCGAAGTGGCCATAAAGGTTTTACCTCGCGAATTGCTACATGATCCGCAGTTCCGCGTGCGTTTCGAGCGCGAGGCAAAAACCATCGCCGCCCTTGAGCACCAGGCGATCGTCCCGGTCTATGATGTCGGCGATGAAGATGGCCAGCCTTATTTTGTCATGCGCTGCATGACCGGAGGCTCGCTGGCTGACATCATCGAACGCGGACCTATGCCGCTGAGCGACACAGCCAGGATCATTGAGCGCCTGGCCCCAGCCCTGGACGAAGCTCACTCCAAGGGCATTGTCCACCGCGACCTGAAACCTGGCAACATCCTTTTCGATCGATCGGGCGAGCCGTTTGTATCCGATTTCGGCATCGCCAAAATGACCCAATCCCAGAATGCTACCGTCACCGGCGGCGCAATCATTGGCACCCCGGCCTATATGAGCCCCGAGCAAGCCCAGGGTGAAACAGTCGACGGGCGCAGCGATGTTTACGCGCTGGGTGTCATCATTTATGAGATGCTCTCAGGCACCCAACCTTACCAGGCTACCACTCCGATGGCGGTCGTTGTCAAACAAATTACCGATCCCATTCCGCACATCCTGGATTCGAATCCCAAACTGCCAGCCGCCATAGAAGCCGTCATCGAGAAAGCAATGGCAAAGAGTCCTGCGGATCGATTTGGCAGTGCAGGAGAATTGAGCGCAGCCCTTTCTGCTGTTGCCGGTGGCCAGAATGCTGAGGAAGCCATCAAGTCGGCGACGATCGTCGCCACGCGTGTTATCGCTGCCCGAACTCGGGTTAATCCCGCGAAAACGCAACTGGCGCAGCCCGGCACGGTTGGACCTGCCACTGGACAAGCGACAAGCGGCACAGGCTCCGGAATGAAACTTGCGCTTCCCGTGATACTGGTAGGCGGCCTTTTGGGTCTTTGCCTGCTAGCTGTTGTCACCATGGGAATCTTGGGGATCTGCCCCCCAGCCGGACCATGGCCGAACCCACCCTGGTGTCCCGGCCCGGCAGTGGCTGGCAACAACCCACCCAACCAGGCGGCTGTCATTATCGTGACAGAGACACCCGCCCCTGTGCCTGCTACAACCGAGCCAACCCAAACCAGCGAACCCACCGCCGAACCCACAACCAGCCCCGCGCCTGTTACAGAGACCCCAACAGGCGAAGCCCCCACCACGGGTCCTTCCATACCGGCAGGCCCTCCTGTATTGGGCGGCGCTGATAAAGTTGCATTCATCGCCCAGAACGAAGTCTGGTTAATGAACCTGGATGGCTCAGACCTGAAAGCGCTAACCAATGACAAGCAGCCCAAACGAAACCTGCAGTGGATCCCAACCACCAACCGTCTGACCTTCATCAGCGGTACAAACGTCAATACCGTTGACGCGGACACCCAGGTATTCGATACCATCCTGTCCTTCCCCTTTGCCAAGCTTTTGGAAGAATTCCGTATCTCCCCAGATGGGAAACAGGTGGCCATTTCGCTTAACCGCGAAATGTATATCGTGCCTTTTGATATTGCCAAGCTGAAAAGCGCGCGCGGTCGGGAGGGATTGATCGCCATGAATGGCTGTTTGAAATACACAGGCAGCACCCAGGCTGCAATTCACCTTAAGGAGTTCCGCTGGGGCAGCGATGGTAAGACCGTGGCCTGGTTGTTTGAAGGTACCGGCCCGGATGGCAAACCGAATGACCTGATTCGCATTGTGGATATCAGCACTTGCAATCCCCAAAAATTATTCCCAGCTGATGAATTCCCCGGCACGCGCTTCGTACCCGAAGGATACGGCACCCGCGCAGTCCTTTCGGATTTTGACTGGGATGGCCATTTCGTGTTCCTGATGAACACCTCGAACCGAAATAATTGGGGCTACCTGTACACTTACACAGGCGAACTACGCAGAGGCACCCAGGAAAACCCCATCGCCAGCAGCAAATCACGCTGCTGCTACCGCGATGCGCGCTGGAGTCCGGATGGTAGCTACATTTTCTTCGCATTTTCGAATAAGGACAATCCAGGCTCACCAATCGAGTTGTATTACGTCCCAGTCGGTTCATTCCGCAGCGGCGGTGATTTTAAACCGATTCCACTGCCAGCAGATTTCTTTAAAGACCCCAGGGAAGCGCCGCAACCTGCGCTGCACAAAACACCTTAAGGATTAGGGCATCCAAACGGATGCCCTATATTTTTGTCACAATTTCCTTCACCAACCCTGGACCAGCGTAGATCAGACCGGTATAAACCTGCACCAGGCTGGCTCCAAGATCTAACTTGCGCCTGGCATCCGCTGCGTTCATGATACCGCCCACGCCCACAACCGGAATCCGCCCTGCCACCTGTCTTACCACCTGTTCAAGCAGCGCATCACTTAATTTAGTCAGTGGTTTTCCACTCATGCCGCCAGTCTCATCCCGCTGTGAAGAAGTGAGACCTTCGCGTCCCAGGGTGGTATTACAGACCACCAGGCCATCCATTCCAGTATCCAATGTCACCCCCACCGCTTCCTCGAGTTCCTGCGCGCTCAAGTCGGGGGCCAGCTTGACGAGCAGCGGTAGGCGCTTCTCTAAGCTGATCTCTTCAAGGCGGCGCTGGGCATTCAAATGGGTCAGCAAACCCTGCAAGGCATCGCGCCCCTGCAAGCTGCGAAGACCAACGGTATTGGGCGAGCTGACATTGATCGTCAGGTAGTCCGCCATCGGAGCAAAGTTCTGCAACAAGGCCAGGTAATCGTAAACCGCCTGGTCATTGGGTACATCCTTGTTTTTCCCGAGATTGACGCCCAAGATCGCGCCCCAGGGCTTAATTTTCTTCTTTCTCTTTTTCAACAACGGCATGCCGGATATCGCTTCCCAGAGACCACCTGCCAGGGAAGGATTAAGCTGGATCTGGACAAATTCACTGCCACGACTGGGGAAGCCCATCCGGTTGATAACCGCCTCATCCTCCACCAGGCGGAAAACCCTGGGTTGGGGGTTACCAGGTTGAGGTCTGGATGTAACCGTACCGATCTCGATATGACCAAAACCGAGGGCAGCCAGTCCGCGAATCGCGATTCCGTCTTTATCATAACCAGCAGCCAGCCCAACTGGATTTCTGAACTTCAATCCAAAGGCCTCAACTGGGCGGGCTGGGGCAGAAAAAATCAATTTCAATGCTTCACGAATCGGAGGAAGAAACCCGGCCAGCCGTACGAGCTGCAGCGTCAGATTATGGGCTTCTTCAGGTTCAAGTTTGAATAACAGCGAACGGAAGGCGGGGTAAAGGCTCATTGAATCCCTTTTTGGAATAGCCAAATTTCGTCACTCAAAATAAGGGGCACGGTCGGACTGGTGATAATGCGCGAAAACTTCGTCCAGTATACGCTTATTCGTGCGCGTTTCTGAAAGCGGTGGCAACGAATCCATGCTAAAAAAACCGACTTCCAATGTTTCGATGCTGGGAGTAGGTTCGCCGCTGGTAATGCTGCAGAGGAAGATCAGTTTGTAGATATGGTAAAACTCATAGGGTTGCAAGGGATTTGCATCATAAACACCGACCAATTTGTCCACATTGACCCTGAAACCACTCTCTTCCCACACTTCGCGTGTCACCATCCCTGCCGGGCCATCACCGATATCGCCCCAACCGCCCGGCATCGCCCAGCAACCATCAGCTTTCTCGCGCACAAGCAAGATTTTTTCATCACGGATAACGGCTCCGCGCACATCAATTTTCGGAGTGGGATAGCCGCTCTGCATGGAAAAACTCTTCAAGATTTCCGCGTATGAAAGCAGGGATTGGCTTGCCAGCATTTCAGCGCTGATCTCCTGCAGGCGCTGGTATCGCTGGATATCGTATTCGTCCTTGCTGTACGTTATGCCTGCCTGGGAGAGCGAAAATATCTCGCGCGCCCAACCTAACCACTTTGGAACTTCTGTCATGCTGACCTTTTCTTCAAATTGACGGTTAAATGCTCATAAGCCAACATTCATTGGCAAAGGTTATCCCTGGGCCAAGAATTGGCGGGCAGCTTGGATTTGAGGCTCAGGCACTTTGCCAGTCACTTCCCAATGATCCAGCATTTCGCTGATGGTCAGGACGGCATGCAGGCTGAATCCCGCCTGGGCCAGGGCTTCCTTCGCCCCGGACTGCCGGTCAACCAGCACGACCACATCCCTGACCACTAACCCTACAGCAGTCAGTTTATCAATCGCGTCGAACTTGCTGCTACCGGTAGTCGCCAGGTCGTCAATCACCACCACAGTTTCGCCAGCATGGAACTCACCTTCAATCTCCGCTTTTGTGCCATAGGCCTTGGCTTCCTTGCGGGGGTAGATCAAGGGATAGTTGCCCGCCAGGCTGATGGCTGTCGCGATCGGTATGGCGGCATAAGGCAGCCCCGCCAGGCGCTTGAATTCCAATCTTTCCAGTAAAGGAAGATAGGCTGCGCCAACCTGCTGAAGCAGGCGCGGATAGGTGATGATCTGGCGCAGATCGATATAAATGGGAGATTTCAGCCCGGATTTGAGGGTGAACTCGCCGAACTTGATACAACCGGCCTTGAGCAGGTCATCGGCTATGGAGGAGATCAACGGATCAGTCATTCTTTTATCCCTCGGAAAATGTGTATGACACCACGTGTATACATGAATTATCAGGACTCTTTATATTTAATTGGGGCGAATTTTTTCTCTTGCAGAGTATCCGCTCGATATTCCAAAAACTAACCTGGTATTTCAATGACAGACTCTCGAACGCTAACGCAGGCTAAATTTTAGCGAAACAATCTGGTCACGCAGTTCTGCCGCCGCCATAGCGGGATCGGCTGCCCGGGATACAGCGCGAGAGACCGGCAACAGCATACCCATGCCATCCTTGCGCAAACCTGTCTTGAGAGCTGTTTCCAGGTCTCCACCTTGCGCGCCCACGCCAGGAGCCAGGAACCAAAGATTGGGGGCTACCACACGCACCCTGGCCAGCGCTTCGGGCTGGGTGGCGCCAACCACCAGGCCAATGTTGTTGCGCGTATTCCAATTCTGCGCCAGCATCGCAACCCGCTCGTAGAGGAGATCCCCCCCTTCTAGGCGCAGATCCTGCAGATCACCGGAACCAGGGTTGGAGGTCTTGCACAGCAAAAAGACGCCTTTTTCCTGGTCTGTTAAGAATGGGTCGATCGAGTCCTTGCCCAGGTAAGGGTTAAGCGTGATGCAGTGCGCGCCTAGCTTCGTGAATGCCGAAAGGGCATAGGCATCCGCCGTGGAAGCGATATCGCCTCGCTTGGCATCCAGGATTACAGGGATCATCGACCCCAGGCGGTGAGACTCCTGCTGAATGGCAGCGATGACCTGCTTGAGTGCGCTCCAGCCCCGGGAGCCGAATTGCTCAAAAAAGGCGGCGTTGGGCTTAAAAGCTGCCGCGTAAGGCGCGGTCTTTTTCACCAGGTTAAGGCAGAAATCCAGGGCGCCAGCGGCGCTTGGTTCCTGCAAGTCGGCGACATGCGGGTCCAAACCGATGCACAGCAGAGAGGAACAATCATAAACACGTTTTTCAAGAAAAGAAAAGAAGGTTTCCATAAGGTCTTGTTTAAGCCTTGCCAAGAACCATCGCCAGCAGCGCCATCCTGACATACAACCCATATTCCATCTGGCGGAAATATGCGGCGCGTGGGTCATCGTCAAAATCCACGCTGATCTCGCCCACCCTGGGCAAGGGATGCATGACGATCATATCATTCTTGGCGGCCTTCATCATCTCAGGTTCGATCACATAAGCGCCTTTGACACTCTCGTAAACTTGCGGGTCTTCAAAGCGCTCCTTCTGAACACGGGTGACGTACAGCACATCCGTCTCCGCCAGGACCGCATCCAACCCGGCATATTCATTCTGTGAAACACCCTTCGCGCTGACTTCTTCCAGCACTTCGCGAGGCATGCGCAAGATTTCAGGGGAGACATAATTGAGCTTGATGCCGTTAAAGTTCGAAAGTAACCGTGCCAGCGAATGAACCGTGCGCCCATACTTCAAATCTCCGAGCATGGTCACGGTCAAGTTATCCAGCCGCCCAATTTCCTCCATGATGGTAAAGGCATCCAGCAAGGCCTGGGTTGGATGTTCCCCGACACCATCACCGGCGTTGATGACCGGTTTGCGCGCGTACTTCGCCGCCAGGGCTGCAGAACCAGTTTCCGGATGGCGCAGCACGATCACATCCGCATAACACTCCAACGTACGGACGGTATCAGGAAGACTCTCCCCTTTCGAAACCGATGAATACTTCACCTCACTGATCGGGATAACGCTGCCACCCAGGCGCTCCATAGCCGCTGTGAATGAGGATGAAGTACGCGTGGACGGTTCGTAAAACAGGTTGGCCAGGATCTTGCCCTTGAGTAAGTCAAAGGTACCGATGCGCTCTACCATCCCGCGCATTTCATGCGCTACGCCGAAAACATACTCCAGATCAGCATGGGTGAACTGCTTGATCGATAAAATATCCTTACCGTACCAAGGCGCGTTCTTTTCGTCGCCAAAAGGCAGATGCGGGTTCGTGGGTGTAGTGGGCATAAGACTCTCCTTTAGAGATTTGAATAATTGAGAGAAAGTTTTGGAAAACGAATAATTCAGCCAAAAAATTATACAACAACAAATTCACGGCAATACGCAACACTATCTAATCATAACATCAAGCGGGCAGACCATCGCGTATATTTTTCCCGTAACCGGGCTGAACCAACACCTGTCCATCCCTGAAAGCGTCGCTTCCACGTAACACCACGCGCGTTACCCGACCGCGCACCTGCCAGCCTTCAAAGGGTGTCCAACCGCAGCGCGAGTGCATATCAGCGGCGCGCAGCTCATATGTGGCATCAGGGTCCACCTCGACCCAGGTTTCGGGCTGCTCCGGCAGCCTGAAAATTCGGCGCGGGTTGGTGACGCACTTCTCCAGCAATTGCTCCAGGCTCAGACGTTTATCGCGCACCGCGCTCAATAGCAGTGGCAGCAGTGTTTCAAGACCGGGAAAGCCCGGCGGTGGGTTTTGGCCATCCTTCTCAGCCAGGGTATGGGGAGCATGATCGGTGGCGAAACAATCGATCACATCCATGTTTTCCCAAAGCGCAGCCACATCCACGGCAGTGGCCAGCCGGGGGCGCACCTCGGCGCGACCAGCGTTGAGGTTTTCTGCGCAGCAGGAAAGCGCCAGGGCGTGGGCATCCGGGCCCTCGCCTGAGAGGAAAAGGTGGTGCGGGCAGACCTCGCAGGTCACTTTCACTCCGCGCTCTTTGGCCGCTTTGATCAGCAGCACTTCTTCGCGAAGAGAGATATGGGCGATATGGATGGGTTTGTCGAATAACTGAGCCATCAACAGCGCAGCGCCCATGGAACGACTCTCAGAATGAGTCACAATCGGAGTCTGACCTGGCCAGGCGGCAAAGTGCTCCATCCACAGGGTCATATCATCCAGCCGCAACTGCCCGAACGTGGCATCCAGGTACATTTTCAAGGCGGCAGTCCGCGGGGATAGCTCGGCGGCGATTTGCGCATTATCCGGCCCGGCGCCAATATATTGGGCATAATCACAGCGCGCCTTGCGGCTGGCAGCGGCTAGGGCAAGCTCAAGGGTTTCAGCATCAAAAATAGGAGGCTTGGTGTTGGGCATCGCCAGCACCATCGTCACCCCACCCGCCAGGGCAGAAGCGGTGCCGCTGTCAAAATCCTCTTTGTGGGTTGCGCCAGGCTCGCGCAGGTGGACGTGTGGGTCGATCAAACCGGGTAGACGGATCAAGGTTAGCGCTCCAGAGACGGGGGTAATGTTGGCTTGTTGCCAAAAGGCACACAACGTGCTAATATTCCATTATGAAGATTTTCTCCTGGAATGATGAGAAAAATGCCTCGCTGAAATCGGACAGACAGGTATGTTTTGAAGACGTCGTTATCTCCATCGAAATGGGATTACTTCTCGATATTTTAGAATATCCAAATCAAGAAAGATATAAAGGCCAAAAAATACTTATTATCCAGATTGATCATTACGTTTACTTGGTTCCCTTTGTTGAAAACGACAAAGAAGTATTTCTCAAAACAATTATTCCAAGCCGTAAAGCGACCAGAAGATATATAAAAGGTAGTAATTACTCACAGGGTGCCTGCCTTAATGAGGAATTGTCCGTAAAAAAGGAAAAAGAGTTTATTTCTGTGGAGATTTGAGCGGAAAGCACGCTCAAATCTCCACCTGCGGGTAATACCAATGCGGAACGATTGGCTATCTTTCGATTATTATCCGCCTTTACT
>Ga0172367_10009104_pt1 | contig 10957 bp, 7 predicted proteins | sample Lak10m_FD_114542 | JGI IMG/M metagenome (GOLD analysis project Ga0172367, IMG submission 114542) | Freshwater microbial communities from Kabuno Bay, South-Kivu, Congo - kab_022012_10m | ecosystem: Environmental > Aquatic > Freshwater > Lake | place: Democratic Republic of the Congo: South-Kivu...
GCCGCGCTTGGCGCTCGCCTCTATCCCTTCCTGTTGCAGGAACAGATTATCGGTATCCTGGTCGAGAATCCTGCCAAAGCCGGCATCCATGCCGGGCGCCTCGCAGAAGCTTTGTTCATCGGTCAGCAGGATCGGCTCGGCGGGTTCCGGGCGCGGGCCATCGCTGGGCACCGGGCGCAGGAAGAACACCTCATAGATGCAGCGGCGATGGTCCTTCGGGTCCGGGCGGAAGCGATAGACCATCGGCAGCGACACGCCGGGGAAGAGGTAGGTGTTGGGAAAGAGCGTGTAGGAGAAACAGTCGAGCATCTCGCTGTCGGACGCGGCGCTGAGGTTGCTGCCGGTGGCCGCGCCGAACATGGTGCGGAACAGGTCGGCCATCGCCTGCCGCGCGGTGCCGTCGCCCACTTGCGGCCGATCCTCGCTCAGCACCGATGCGTCGCCGACGGTGAACTGGTCGAGAATATCCTGCTCCGAAAAGCGCCCCTCCAGATGCGGCGAGGCGACGCCCAGGCACGAGATGAAGCGGTTCACATGATCGCCATAGACATCATATTGGCTGTTCGCGTCGGCATTGGACGGGGCGACCTGCGGGTGGGTCTCGATCACATGATAGGCCTCCATGAAGGCCTCGATCGTCAGCTTCCAGTTGGCCGGAAAGCTCTTCTGGACATGGAGGTGGATATAGCGGTCCTCCAGCTTCCAGGCCTTTATATGGGCCAGCGCCTCGGCACCCAGATACGCCTCCAGACTAGGCGCGTCCGGATCCATGTTGATCCACACGAAGCCGCCCAGCGTCTGCACGCGGACCCGCGGCAGGGCGTTGTTGGCCGGATCGACATGGGGGAAATCCCAGGGGCAGGTGATGCTCTTGCTGGACCCGTCGACGTTCCAGCTCCAGCCATGGAAGCTGCATTTGAACTCGCTGGCACAGCCGGCCGATCCCGACGCGCGCAGCTTGGTGCCGCGATGCAGGCAGGCATTGTAATAGGCGCGGATCTCGTCCGCCGCGACGCGGGTGATGATGAAGCTGTGGCGGCCGATGTCATAGACCTGATAGTCGCCGATTTCTGGTATATGCTCCTCGCGGCAGGCGAATTGCCAGCTGCGCGTCCACAGGCTTTCCATCTCGCGCCGGGCAAAATCGGGGTCGATATAGCGATCGGTCGACACGTCCTCGCTGCCCAGAAACGCATAGGATTCGCTGCGCACCCAGCCGGGTGCGGCGACCTTGTCGCGGGCGATGATGTCCTGCGTGCTGATCGCCGGGCAGCGGGCATCGCCCGCCGCCATCGGGCCGCTTTCCATGTTCATGCAACTCTCCGTTGGGCGGGCGTGGCACAGTCGATCAGGCCGGGCGCGATGCGGTGGATCGCGCCGTCCTTCATCACCATGGCCAGCCGGTTCTTGTCTTCGAGGATGGTGACGTCGGCCAGTGGATCGCCGTCCACCAACAACATGTCGGCGAGCGCACCGGGCACCAGCGTGCCCAGATCGCCCTGGTCGCGCATCGCCTGCCCGCCATTGCGGGTGGCACAGGCCAGCGCGCCAGCGGCGTCATAGCCATAATAGTCGATCATCAGCTGGATATCGCGGGCGTTGGTGCCCTGGGGATTCCAGGCCAGGCCATAATCGCCGCCGATCAGGTGGCGGATGCCGCGCTTGCGCAATTGGCTATGCGTCTCGACCGATGCCTCGATCAGGGCGGCTATGCCCATCGCGTCGCAGGCAGCCCGGCTGATCCACGGCTCGCCATGATGGATCATGGCGTGGAACAGCCCGATCGAGGGCGCGATGACGATCCGGTCCTTCGCTTCCTCCAGCATGTCGAGCAATTCGCTGTCGGCATATTCGACATGGAACAGGCCATCGACCCCGGCGCGGACGCAATATTTGCTGCCTTCTATCGATCGGCTATGGGCGTTCACCTTGCGACCGAAGGCATGTGCGGTGTCGACCGCCATCTGCACTTCCGCGAAACTCATCGGCGTGACGTGCGCGGGACTGCCGGGATAGAAGGGGTCGCCCGAGACATCGAGCTTGATATTGTCGCAGCCCTCGCGGATCGCCAGCCGCACCGCGCGGCGCATCTCCTCCGGCCCGTCGACGACGCAGGAAATGCCGATGCGCGGATTGTGCAGCTTGCTTTCGTCGCCCATGCCGCCGGTGACGGTGATCTCGGTCGATCCGGCGCGGATGCGGGGGCCGGGGATATGGCCGGCATCGACGGCGTCGCGCACCGCGACGTCGAGCTTCAGCTTGGCCGCCGACGCGCCATAGCAGCTGGTGAACCCCTGATCGATCAGGCGCCGGGCCATGCGCGCGGTGATGAGCGTATGGGCTTCGGGCGAGGGCGCGATCAGATCCTCGGTCGAGGCCGCGTCGCCAAAGGAGATATGGGCATGGCCTTCGGTGAGGCCGGGCATCAGCGTCTTGCCGCTGCCGTCGATGACCTGATCGGCCGGCGCACGACCGGCGGTGGCATCCGGCCCGACCGCAAGGATGCGGTTGCCTTCAATCAGCAGGTCGCCGGCAAAGGCAGGCGCGCCGGTGGCGTCCCAGATGGTGGCGTTGGCGATGAGCGTCGTCGGCACGAATGGCATCCTCTTCTGCGGTGAAGACTAGGCCGCGCCCTTTCCTGACCCAATGACTGCACGCGCACTTGGCGTGTCCTCTCGCCGCCGCCCGGCCTGCCGCGCCAGTCAAGCGGCTGCGCGGCGCCATGCCTTTCCGCGTCCGGCGCCATCGGCCATCCTGCCGCCTCATAAGGAGAAGGATGTCGATGGTGCGGGTCACCTTTGTGGATGTGCATGGCGTGGAACAGGCGGTCGCCGGGGAGGGCGACCTGTCGCTGATGGAACTGGCCAAGGCGAACGGGATCGACGGCATCGCCGCCGATTGTGGCGGCGCCTGTTCCTGCGCGACCTGCCTGGTCCATGTCGATCCGGCCTGGGTCGATCGCACCGGCGCACCCGACGATGTCGAATATGCGATGCTCGACATGGTGTCGGATGTCGCCGGCGACACCAGCCGCCTTGCCTGTCAGATCCGCCTGACGTCGGCGCTTGATGGCCTGCGCGTCGTGGTGGCGCAGCAATGACGCAAGGCACCCTGGCGCCCGAAGCGCGCAGCCTGCTCGACATGGCGTCGATGACCGACCCGATCATCTCGGCCCGGCCGCGCGCTTATTATGCGGCGATGCGGTCGCTCGACCCGGTCCATTGGGACGAGAAGCTCGGCATGTATCTGGTGTCCCGCTATGAGGATATCGCCGCGATCCAGCAGGATCCGATCACCTATTCGGTGAACAAGGGCTATCACACACAGCAGGCCAAGGGCTTCCAGCAGGAGTTCCAGGCGATATTGGAGCGCGACGGCGGCGGCTATTTCCCCGACGCGATCATGTCCGATCCGCCCTATCATACCCGCATCCGCAAGCTGATGGAAAAGGCGTTCAGCGCCCATCGCGTCAAGGAACTGGAACCGCGGATCACCAGGGTCGTGACCGACCTGATCGACAGCGTCGCCGACCGGGGCGAGGCGGACGCGGTGCAGGATTTCGCCGTGCCGCTGACGGTGCGGATCATCTGCGAGCAGCTTGGCCTCGACTGGGCGATGAAGGACCGCATCGCGCGCTGGTCTATTGCTGTCACGGCCCAGATCGGCCGGATGCAGGATCGCGAACAGATGCTGGGTCATGCGCGCGAGATTTGCGACCTGCAACATTATCTGATCGCCAAGATGCGCGAGCGCGAGGCCGACCCGCGCGAGGACATGATTTCCGACCTGGTCCATGCCCGCGATGCCGAGGGGCAGGCGCTGAGCTTTGCCGAGGCTGTGTCGCTGATCCGGGCGCTGCTGATCGCCGGCAATGAGACGACGGCGACCGCGCTCGGCAATCTCTTCTACATCCTCGCGACCCGGCCGGAGATTGCCACCTTGTTGCAAGCGTCGGTGGACGACGACCGGTTGATGAACCGTTTTGTCGAGGAGTTGCTGCGGATCGAACCACCGGTGCGCGGCCTGTCGCGCATGACCACGCGCGAAGTGGAACTGGGCGGCAAGACGCTGCCGGCGGGCGCGCATCTGCTGCTCATGTATGCCTCCGCCAACGATCAGGAGGATGTGTTCCCCGATCCACGCCGCTTCGATCTCGACCGACCCAATATCGGTCGGCACCTGTCCTTTGGCGGCGGCGTCCATCGCTGCATCGGGCTAGCGCTGGCGCGGATGGAGATAAAGGTTGCCGCGCGCGAGATCGTCCGCCGCATCGGCGATATCGAACTGGCGATCGCGCCCGAGGAAATACGCTATCTGCCGACGGTCGCGACCCAGTCGATCGAGCGGCTGCCGATCCGCTTCATCCGACGGGGCTGAGGGGCATGGCGGAGGAACTGGCGGGCAAGGTTGCCATCATCACCGGCGGCGCGGGCGGCATCGGCCGGGCCACGGTGGAGCTGTTCGTGGCCGAAGGGGCGAGGGTGCTGATCGCAGATCGCGATGGGACGGCCGGCACCGCGCTGGCCGCCGCGCTCGGGCCATCGGCGCTGTTCATGGCGGTCGATGTCGCCGACCGGGCGCAGGTGCAGGCGATGGTCGCGCGCGCGGTCGATGCCTTTGGCGGGCTGCACATCCTGTTCAACAACGCCGGGATCAGCTGCGCGCCCTTCCCGCATTTCCTGGACGACAGTCTGGCCGATTTCGACCGGGTGATGGCGGTCAATCTGCTCGGCCCGATGCTGGGGACGCAGGCGGCGGCGCGACACATGAAGGATCATGGCGGCGGCGTCATCCTGAACAATGCCTCGATCGCGGGCCTGCTCGCCGGACAGGCGATGATGAGCTATCGCGCGTCGAAGGCGGGGCTGATCCAATTCTCCAAATCGGTGGCGATCGACCTGGCGCAGCATGGCATCCGCGTGAACTGCCTGGTGCCCGGCCATATCCGCACCAGCCTGTCCTCCTTCAGCGCCCAGGGGGCAGAGGCGGACCGGGCGGCGCGGGTCGATGCCGCGATCGATGCGGTCTACCTGTCCAACCAGCCCTTGAAGCGACGCGGCGTGCCGGACGACGTGGCGCAGGCGGCATTGTTCCTGGCCAGCGACCGCGCGCGGCAGATCACCGGCATCGCCATGCCGGTCGAGGGCGGGGTGGTTGCCGGCGATCCGGTCAACCATCTGGAGGATATATTGGCGGCGCGGGCTCAGGCGCTTTCCGATTGAGCCGCGTCCGCAGCGGTGCGCACCATCGTGCGCAGGTCCAGCATGGCCTGGGCGCCGGCTCTGGCGGCCTCGGCCGGCGTCAGGCCGAAACAGGTCTTGCGATGACCCGATATGACGCCGGAAAAGAGCGCGGCCTCCAGCGGCACGACATCCCGGCCCAGGATCGCGCGGAGCAGACCGCCGCTGGTGCGGCCGCGCCGATAGCGCAGCTGGGGCGCGAAATCGCGCAGGTCGCCGTCGCGCGCGGCGGCCAGCATCAGTTCGTCGATCGCCGGCAGGATGCGGTCGTTGCGGGGCGGGGGATTGGAATAGCGCGCGAGCAACTGCTCGTCGGTCAATGTCACTGCCTCCGGCACGGTGCCGCCGCCCGATTCCACCGCCTTGCGATAGATCATCTCGAACGCTGCGCGGACCAGTTCGGCGCTGGACCGGAAATTATAGGAGACGACGCCCAGCGTCAGGCCCGCCCGCGCGGCGACGGCGCGATGGGTCAGGGCCGCCATGCCCTCCTGCGCCAGCACATCGGCCGCCGCCTCGGCAATCTGTTCCATCGTGCCGCTGCTGATCGTCTGTTCGGGTAGGGCAAGGTCGGCCTGTTCGCGGGCGAACTGACGCCAATGGGCGGCACGCACCGGACGCCCGCACAGCCAGTCGTTCCAGCCGGCGCACAACTCTTCCAGTCCCGCGCGGTCGACCGGTCGGCGCCAGCGCATCAGGTGCAGCGTCGCTTCGCCATCGAACAGATAGGCGGTGAAGGCGCCCCGGCCCGGATGGCCACAGCGCGCGCAGACCTCTTCCCAGAAATTGCGCCACATCGTCGTCCAGCGTTGGGCGACCGGGCCATAGCGATCCTCCCGCGCAGCGATCAGCTGGCATTCGCGCCAGGCGAAGGCCAGCCGGCGCTGTTCCTCGCACCATTGGTCGATCAGGGCTGCGAGCAACGGCCCGAAGGCGTCACGCGACAGGGGCGCAGCCCCCTCCAGTTCCGCCAGCCGCGCCGCGCACCAGCGTTCCGACTCGCGCTGGGCCTGCTCATGTGCGGAAAGAAACAACTGTTCCAGTGATCCGAAGTGATGATAGATTCCGGATACGGGGGTCTGGGCCAGGCGGCTGATCGCACGGGCCGATGTGCCGCTCGCGCCATCACGTTCCCATAGGTCGATAACCGCCTCGATAAGCCGCGCCATTGCGCCGATTTCCGATGTTTTTCCCGAATGTGCAGCCGTCGCCATAACGTCCTTTATGCCATATCCCGCCGAACTGGCAAAGGCTGCGTCGGGGCGGTATCCGTGTCTCGCCACTGTCATATTGCCGCTGATCCTGTCATCGAACTGAGATACATATGTAACTGCGGATGCATACAGACGTTCTAGTTGCCCCTCCGAATTCAACATCATTCGGGGGATACGCATCATGAAATGTTCGTCTGTCCTGCGCCGTCGCGCACTCATTCTGGCCGGCACCATGCTGATGGGGGCGGGGCTGATGGGGGCGGGCTTCGCGGCCCCGGCCCATGCGGAGGACGCGCCGCTTGACGAAGGAGATGCCGGCCTTGGTTCGATTGTCGTCACCGCGCAGAAGACCGAGACCAATCTGCAGAAGACGCCGATCGCCATTTCGGTGCTGGGCAGCGACGACCTCAAGGCGCGCAGCGTGGTGAGCCTGAAGGATCTGGGCGACGGGGCGGTGCCGTCGCTGCGCATCGCCCCCTTTGCGTCGCGCAATTCAGCGTTGACCGTCGGCATTCGCGGCATCGTGCCGTTCGACGCCAACCAGCCCAGCCGCGACGCGGGCGTCGGCATCTATATCGACGGCGTCTATCTCGGCCGTTCGCAGGGGCTGGGCACGGCTTTGTTCGACATCGAACGGATCGAGGTGCTGAAGGGGCCGCAGGGCACGTTGTTCGGCCGAAACTCGACCGGCGGCGCGCTCAGCATCGTCAGCAGGAAGCCGAGCGGCGAGTTTCACCTCAGCCAGACCATGGGCGTCATGAACTATGACGGCTATAAGGTCGAAACCCATCTCGACCTGCCCAGCTTCGCCAATTTCAGCGTCAAGCTGGACGCGCTCGTCACCAAGCGCGGCGGCACCACCGACAATCCGATGGCGGGCGAGGAGGATTATAACCAACTCGACCAGCGCGGCATGCACGGCGCGATCCTGTGGGAACCGAGCAGCCGCTTCTCCGCCCAATATGATTTCGACACCTCCTACGACGCCAGCACGCCCTATTATTTCCAGATGCTGGGCAAGTCGGACCGTCTGCCGGTCGCGGACATGGTCGAGGTCCAGCCCGATCGGGCCAGGACCGCGGATATCGGCGTGCCGATCCAGAAGAGCATCGGCAAGACCCATGGCCATGCGCTGCATATGGACTGGCAGGTCGCCGATGGCATCAACCTGCGCTCCATCACCTCCTATCGCGAACTGAGCCAGAGCCAATATGACGATGGCGGCGCGCATCAGGGTGCCTTTGCCCCCTACGCCAAGTTCGCGCGCTACAGTCTGGCGGGCCTCGACCAGAATCAGTTCAGCCAGGAAGTGCAGCTGGTGGGCTCGCTCTCGCGCGTCGATTTCGTCGCCGGCGCCTATTATTATCATGAAAAGGGCGAGGATTGGGCCTGGGCGCCCTACACCATGCAGTGGGGCGCAACCGCGGCCGACGCGCCGACCCGCCTGCCGACGCTGGAAGCCGGGCAGGTCACGCCCTATCCCGACCGTGCCAGCGACGCCAAGGCGGACAGTTTCGCCCTCTATGGGCAGGCGACCTGGACCCCGGCGATCCTGGACGATGCGCTGCACCTGACCGGCGGCGCGCGCTATACCCGCGACAAGAAGAGCGGCGACCTGTTCAAGGTCAATGGCGTCGACAAGGATTTCCGCTTCGACATTTCCAGCAGCCGGATCGACCCGACCGTCACGCTGGCGTTCGACGCGACCGACAATATCCATCTCTATGGCAAATGGGGGACGGCCTATCGCGCGGGCGGCGCCAATTCGCGCTCCGTCACCTATCGCGCCTATAAGCCCGAGGAGGTCGAAACCTCCGAAATCGGCTTCAAGGGCGAGTTCCTCGATCATCATGTCCGGCTGAACCTGGCCGCCTACAAGACGATCTACAAGAATCAGCAGATCGACTTCAACGCGGTGCTGTCCGAAGTGCCGGGCGGTCCGACCCGCACCACGATCGAGACCGTCAATGTCGATGGCCATGGCACGATCAAGGGCTTCGAGGCAGATCTGGTGGTGATGCCGGTCGAGGGGCTGACGCTGACCGCCGCCTATGCCTATACCAAGGGCGATCTGGCACAGGCGGCCAACCCCTTCGCCGGCAATGCGCTGCAAACCGTGTTCGTGGTCTATACGCCGAAGAACGCCTTCAGCGGCGCGATCGACTATAGCCTGCCGCTCGATTGGGCGACGCTGCGCGCCCATGTCGATGCCAATGGCGGCGATGGCTATCATTCCCAGTCCAGCGACGCGGCGCTGACCGACTCCTCCTTCCTGGTGAATGCCCGCCTGTCGCTCGCCGACATCATGCTCAAGGGCGACGCCAAGCTCCAGATTTCGGCCTGGTCGCGCAACCTGTTCAACGAACAGCACACATTCTTCCAGACCGGCTCCTCGTCGCTGCAAATGGGCATTTTCAACGAACCGCGCACCTATGGCCTGGAAGCCACGGTGCGCTTCTAAAATAGAGGGAGAGAGACGAATATGCGCAAGATGATGATCCGTGCCGCGCTGGCGGCACTGCCCCTGACGATGCCGGCCGCAGCCTGCGCCGGCACCATCGCCGATCCGGTGGTGGAACGGGTGGCGCCCGACAAGCTGGCGATCCGCTGGAGCGATGCCGATCCGGTCGATCTGTTGCAGGCCGATCGCCCCGATGCCCCCATCGCCAGCGCCACGCTGGTGGCGGCCAGGGACAAGGACGGCGCGCGGGAGGTGCAGGTGGCGCCGGGCACCCGCCCCTATTTCCTGCTGCGCGACAGCAAGACCGGCGCGGTGACCCGCGTGGCCGAGCGTGTGCTGGTGATGGAACAATCCTCCAACTTCCGCGATCTGGGCGGCTATCCGGCGGCCGGTGGCAAGCATGTCCGCTGGGGCCGGATCTACCGTTCGGGCGGGCAGGCCATGCTGACCCCGGCCGACGTGGCGCAGGTGAAGGCGCTGGGCGTCGCCAATCTGGTCGACCTGCGCTCGGACGAGGAACGGCTGTTCGCCCCGACCAAGCTGGACGGCATCCCCTATAATGCGGTCGGCTATTCGATGGCCGCGATGATGAGCGGCATGAAGTTCGATCCCAAGAATATGGACATGGCCAAGCAGGCTGAAGCCTATGCCGGCACCTATCGCGGCATGGCGACCCAGTTGAAGCCGCAACTGCGTATCGTCTTCGCCCGCCTGCTGTCGAAGGACGGGCCGCTGCTCTATAATTGCTCGGCGGGGCAGGACCGCACCGGCTTTGTCAGCGCGATGATCCTGTCGGCGCTCGGCGTGCCGCGCGATGTCATCTATCGCGACTATGTGCTCTCGACGCCGTCGCGCCGCCCGCAATATGAAGTGCCGCCGATGAGCGATGCCGTCGCGCAGAGCAGCCCGATCGCCGGCATGTTCGCACAGATGCAGAAGGGCGGAGCGATGGCCAAGGCCAATCCGCTGGTGCTGCCCGACGGCACGCCCTTCCTGACCTATGCCTTCGCCGAAATCGACAAGCGCTGGGGTTCAGTCGATGCCTATCTGGCTCAGGAAATCGGCCTGACGCCGGTGGACATTGCGGCGCTGCGCACCACCTATCTGGAATAAGCGCCGCTTATTCCGGATCGGCATGAAGGGCGCGGCGGGATTCATTATCCCGTCGCGCCCGCATGACGCTAGGAGGCTGGAAAAGGGTGCGCTATCCTTGTCCCGCTTTCTGGAGGCCATATGATTTTCCGTTCGATCGACCCGGCCAGCGATACGCTCCTGTGGGAAGGGGAGGCGGCCGATGCCGCGACCTGTGCAGCGGCCGTGACGCGCGCCCGCGCTGCCTTCCCGGCCTGGGCGGCACTGCCACAGGCCGAACGCGAGGATCATGTCCGGCGCTACAAGGCGCTGCTGTCGGACCGCAGCGATGCCTTTGCCAAGGCGATCGCGCGCGAGACCGGCAAGCCGCTATGGGAGGCGAAGACCGAAATCGCCTCGATGATCGGCAAGGTCGACATCTCGATCGCGGCGCAGGCCGAACGCGCCGGATCGCGCGAGCAGGCGACCCCGTTCGGCCGGGCGGTGCTGCGCCACAAGCCGCATGGCGTGATGGCGGTGCTCGGCCCCTATAATTTCCCCGGCCATCTGCCCAACGGCCATATCGTGCCGGCGCTGCTGGCGGGCGATGTCGTGCTGTTCAAGCCGTCGGAACTGACCCCGCTGGTGGGCGAATTGATGGCGCAGGCGTTTCGCGACGCGGGCCTGCCCGATGGCGTTTTCACCCTGTTGCAGGGTGGCCGGGACACCGGCGCGGCGCTGATTGCGCAGGATATTGACGGCCTGCTGTTCACCGGATCGGCGGGCGCGGGCGCACATTTCTCCCGCGTGATGGCCGACCGCCCCGGCGTCATCCTAGCGCTGGAACTGGGCGGCAATAATCCGCTGGTCGCCTGGGACGGCGATGCGCAGGCGGTCGCCTCGATCATCGTCCAGTCGGCCTTCATCACCGCGGGCCAGCGCTGTTCCTGCGCGCGCCGGCTGATCGTGCC
>Ga0172367_10009105_pt1 | contig 10957 bp, 12 predicted proteins | sample Lak10m_FD_114542 | JGI IMG/M metagenome (GOLD analysis project Ga0172367, IMG submission 114542) | Freshwater microbial communities from Kabuno Bay, South-Kivu, Congo - kab_022012_10m | ecosystem: Environmental > Aquatic > Freshwater > Lake | place: Democratic Republic of the Congo: South-Kivu...
CGGGCGGCATGAGCCGGATGCCTGAACGAGGATGTTCGAAAAGAAAGGGGGGGGGCTGGGGGGCCGGTCAGGCCCCCCAGTTGGGGGTTCGGGGGGCGAAAGCCCCCTGACTGTTTTTGTGCCCAGTTTTCGGGGGGCTTCCGCCCCCCGAAAGGCCCCCTGATCCGGGGCCTGACCGGCCCCGGAACCCCCTCTTTTTTTAATAAGTCAGGATTGCTTCGGAGCTTACTGATTTCAAGCGCAGTGCCTTAGCCCGGTTTTGCGCTCACTCCATTCCCACAGCCACCGCGCGGTATCACGATCATAAGACGCCGGCGCCGAACGCTCTTGCTGGCCGCGCACATAGTAACGCCCGCTCTTGGCCAACGTCTCGGCGGCAGTGACGACCCGAAGGATGGTTGCGGCGGATGCCTCCGGCGAGAGGCCGAATCGCTTGGCCAACCACCAGACCGGGGCAGGCAGCAGGCCGTTGGCGGTGCCGATCCCGGTGGCGACGAAGCCGGGATGGAGGGCGTTGACGGTGACCACCGCCGGGCCAAGCCGCCATGCGAGCTCATAGGTGAACAGCAGATTTGCCAGTTTCGATTGTCGGTAGGCGCGCCAGCCCTGATAGCCCCGCGCGCCCTCCGGGTCCTCGGTATCGATCCGGCCTGAGCGATGGGCATTCGATGAGACGACAATGACCCGGGACGGCACCTGGGGGGAGGCAGCGGCGGTCAGGACCGGAAGCAGCAGGCGGGTCAGCAAAAACGGCGCTAAATGGTTGAGCGCCATCGTCCGCTCAATGCCGTCGCCGGAAAGTTCCCGCCGACCGTAGATGCCGCCGGCATTATTGATCAGCCCGTTAAGCCGCGGCCAGCGCCGCATGACCTGTTCCGCAAGCCGCCGGACCTGCCCCTGATCACCGAGATCGGCGGCTAAGAACGTGATCGACGCCTGGGGCCGGTCGGCCAGGACATCCCGGATCAGCGCAGCCGCCAGTTGTTCGTTACGGCCGACGAAAACCACCTCCGCGCCGAGCCGCACCAATCCCCGAACCACCTCGGCGCCGATACCGCCAGTGCCGCCGGTGACCAGCCAAGCCTTGCCGGACAGCGGCAAGGGAGTGTCTGCTTCGATCATTGATGACGCCTCCGCCGGCGGTTGGTTTGGATAACCGCGCAAGTGGCCTGGTGGTCTGCGTCACCTAAAATAACGGGGTCTGCCTTGATCTTTTTCGCCCTCGACAAATCCATACAGCTTGTCTGTATGTCCTGATACAGCCTCGCGCTGTTCGTCTTCGTCACGTCAAAAAATCTCTCGCGGCATACCCCGTCATTTCAGGCGACGCAGACCACTAGCCTGGAAATGTTTTAAAAAAAAGGGGGGGGCCTTGCGGGGGGGGGCGAAAGCCCCCCGATTGATCGTGGATCCCGCTGTCGGGGGGCTTCCGCCCCCCGAAAGGCCCCCTGATCCGGGGCCTGACCGGCCCCGGAACCCCCTCTATTCGCCGCCGGCTACGGCTTCAGCAACCCGACCTCACGGAAATAGCGTGCAGCCCCCGGATGAATCGGCACCAGCAAACCATCATGCGCCATCTTCTTCGGGTCAAGATAGGCAAGTTGGCGGTCCGCCTTGCGCACCTCCGCCAGCCCTTCGAACACCGCCTTGGTGAACCCGTAAACAAGCTGATCGGGAAGCGCGGCCGAGGTCACAAGGACCGAGCGCACGCCGTAACTGGCGACCGGCTTGGTCACCCCGGGGAAGAGGCCGGCCGGAATGTCCATCCGCTCATAATAGGGGTATTCACGCAGAAGACTGTCGATCGCCGGCCCAAGCAGCGGAACCAGGACGATCGGACAGGTGGCGGCCGCCTCTGCCACCGGTCCCCCGCCAAGCGCTGTAGCCAGAAAGACCGCATCGATTTCGCCTTGACAAAGGGCCGCCGCCGTCTTGCCGTGGGGAAGGTTGAGCATCATTCCGAAATCGGCCATCCGCCAACCGGACGCCCGCATCAGGCGCATAAATGAAACATTGGTGCCGGAGCCCCGATTCCCGATATTGATCGACCGTCCCTTGATGTCCGCCAGCGTAGCGATACCGGTGGCGGCACCGGCCACCAACTGCATCGGTGCCTCGCCCAGTGAAAACACCGCGCGCAACCCCAGTACCGGCCCCGACTCCCGGAAGGAATCGCTTCCATAGAGGGCATCGTGCTCAACCGAAGATAAAACGATCCCGAAGCTGATCCTGCCCGACATCACATGGCCGACACTGGCCAGCGAGCCACCGGTGGGCTCGACGATGCACAAGAGATCGACCTTTTGCCGTTCAAGGTTGACAACCCGGCAAAGCGCCTGCGCCGCCACGTAACTCGAATCGCCGGTGTCGGTGGAGCCGATGCGAATCGCGGTCTGCTCACCGGCAAAGGCGAATCCCCAGAGTGCCGCCCAGCCGCCCACGGCCAGGATTGCCCCGGCCCTGATCAGCGTGACCGTCCACGATCGTCGCTTGTCCGCTCGGTTCGCGATCATGTCCTAAGTCCTCTCTCCCCACCGAAATAGCCGTGCCGGATGCAGGCCGGCGGAGGTGATGCCCCAGGTCATCACCTCCGCCGGCCTGCACAACCTGTTAAATCCAGTGCGATTCCCGGTCGGACGTCACGCCCCCGGAGGGGAGGGCGTGACGTCCGACCGGGAATCGCACTACGGTCAGAAACCGTTCAACAAGCCGCTCAAGACCAACTCGGGACCGGTTCCGGGGTGACACCGGGCCGGGTCCCTATATACTCCAGACCGTACGGGCAGCGCCACGCCCAGCGGTGATCGCCCCCGGACTTCACAGGTCGAGCACGGCGAACCGGCGAATGCGGCAAGGCAGTCGGGCGAAGGACTATAGTTGTAGAATTGTTGCAAATTGCCTCCGGCGGCCAGGGCTTTGCCCTGGACCCACCAGGACCGGGCCGGTCCTGGACCTGGCATAACTTACTGAAAAATCGAGTCCTGGTTTCCAAAGGCCCGCTGGCCTTTGACGGGGGGCAAGGGTGGCCCCCCCGCATATCCAGTTTCACCCGATTACACGGGCGAATGCGGGGGTTGACCTTGACGGACCGCGGTCGCTCTGGCACCCTGCCGGCAGAAATCTGGGCAACGGGCCTTATGGAGAAGGGGCACGCAATGACCAAGTCCGAGTTGATACAACGCTTGGCCGAGATCAATCCACATCTCTACCAACGCGATATCGAGCGGATCGTTGGTGCGGTCTTCGACGAGATCACCGAGGCGCTCTCCCGTGGCAACCGGGTGGAACTGCGGGGATTCGGGGCGTTTTCCGTCAAACGGCGGGACGCCCGCGTCGGCCGCAATCCCCGCACCGGCGAGGCGGTCCAGGTCGGTGAAAAATACGTGCCGTTTTTCAAGACCGGCAAGCAACTCCGCGAGCGCTTGAACGCGGACTGAGAGGGGGGAGGATCAATTCCGAGGGCGCTCCGTCTGGGCCCCTTCCCGGATACCCCCCTTTGCCGAACGCGCGTCCCTTGTTTGCCCACATTCCCTCGTTTCGAATCGCCCATGCGTCTCATCAGCGGTGCCGAGCTCAAGACGGTTTTGGATTACCGCATGCTGACCGAGAGGCTGCGGCAGATGTTTCGCGGCGGGTGCGATGTTCCGCCCAGGCTGCATTACGCCATTGCCGCTGGCGCGGTCGGTCCTGGAACTGTGGGCAGCGACGCGCGGAGCGACGCCGAAGGCGCGGTTGCCGGAGGAAACGAAGGAAACGGAGGAAACGGCGCAGACGGGACGCTGCTGATTATGCCGGCCTGGAAGGCCGGCCGCCACATCGGCATCAAGGTTGTGACGGTATTCCCGGACAATCCGCGCCGCGATCTGCCGACCGTCCTTGGCAGCTTCCTGCTCTTCGATGCCAGAACCGGCACGCCGCAAGCGCTGATTGACGGCGCTGCGCTGACCGCCCGGCGGACAGCCGCCGCCTCGGCGCTGGCCGCGACCTATCTGGCGCGGCCCGACTCCAGCCGGCTGCTGATGGTGGGCACCGGAAACTTGGCGCCTTTCCTGATCGAAGCGATGCAGGCGGTGCTGCCCCTGCGCCAAGTGCTGGTCTGGGGGCGGACGCCCGCCCGGGCGGAAGCGATCGCCACGCGCTTCAAGCGGTCAAAACTCCAGGTGCGTGCAACCACGGACCTGGAGGGCGCAGTCCGCGGTGCCGACATCATCACTTGCGCCACGGCCAGCAGGGAGCCGTTGATTCGCGGGGCGTGGCTATCGGAAGGGGTTCACCTCGACCTCGTCGGCGGCTTCACCCCCGACATGCGGGAAACCGACGATGAGGTCATCCGCCGTGCCCGAGTCTTCGTCGACACCAGGGACGGCGCCTGTCGCGAGGCCGGCGATATCGTTCAACCGCTCGCCGCCGGCGTGCTCTCCGCCGACGATATCGCAGGCGACCTCTATGATCTCACCAGAGGCGAGCGGGGCGGTCGCCGCTACTACGATCAGATCACCCTGTTCAAGTCGGTCGGCACCGCCCTTGAAGACTTGGCCGCCGCCGAACTCGCAGTCGAGATGCTGATTCACCGCGAAACCCTGCGCTGACCTCCGGTGCGATTGGGCGGAAGTCAGAACCTTTTTTTGGGGGGGGCGTCGGGACTTCCGACCCTTGAATCTCACGATATTTCAATAGGTTGCACGGAGCATGCCTAGCCGTCTTCCAAGTGCGCAAACCTCGAAAGGGGGGGCCGAGGAAGCGCTTCACCGCCCCTGCCGGTGGTCCCGTCCCCCCCCCCTTGACATGGTCCTGCCCGGAGAAATAAGCCGGGACGCTGCCCCTTCCCCCAAAAACGAAGTGCGGCCCGCGTCCCGACCGGCCGGCACGGCCTTACCCTACCCGACGGGCAGGCGGCACGAAGGGCGCCATCAACGCCATGAATCGTTGATCAATACTCTGCATCCACGTCATCAACACGGTTAGCTGGCCGCGAATCTCGCGGCCATCCCCTTCGAACTGAAGCACATCGGCCTTGAGTTGCTCGACATCAGTCTTGAGCTCGGCTTGGCCGGCCTTAAGCTCGGCCACGTCGGTCTTGAGCACGGCCACGTCGGCCCTGAGCTCGGCTTGGCCGGTCTTAAGCTCGGCCACGTCGGCCTTAAGCTCGACCACGTCGGCCTTAAGCTCGGCCACGTCGGCCTTAAGCTCGGCCACGTCGGCCTTAAGCTCGGCCACGTCAGCCTTAAGCTCGGCTTGGCCGGCCTTAAGCTCGGCCACGTCGGTCTTAAGCTCGGCCACGTCGGTCTTGAGTTTGGCGACGTCTTCATACGTCGCCCGAATCATCGGTTCAAGACGTCGCAGGATGGAGCGTACGTCATCCGCTTCAGAGTCGGGGGTCGTCATGCTGTCCTCTATGTCGGCTGGATCGGACGACTGGCTGGCGTATTCTCTCGTCCTGGGAGGAGTATAACATGGCTCCCGCCGGCCGAGCCAAGCAGAAAGGCTTTCCCTGTGGTGGCATGCAGGATGCAACGCTGTCTCATGCAACCCAAAGGCCGCGCGCCATACGCTGGGCCGGGACATCGACACCGGGGGGAGGCGACAGCCACTGCCCCCCCCTGATTCGCCCCCGGTCATGCATTATGAGTCACTATGGACGCCATGGTCAATGGTCAAGCGCCTGTCCGGACACCGGCGCGGCGCATCGGGCCTTCACCGGCGTGGCAACGGGCCATCCAGCGGCCGCCGGGGCGGACCACCGGGCCGGGAGGGTTTGCGCACCCGTTCGAATCGGGGGCCGGACGCCGGCGCCGCGGGGGAACCGCCAACCGCGCTTGTCTTGAACTCATCGGCAAAGCTCCCCCCGTTCTGGCCGATCATCGTCCGCCCGGGTGTCCTGATTGCCCTGCCGGCGGCGGCACCGCGCGACGGCGGCACCCGCTCGCGCAGGAACCGGGCGATTGTCGCCAGCACGACGTCCGGTTGATCTTGATGAGGAGTGCCGCCGGACGCGACCAGCCGCACCTGCTCGACCGACCCGCCGATGGCCCGGGTCAGCGCCTCGGCATGCCCCGGCCCCGCCTGTTCATCCCGCTCGCCTTGAACGAGCAGGACCGGGCAGGTCACCATCTCCAGGCCGGCGCTGACCTCATCGGTCACCTCGTGAAGCGCCTCCAGCACCAGTGCCGCGATCGGCCGCTGCGACAGCGCCGTGAACTCAAGCGCGATGCTGGCACCCTCGCCATGGCCCAGCAGCGCCGGCTCGGATATTGCCAGGCGATCGAGCACCCGAGGCAGCCATAGCAGCGCCTCCCGCCGAATCCGAACGGCTCCGGCGTTGCCCTCCTCCCCGGCATCTCCGGGCTCTCCGGCTCCGGCCGCGAATCCGCCCGATGCCGCGATCGCGGTATCGTCCGCGTCCGATTGGCCGTGACCAAGCCGGGAATACAAAAACACACTGCATCCGGTGGCTGTCGCCAGCCGATCGGGAAAATCCTGCCACAGGCTGGCGCAGCCGTTCCGGTCATGGAGAAAGACCATCACTGGCATCCCAGCCGCAGTCGCCGCAATCATCCGGCACTCGATGCGATGACCGCCCACGTCCACGACGTCCACGCGCCCCTCCCCCACCTTGACGCCATCCATCGGGCGTCCTTCCGGTCGTGGAATGAATATCGTCGATCCGGCGTCATTCTGCAACGCCGCGCCGACCCCACCCGCCCGAACCCCGCACCAAATCGCATCAACCCCGGTGGCCCGCTCTGAGAATGTCTGAAAAAAAGGGGGGGGCCGGTCAGGCCCCACAGTTGGGGGGGCGGAGGGCGAAAGCCCCCTGATCCGGGACCTGACCGCCCCCCCCCTCTTTACCAAATAATACCGGCGAGCAGAATGAATCATGAATAGACTTTCGGGACAGGCTCTAAGCGCCGCGCCTCCTTGGCGCGGCGATGATCCCGACAATGAGGAAAGAATCATCGCACACTGGTATAAGGCAAGGACTACCTGGGGCGATTACCCATATCATTCCGTCCCCGCACCGGCCTCGCCCCCTTGCGCCTACTGAGCGTTCTCCCGGCAACTCACCACCCAGATGTCGTAGACCGGGTGCTCAAGCGCCGACACGGCGGGACTAGACGCGAACATCCAGCCGGCAAAGCGGGGCCGGGCCGGTTCTCCGGCCTTCAGTTCCTCGATTTCGACAAAAGCAGCGGCCTCGGGCACGTCGATCGGCAGGTTCTCATAACAGGCGCGGACGACCACCTGTAGCGCGCCGAATCTCAAGGGATCACCGATGCGGGCGGTCAGCGTCGAGATGCGCGCGGTGACCTTGTCCAGCGCTTGCAGTGTCGCCAGCGGCCGTTCGATCATGTCCGGGGGCCCGGCGCCGGCTGCGCTCGCCACCACGCCCGCGACCACACCCGCGATTACGCCCGCGATTACGCCCTTGATTACGATGGTGGTCACGGCCGAGACAAACGCGACGCCCCGCCCGAGACCCCCGATCGGGACACCCCGGGGCAGAATCAGGCGCGAAGGCAGCCATCCGTAGGACCGGGACCGGAAAGCGGCCCCCCCAAAAGAGGCCGCCCCGTTGGACACCAAAGGGGGTTCCCTTGTCCCGCCAGCGAACCTCTCATCTTCACCTCCGGTAAACAACCCCGGCGCCGACCGACGTGAAACCCGGGTGACGAGAAAACACAGCATATCCGGAAGACCTTCGAAGACTAAGAGCCTGTCCCGAAAGTCTATCCATGATTCCAACCGGCTTCGCCTTGGCCCCGGCGGCCATCCATCGGATCAAGGCCCGCCGCCCGTAGCGGCTGCTACGGGCGGCGGGCCTTGACCTCGTTGGCTGGCTCGCCGGATGCCATTGGAATCATGGATAGACTTTCGGGACAGGCTCTAAGGACCAAGGGGGGCGCGCCACCCCCTCGTGCGGGGCGGCGAAAACCGTCTTCCCCGAGGAGGGGACGCCCCGAATGGGCAGGGCCACACCTACGCGGACAGAGCAACGCCTTCACGCCCGAGGGACTGTTTGTCGCCCGCCCAGCCATCAAAATCAACTCCGTCGAGGCCGGCCGATCGCATGAGCCCGACAGCCGAAAAACAATCGCCCAAACGAAGATCACCGAAAGGCAATGCGGTGGTCGACTTTCTCCACCTCGAATGCCACATTCCTGTCAAGCCGGACGTGATCGTCCGGCGGGGCTTGTCGAGCCGGCGCCATCGCCCCGGCAAGCCCCCCTGTCAGAGAGCACGACGTTCCGACCCGCCAGACGGAGACCGAACTGCCGAAGTCCCACTTACGAGTCACGCCCCCAAGGCCCGCCCCGGATCGGGTCAAGACAACAGGACGTGAACCCCACCAGACTGCAAGGACATGCCCACGGACGGCGAAGGCCTTCGTGGGTGCAGCCCCTCAATCCGGTCGCCCTCTCCCTTCCCTCCCGCTAGCCGCGATGGGCACGCCATGAAACACCACGACGAGCGCATCTACCGGCGGCCGATCGGCCGGCCGACCCTTCAGGCCCTTGAATCCCAGCTCGCCCGCTGCCGTCAGGACTACGACCGCATGGCCAGCAAGGATATTTCGGACGCCCTGCGTACCGCCATGCGCGAGCGGATCACCGCCCTTGAAGCCGATATCGCCAAGATCAAACGCGCAGCCGCCAATGAAGCGGCCACCGCTTCGGAAGACGCAGGCCCCGACTCCGACCCCGGCGAAGGCGGGCACTACCATGGTGCCGCAGGAACCGGAAGTACGGGGAGCGCGGGAACGCGCGCGATTCCGCCACGTTTTCGACCACGGCGCGAATCGTGACCGATTGCGTACGGATACCTCATCGGCTTCAGAACCGGCATCAGACCGGTTGTGCGGATAGTTGTTATCATTGATTGCCTGCTCCATTGTGCGATCAGCCTGACTCATTGTCAGGCTCGTCGCCGCTCCATGGGGCATGGTGCGCGGTCACGCGCCTCGGCGAGCAATGAGTCGGATGTTTTGTTTACCGATATAAACGGACGCGCAGGAACAAGTCCTTCAAGTGACACGATTTGTCGGGTGCGCAGTCGGGTGCGCAGTCGGGTGCGCAGTCGGGTGCGTAGTCAGGGGACTTTGTCCCCCGACACCCCCTGCCAAAAGGCCAGCGGGCCTTTGGAAACCGTATAATTGGATAGAGGCAGCCAGCGGAGCTGGAGCATTCTTTTCCGCGCTTCATAGAGGGGGCATATGCCCCCTGATGCCCGTCGGCGTGTCTCATAAGAAGGACTGATACTACCTCTGTAATATAGCGGAGTAAGGGGAGCGACCGCGCTACCCATTGGCGCAAAATCCCCCCCATTGGCGGCCACACGAGATAATCCTCGCCAGAAACGTCGCCTCAAACTGTTCGACCATGTGTTCGTTGTTAGCGACAACATGCATGGCCTTGCCCGCCGCGTTGAGAATCGCATTCATGACCATCAGACACCCAAGGCCGTACTCATCCGGACGGTCGACGTGATTGAGATCAAGCACCAACCGGCTGATGCCACCTGTCTGAATAATGCGGTCGCAAATATCCGCCATCATCGGACGGTCATGCACGGTTACTATTCCGCTCATTTTTGCGACCAATGAGTCGCCGGCAGTCGTCAGAGCACACGACAGATATACCCCACGAAGCACCTCATTGCTCCCCCCCGTCCCGTCCCCCGTCCCGCCGATGTCCTTCGGTACTTGGGTACCGTCCTCGCGCGCGCGACCGCCCCCGCGACGCAGATGGCGCTCCATCAGCCGGCGCAAGCGCGCACGCATCAGCTCAATCGTGAAAGGCTTGACGATCACATCGTGGATCGGCAACTCCTTGCTGCGGCATGCTGCCAAAACATCCTCATCAGGCAGCACCGCCATCAGCACAACCGCTGTGTGATCAACGACGATCCGATCCCGCCGAAGGCGGATAAAGTCCAGGCCACTCGTGTGAGGCATCAATGAGTCTATCACCATAATATCGTAGCGATTGGCGATGCTGAGCCGCAGCGCCTCCCTGCCATCGTTGGCAAACTCGATCTCGCCGACCTCCAACCCCTTGAAAGCGGTTGCGATCAGGGGCCGCATGGTGGCGTTGTCATCGACAACCAGGATTCTTCGGGCGGTCGCCATGTGTCTATTCTCCCCATCCAGTAGTCCGCGTTTGAGGCAAAATATGCCGCAGAGCGGCAGCGCCCATGTACCCGATGGTACAGTCCGCACGGCAGTCGGATGGTGCTTTGGTATCCGTCAGGATAGTGCGACTATGGATTGATCAGATACCCAGCTTTCGGCGGGGGGGCTTGCCCCCCCCAAACCCGGGGGCCGACCGGTCCCGGAAACCCCTATTTTCCTAGACGAAATGAGAAGGCGCCGGGCAGATACCGCCACCGCCACCGACGAAATCCAGCAGCAGGTGAGCCAGATGCAACTGGCGACCCAGTCCGCAGTCGACGCGTTAGGCGACATCACCACCATTATCGCCCGGATGAACGCGATTACCGCTGCCATTGCCGAGGCTGTGCAGCGGCAGGAGGCAGCGGCTCGCGAAATCACCCACAACATTCTTGTCGCTGCCACCAGCGCCCAAAGCGTCTCCCGCGATATCGGTGAGGTTAGAACCGTCGCCGGGCTCACCGGCACCAGCGTGGACGACGTGCTGTCCTCTTCCGCCGCACTGGTCCGCCAGTCCGAGCACCTGGAGAAGGAGACCGACACCTCCGTACGCATGGTGCGTGTTAGGTGATGCAGTTGCATTAACATGTGCAGTGTTCGTATAATTGCCGTTAGCCGGTTTCCAAGGGCCTTTCGGCCTTTGGCTGGGGGTGTCGGGGGGACAGCGTCCCATATGCGCTAGGTTAAGACAAACCTGCTGATCGCAAAGCAAATTCTTGGCTCTGCCGTGACAGTGTAGACGTACTCGCGGTCGGACCGCTGGGAAACAAGGGGGGCCGATCATGGCCC
>Ga0172367_10009106_pt1 | contig 10956 bp, 12 predicted proteins | sample Lak10m_FD_114542 | JGI IMG/M metagenome (GOLD analysis project Ga0172367, IMG submission 114542) | Freshwater microbial communities from Kabuno Bay, South-Kivu, Congo - kab_022012_10m | ecosystem: Environmental > Aquatic > Freshwater > Lake | place: Democratic Republic of the Congo: South-Kivu...
GGTGCTTCAGAGTAAATATTATCCCAGTCTTCGCGCAAGATTAGCATTTTGTTTGCGTAGATCTCAGAACTCGCGACAGTAGTATCGCGAATAACCACGCGGTATTCGTTTGGTCCAAGACTAGGCGCGTCCATAATACGCACTGAAGGCAGTATATAACCTAAATTGAGAGTTAATTGGTGACGCAAGCTCGCGATCTCAGGCACTAGCGTGCCGCCGCGACCGGGATCAGCTATATCGAGCAGGTTAGCGCCAACCCAGATAGCAAGCTTATCTACTTCAAGCAGCGAGTACATCATCTCTGGAGTAGCGCGCGGCGCGCCAGTGCTATCGACGTTCTCGTCGATCTCCATGCCAGTATCCATCGGCTTGGCGTCACCTTGTTTGTTGCGCTGGAAAATAAAATAAGCAAAAGCAATAAGTCCGCAAGCTATTGTCAGCAAGACTGGAGCAGGCATGCCCGGTAGCATAGCGAAGACTATTAGCAGGGCGGCGCCAACAACAAAAGCATTAGGTCTTGCGAGGAACTGCGCTGCGATATCCTGACCGAAGCTATCAGCAGTAGAGCCAGCACGAGTAACGATGACACCAGTTGCGATTGAGAGTACAAGTGCTGGGATGATAGCCGAGATCGCATCACCAATAGTAAGAATGATGTATTTGTTCGCTGCCATTTCGAAGGGAAGTCCCTTCTGGGTCATACCAATAGTCAGACCTGCAACTATGTTGATGATAGTAATGATGATACCGGCGATAGAATCGCCTTTGACGAACTTAGAGGCACCATCCATAGATCCGAAGAACGCTGACTCGCGCTCTACTTCAGAGCGTTTTTCTTTGGCTTGATCGCTGCTAATAAGACCTGCGTTGAAGTCGGCGTCTATGCTCATCTGCTTACCGGGCATCGCATCCAAAGCAAATCTAGCGCTTACTTCCGCGACACGCTCAGCACCTTTGGTGATAACCATAAACTGCACGATAGTAATAATGACGAAGATGATGATACCGACGACGATATTGCCGCCAGCTACGAATTGACCCATCGCTTCTACTAGATGTCCGCCTTCGCCATTAAGCAGAATAGATCTAGTGGTGGCGATATTGAGTGAGAGCCTGAACATAGTTGCAAGTAGCAAGAAAGTCGGCAAGGCAGCGAAGTCTAGGGGCTTAGATATATAGAGAGAAATACCAATACCAATAACGGCTAAAGTGATATTTAGCGAAATAAACAAATCTAGTAGCAGCGGCGGTAGCGGTATGATAATGATCAGGATTATCCCGAAAATTAACGCACCCACTAGCAGCTCAGATATTTTGAGGCCACGCATCGGCTTTGTTGTATTGTATTGAAGCTAGGTTAAGACTTGACTAAGACCTACCCCGCCCTAGTTTATTAATCCCTGTTTTCCCATGTCATTGCGAGCCTTTTACTGTCGCGAGCCCAAATATTCTGTCATCCTGAGCGAAGCGAAGGATCCCCCAGAGTTTGCGCAACAGCCTAGGGATTGCTTCGTCGCTCTGCTCCTCGCAATGACATTATGTTATCGTCCATTCAGTTGATTCATGTTTAGCGATGAATTTTGCACTGGTGTTGAAAGCGCAAAAACAAGCCACAGGGCTTGTTTTTGCTATACTATCTTCTGTTATGTCTAAGCCTAGTCTTAATGTTGTTAAGTTAACCCCCATCTGGTTTATATTCTCCAGCTGCGTTCTTGCTGCGGCGATATTTTTTATAATCCAGTCCATTACCGTTTTCGGTGCGCCGGTGCGCCCGGGGCTAGATTTTACTGGCGGCTCTAAGATAGAGTATCGTTTCTCTGGTGCTGAGCTTAAGGCAGCAGCTAAGACCCTAGGCTCAGAGCAGGTGCAGAACATACTTAAATCTATAGGTCTTGGTGGCAGTCAAGTGATGATTACCAAGGACGCCGATCCTATTCTTATACTGCGCACCCGCGCTATATCTGATGATCCTGTCGCTGATAAGCTTGCTGAAGCGCTTAAGGCTGAGTACGGTAATTTTGAGATCAAATCTATAGACACAGTAAGTCCAGTTATAGGACCTGAGCTCTTTCGCAGTGGTGTTACGGCTCTATTGATTACTATTATTGCGATAGTACTTTATATTTCTTCGCGCTTCCGCAAAGACTATGCTGTTAGCGGCATAGTAGCCCTAGTGCACGACGTCACTATTGTTACTGGTTTGTTTGCCTATCTTGGTCTTTATAAGGGGCTTGAAGTGGATATGCTGTTTATCACAGCTTTGCTTACTACTTTTGGCTTTTCCATTCACGATACTATTGTGGTTTTCGATCGTATCCGCGAGAACCAGAAGTTACAGACTAAGAGTTTTGATTTTGCTGCAGTTGCTGATCACAGCATAGATCAGGTGGTGGTGCGTAGTTTGAACACTTCGTTTAGCGTACTTATAGTTCTTGCTATTCTCTATTTCTTAGGCGGTGAGAGCACGCGAATATTCTCGGCGGCGATGTTTGCTGGCTTGCTTGTTGGTGCTTACAGTAGTATTTTTATCGCGAGTCCTTTATTGGTGATATTTCGCAAGAATAATATTTTGCAATAGCGTCATTGTGGTGGCATGGGGATTGCTTCGGCTTCGCCTCGCAATGACGGGTTGCCTCGCCTTGCAATGACGCTGACTCCTAAAATAAAAAACCACCCTTTTTGGGGTGGTTTTTTGGAAAATTACGCAGTATGTATTTTGGGCTTAGCGTTGCGCGCCAACTAGCTCACGGTTCTCAGCGAACTGAGCGGTAGCAGTAGCAGCGGTGCCAGCGTTTCTAAATAGTCTAGCCCATCTTTCGATTACTTCGGCTTGGCTAAGATTTTCTTTATCGGCCAAAGTCTTAATGATTGAAAGAGCTTCAGGGCTAAGACGGAAAGAAACCATTTTTTTGGCTTCACCATAAATTGGTTTAGGGCCAGTTTTTTTTCTTTGTCTACTTTCTAACATCTTTCCTTTCTCTCCTCTCTAACTAACACGTAATTATAATATACGTATATGTTATTTGTAAATACCCGGCAACCTTAAACCAAGATAAAATCTGTGCTTTTTAGTGCCGAAGGTTAATCCTAGCCTAGTGGGGCTTAAAAGTAAAGTGCTTTTACATAAAAACAGATTAACTTAGGTTAATATTGCCTTAGCTTTTCGACTAAATCCTTGATTTTAAGCCTTAAATCGGCTTCTGAACCAGAATTGTCTATAAGATAATCCGCCCGGACTGCCTTCTCGGACTGCGGCATCTGCGCCTCTAGGCGCTGCTTTAGGGCTGTTTCTGTTAGTTCAGGCTGCCTAGCCTTTAGTCTAGCCAGTTGCTGCTCTGGGCTAGTAGTTATAACCAGTACCTTATCGTAGCGAGCCTCTAAGCCGGCTTCGTAGAGTTGAGGCACCAGGTTAGCTATCAGCCCAGCTTTTTTATTGGCGTTGACCCAGTCCTCGAAGACCCTGCCCACAGCAGGGTGGATTAGCGCTTCAAGAGCTCTTAGCTTGGCTTTGTTCTCAGGTCCAAAAACTTGGCGCGCTATCGTTTGTCTATCTATGCTGCCAAACTCAGCTTTAAGCTTGTCTTGCAGATCTTCATCATTAGCGTATAACTGATGCACCACTTCGTCGCTATCTAGCACTGGTACGCCAAACTCGGCGAGGTATTTACCGGCAAGCGATTTGCCGCAAGCGATATTGCCGGTTACTCCTAGCACTAGGACCATCTATTTAAGTATATTACTTGCGGCTCTAGCTGGTCGCAGTCATACTTAATTTAGTGCGCTCAGCCAAGGGTCATACTTTAATAGAACTTATAGTTATTATCGGCATTCTTGCCGCTGTGACTGGGCTGCTCTATGCCTATTACAACGAAGGCTATAGGTTCTTTAATAAGAGCTTTAAGTTTGGGCTTTTGCAGCGTGACGCGAGGGTAACACTTGAAGATCTGGCTGAACGCATTAAACATGCTAGCCGTGATTATATATTCACTGATGATGGCTATGCCATGGGCGTGCCTTTTCCAGAGGATGCGCTTACTGATAAGCCTTATATTTATTTTGCTGTGCCCAATATTAGTTTTGATGTTGATGCCACTAAATACGCGCCTAAACCTCAAGCTAATAAACCAGTTCAGGCTGCCGGCTCTAGTTGGCGCACCTTAGAAGCGGTAGTAGTAAATCCTTTTAAGAAGAAAAAATCTAATCTTGAACTTAAAGCCGAGCAGGGAGTGCTTAACCCTGGCGCAGAATTCTCTACTATTAACAGTTATGACTACTATTTATATTATTTCGCTAAGCCGAAGACTGATGTAGATAGAGGTCCAGATCCGCGGCTAACGAAGAGCGCTAAGCTGAAGATGCTGGTTTATAAGAATCAATCTACGGTTTATACCGAGTCGCAAACTACAGAGTGGCCGTTTATGCCACCAGAGCTGGTTGAAGAGGATGCGCCGAATGATAAGAACATATCTAAGCGCAGCTATCTCGGGCATGTTACTCGTGAGGAGCTAACCCCTGAGTTCTCGATATATAAATCCACTGTTATTTTTGATTATTCTGGTGATAATAACGATAAATTATTTGTGATCAAAGTCAATCTTTATGATGAAGGTAGTGATACTCGAGTAAGCTTCGAGACGGCTGTCGCGCCGCGTAACTGATGAAAGCCTTATTAAGACTAGCTTTGATAGCCTTGCTTTTTTTGACAAGCTGCAGCCGCGCCCCAGAGCTAGATACCCTTAGGCTTAATCTGGCTCATGAGCCAGCTACTCTTGATTGGAATAAAGCTAGTGATGCTTTTTCTTTTGATGTCATCTCTAATATTATGGTCGGGCTGACTCGTTATGCGCAGGACTCATCTGGTGCTATTACGGTAGAACCGATGCTGGCTAAGAGCTGGCAGATTAGTCCTAATCAAGATTCTTATATTTTTCATTTAGATCAGCGCGCCAAATGGCATGATGGCGTGCCGGTGACAGCGCAGCAGTTCGTCGATTCTTTTAGGCGCACGCTAGATCCTAGCACCGCGGCTCCCTATGCTGAACTGCTCTCTATGATTGATCTTCAGCAGACTAAGGCTGTGGACGCGCAGACCCTGTATATCAAACTTAAAAAACCAGCACCTTATTTTATTTATCTTACTGCCTATGGGCTCACTCTGCCTATTCGCCAAGATCTAATCGCTAAATATGGTGATGCTTGGACTAAACCTGAGAATATGGTTGCTAATGGTCCATATAGGCTGGCTAAGTGGCAGCACGAATACAAAATAGAACTCACAAGGGTAGATGATTTTTTTAAGGGTGCAGCCAAGCTTAAGCGCATTAAGTTTTTTATGCTGCCTGAACAATCACAAGCGTTTACCTTATATAGGAATCATCAATTAGATTTTGTTGATGGTAGGTCTTTGCCTAGCAGTGAACTAAGAGCCTTCAAACCTGCTAATGATGAGGTTCTATTGCGTTTGCCGCTTTTGCGTAGCACCTATGTTGGCTTTAACAACAAAACTCTAGATCTTCATTTACGCAAGGCGCTTAGTTATTCTATAGATAGGCGTGCTATTACTCAAATCTTGCAGCGCGGCTATCAGCCGAGTGCTAGCTGGATACCATCTGGGCTGCTGCGTTATTATCACGCTGATCTTGCTGATCCCGATGCTGCTTATAATCCTGAGCTTGCACGCGCAGAGTTGAAGCTCGCGCAAATGCCCAAGCAAATAATTTTCGCTTTTCCAAGTACTGAAGAAGCCAGGTTAATTTCAGAGACTCTGCAAGCGGTGTGGCGGCGTGAGCTTGGTATTACTGTAGAGCTTAGAAGTATGGAGTGGAAGGTTTATCTCTCTACTCTAGACACTAGTCCACCAGATATTTTCAGGCTTAACTGGACTGCTGATTATCCAGATCCTGATACTTTTATGCAGTTGTTTATGACGCATAATCCGATTAACTATCCTCGGTTTACTAATGCTCATTATGATGAGATAGTCAGCCGTGCTGCAGCGATGGCAGATAGTGCTGCACGCGAAAAATTATATAGAGAAGCTGAGACTATGCTGCTTAAAGATTATTGCGTAGTTGCACCAGTGTTTACTAACACTCAAACAATAGTTGCGCGCAAAGAGATTTCGGGGCTTGTGATAAACTCGATGGATATAGTTTTTCTGGATAAGGTTAGCAAACATGAATAAAGAACACGAACACGAAACTCACCTTAATGCATTTTGGGATCCGATGCAGCTTTCAGCGATTAGCTCAGAGGAGACGCGCAAGGTGCGCTTCTGGGGCGCAATAATATTTGCGGCAGTGGTAGTACTTCTTATAATAGTCTTGTTGTTTTTAATAGTGCCGATGGGCGAGCATTTTCAGCTGCGCCGCGGCTCTAGTGTTGTGGTTGATGGCAAAACCAAAGCTGCGCGCAAAATTATCCACACTGATGGTGTGCGCGAAGAGCTGGCGGTAACTAGCGTGCAGGTTGGTGCTAAAGAAAACCTGGCTAAGAAATCACCATTATTAGAACCCAAAAAAGACCTTAAACCAATTATTCCGTTTTAGGAACTTCTTTGCGTGCCTGGTTGCGTATCGCAAGCTCTGAGAGGGTTTCTTTGATTATATCTAGCATCTCGTTTAACTGTGCTAGCGAGCAGCTACTTAGGTTCGGGTTACTACCTTTGGGGCTAGTGTTAATCAACTCTTGATACCGTTCTTGAATTGGCATAATTTTGCCTTGTAAATTTTCTAGGCTTTCTTGCAAATTTATTTTTGCTGCTTCATCTAAACCCCTCCAGGTGTCTCTTGCGTTTTTAAGAGCTGAGATCATTTGCTTGGGTCTGCTGAGAATGTGTTCGGGTTTGGCTAGCTCTGCATCACTGGAGCTACTGTTGATTAAGTTTAAATTTTCATTTTGCAGTTGGGTATGAATAGCTTCTTTGGGTTTGAGTGCGATAAACCCAGCGAGAGCAGCTAATGTTGGAATCGCACAGAGCAGGGCTATTTTGGCATTAAATAAAAACAAAGTTACCGCAGTTGCAGCAGCACCTAGAGCAGCGGCAACACCAGTTGCAACTCTAAACGCACCAGTAAAAACACGCATACCCATATTGTTGCTAGTCACTTGACTAGTGTTTTCTGTTGTAGCTTTATGTATGCCTGTAATATCTGGTGGTATGTATCTATCGTTTGAGGCTCTTGTGGCAGGAGAGCTCCCAGCGGCCTGAAGCGCTTTAGGATTGCTTTGTTGCTGTGTGAGCCCCGAGATTACCATAATATATCCATACATATAGTAACACATATTAGGGATAATATGTGTTACAGGCTTAAGAAGCCCCGAAATTATTATTAGTAAATATTAATGATTAACCCTATACAATATTAGGTATTACTGTTACTATTCATGTCTATCATAAAGGATTATGGGAGGAATATAGCTTAATGTTTGGACCGCACTTGTTAATGGAAGCCTATGGCTGTGATCACAAATCTCTTACAGATATATCAGTATTAACCGAACTGTTAGATGAGCTTCCGGGCAAGATGGGGATGACCAAGATAATGCCTCCTTATGTATTTAAATACAATGGTCTTGTAGAAGATGATTGGGGTCTTAGCGGAATAGTTCTTATCGCTGAGAGCCATATAGCGTTTCACACTTTTCCAGATAAGGGCTTCCTTACTGTAGATATATTTAGCTGCAAAGATTTTGATGTGCGCGAAGCTGTTGGCAATATTGTCGACGTATTCAAGCCGCGTTCATGGGATGAGCAGCTTTTGATGCGTGGCCGTGAGTTCCCGCGTTCGCTTACTAAAGCTGGCATGATTATCGAGAATGAGCGCAAGCAGCATTTTGCTCAGCTAGTTACTGCCTAAGCACTACAATATAACTAGTGGATACTAGTCTCTTATCAGCTTACCTATTCTTTTCGCGCCTAGATTCTCTAAGCGACTCAGAGCTTTTGGATTTTGTTAGCTCTTGGCATCAGCGCGGTGAAACCGCTTCAGAGCTGCATGATTTTGCTACTTATGTCTTTAGGCAAGAACCGCGCTTAGATACCGGCATAGCTGCTTATGACTGCGCTGGTACTGGCGGTGATGGAGCCAATACTTTTAATATCTCTACTACAGCTGCTATTATCGCGGCTGGTTCTGGTCTTGCTATCTCTAAGAATGGAGGCCGCAGTACTACGAGTAAATCTGGCTCAGTAGATGTACTTGAGGCTTTGGGTTTTAATTTTAAGGCTAGTCATGAGCGTAAACTCGAGGGTCTTAGCCGGCACCATCTAGCTTTTTTCGCCAGTCAGGTTACAGGCAGATTATTACTGAGAGTCAAGACTCTATGCCGGCAAAATCACCAAACAGGTTTTATTAGTCTGCTGGGTCCTTTGACTAGTCCCATTCGTCTTAAAGGTCAGGTGATAGGTGTGGGGCAGCGGCGCTGGCTGGAGCCCCTAGAGGGGGCACTGACGGCTTTTATTAGTGAGGGTCACTTAGATAGGGCTGTTTTACTGCGTTCTACTGGGCTTAAGCTTGATGAGCTTAGTACTTGCTCGGAGGCGGAGTTGCATTTTGTGTTTGCTGAACCTTTGTCATTGCGAGGAGGCGAAGCTGACGAAGCAATCCCTGTGCGCACACTAAGCTATGGCTTCAAGCCCGAAGACCTAGGCTTAAGGCGCTCTGTTATGAGCGAGCTTACCGGCGGTAATGCCGAGGATAACGCTGTGATTATTCGTGGTTTGCTTAGCGGCAGCCTAGAAGATAGGGCTAAGCTTGACACAGCCTGCCTTAACGCGGCTTTATTGCTTTTATTAGATAGGGATTTGGCGGCTCTGGCTTCTGGCGCCAGTTTCCCAGAGCTATTGCGCAAGAACTATGACCTAGCTTTGGAAGCGGTACTTAGCGGCAGGGTCTGGGATAATTTTCAAAAACTACTTGCTTTACTAAATAGCTAAGCAGTCATATAATCTAGCTTATGATGATGAGATTATTTGTCGCAGGTTTAATTTTTATAAGTGTGATCGGCAGTCCTGCTGCTCGCGCGCAAGATGAGTATAACGATCCGCAAATGTACGCGCAGGATAAGCTTGTAAATGCTGAGGCGCAATATGAACGTCTTAAAAATCAAGAGAAAGCTCTGCAGAAATTAATGGGCGCTGTTAAAAAAGATCTCAAGGCAGCAAAAATTCGCGCTAAAGCAGAAAGAATCCAAATCTCTGCAAACACTGCAAGGCAAGATGCTTCTGTAAACGTAGAGCAAGCTGGCATAGCGGTAGATCTTCCAGATCTAATGTCCACTAAAGGTGTTCAAGCAGTAGCTGCTGGCAGCGCTAAAGAAAAAGAAAACATCGATATGATGTTTAGAGACAGAAATAAACAAGAGTCTGCGAGCGTGTTCTTCCCAGCTGGATCTGGCTCTAAGACTATAGCTCCTGAGTATATTAAGTAATGAAGTTTTTTAATAGTTTTTTGCTTAAGGCAACATTGTTTGCCTTTGTGCTTTTGCTTTTGCAAATAGTTTTTGCTTTTAAGGTTAATTTGTTACTCACAGCAATTCTTGTTTTTGCAAGTTTACTTGGTTCTTATGAGACTTTAATTCTTGCTATTTTAGCTCTATGTTTTAGTTCAGCGTTTTTATATAATGGCGCTTACGCTTGGCATTATTTATTGGTAGCTTTAGTCGCCGCGAGGATTAATCCTAAGCAAATCCCAGATAAGTTTATAGTTACTATTTTGTATGCAATAGTATTCACGGCTTCAATTGAGATTTTTAATCCTAATTCGACGGCATATTTTGACAGATTGGTCGAAACCCTGCCCCTGACTGCGCTTGCGGCTATAGTTTTGTATTTTATTACTTTGTTTTTGTTTCGCGATAATATACCTAAACGTAGCACAAGATCATGGTGACAGAGAAGCGCAGAGCCAAACTTCAAGAAGCGGCGGCTAAACGCCAAGAAGGTGTGATTATTCTTGAAGATATATATGATCCGCATAATGCTCAGGCGGTGTTTAGATCTGCTGAGGTTTTTGGCTTCCAGAAGATAGCACTAGTCTTCGATAAACAAAAACCTTTTGATCCGCAGCGGGTAGGTAAACTCTCATCATCATCAGCCAACAAGTGGTTAGATTTTACTGTTTATAGCCGCGAGCCACTTGATTGGCCTAAATATAAACATCATTATGTTGTCGCTGCTGAACCACTTGCGCGTTGTTTTGCTGATTTGCGCGCTGAAGGCTATGAGGTTTGGGGGACTGTGGCTGTAGGTGCGTCATTGCAAGGCACGCAGTGCCGAAGCAATCCACTAGGCAAAGACATTAGCGATATTTACCAAGCTAACTTCAGCACAGCTAAACTAGCTATAGCGTTCGGCAACGAGCATCGCGGGCTTAGCGATCAAGCCATAGCTACATTAGATCATTTAGTCACTATTCCACAATCCGGTCTAGTCGAGAGTTTTAATTTATCAGTAGCCGCTGGAATTTTTCTTTATGAGATAACTAGGCAGCGTAGTCTTGCTGGTATGGAGAAATATTTACTCAGTGGAGCCGAGCGGGGTCAGTTGCTATCGGATTTTGAGGGGCGCTGAGGTTATTGCGAGCCCCGTCCGTGCCGTCATTGCGAGCCCCGTAGGGGCGAAGCAATCCCCCAAGCTACAATTACTATGATGCAAACCCAAGTAAAATCTAATATTAAACTGGAACCTGCATGGCTAGAAGTTCTTGCATCAGAATTCGATAAGCCTTATATGATTAATTTGCAGAGTTTTTTAGCTCAAGAAATGCAAGAGCAGGTGGTGTATCCGCGCGGCTCTGATATATTTAATGCTTTTAACTATACGCCCTTCGATAAAGTGAAAGTAGTTATTCTTGGTCAAGATCCTTATCACGGTGAGGGTCAAGCGCATGGATTATGCTTCTCGGTGCCGCAAGGTATTAAGCCGCCGCCATCACTAGTAAATATTTTTAAAGA
>Ga0172367_10009108_pt1 | contig 10956 bp, 13 predicted proteins | sample Lak10m_FD_114542 | JGI IMG/M metagenome (GOLD analysis project Ga0172367, IMG submission 114542) | Freshwater microbial communities from Kabuno Bay, South-Kivu, Congo - kab_022012_10m | ecosystem: Environmental > Aquatic > Freshwater > Lake | place: Democratic Republic of the Congo: South-Kivu...
GTCAACGCGTCCATGCTTTAGCCCTCCCTTGTATGCGTCTACATCTTCCATTATATTCCTATTTACGCACTTGTTCAACCCCTCCGCACGGGTCTAGCCTATTGGTGCATGTGGTGCATGCAAAAGATGCAGTATGTGCGGTGTATGTCTATCGCAACAAAGGGCGCAGGATACAACAGCGGGTGCGTTGGCATGGGTGCATTCCCCGCGTCTCTTGCCGTTTGCCGTTGCCTTGTTTTATTAGTGTTTTAGTATACTTTTTTCATACATCCAAAGTGTCGTTTTTTTTAGACCATACATCCCTCAAACATGCACCGTTACAGTTCTGGCGGGTCCAATGGATATACCGTGCATGGGTCATATCCCTATACCTATATATGGTGTTTTCCTCATATGCGACTATATGAAACCTCATGTTTTTGCATATACATATAGGTAATATGATGATGTTCGCGCCATTGATGCATATGATTTTCACGCTTCATGCCTTTTTCTTGTTGACCTTCCCTGCTGTGTACATGCCAACGCAAAATACGATTGTGACTATAATCGGGATCCCTAGAATGCCGAACACCATCTGTACCATAAGTAGACTTTCATCGGCCATGTAGGGGAATGCTTCTCTTATTCCATATGCTGATAGTAGGCCAAGGCCTATCCAAGCGGCGACGAATGCAGCCGAGTATAGAATCTTGTAAAAGTTTATGTACAGCCACTCTAGCACCGCCAACACAGCCAGAAAGACACCCGACGCAATCGCTACAGCTGCGAATACAGGGGTAAACAACAGGAAGTGAATCGTTCCTAGCGTCTTGCCTTCGTGTTCTGGGATTTCATACAGCACCTTGTTTATTGGCTCGAACAGTTCAAACGCGGTAACGTCATAGTTGAAAAAATCATTTCCATTGTTGAAAAAATTATCTCCGCTCATGGCTTTCCTCCCGTCATTTGCTTCTAGTATATCACTAGAACGACGGGGGCGAATCACAGGGGGTTACAACGGTGTCTCCTTGTTGTCCTCTGCCTGCAATCCGCTTCCCTTCCGTCTTTCGCGTCTTTTCATAAATCCGAACAGGTAACAGGTTGACACACTCCCTCGCGTGCGCGCGCGTGAATGGATTTTGGCCATTGTGCGCACGGATCTGCTATAATCGGTCGGCATTGATGCCTTCACGCGCCGCACCCCGGGGGGTGCTTGCGCTACTGAATCACGTATACAGACACATAACGTACCTATAGGACAACCCCCTGCCTCTTTTGTTTTCGGGACCTCCCTACCCCCTGGGGGGCCTCCCGCCTGTCCGTGTGTGTCGTACATATGTCTTTGCTTGTCGCGCGGTTCCGCACCTCCCCCTTTTGATTTTGCGACTATCTGCGCGTCATTGGCCTCCCGGTCATGGATCCATACGCCCAGGTGTTGTGTTCCCCCCCCCTACCCCACAGGCAGCAACTTTCTACTATTCGGAAGTACGTACGCAATGGCAATTTAGCGCATCAATATGCAAGTGCCTATGCACCGCAGCGTCATGGCCCCTTGCTTGCGCTAGGTCTTTTGCATAGCCTCCGGCTGGCACCCCCATGACCTCCAAAACGCCGACGCGTTCTAGGGCATTCTAGGGGCTTCTAGGGGCATTCTAGTCGGTGTATGTGGTTTCCGTGAAATAGTTGTACGGCGTATAGAAATCATACGCTATTTCCATTCCCATGCGTCCGTTGCGGTTCTTTAGAATAATCAACTCGATTTCGCGACGCGTCTCGCTCATAGCCCCGCGCGTAGTCTTGTTGTTGCCGGTCTTTGCGCTCGGCGTCTGTTTGTAACTGTCCACTCCCCGAACCTGTAGCGCTATCAGAACGTCCGCAGCGTACTCGATCGCTCCGGATTCCTTGAAGGCCGCAGCATTTGCGCCTTGGTTGTAGTTGTCTCGATTGAATGACGATATAGCGATTACAGGGATTCTTTCGTCCCTGCTGATTCGCTTCAACTCCGATACGGCGCGGTCGGTGTTCTGCTTGTCGGATGCCTGCACGTGCTCCGGCTTTAGGATTTGCAGATAGTCGATTACTACAACGGGCTTGTTGCCTGTCATTTCTTCGTGCCGCTCGACAGCCTGGCGAATATCCGAAACGCCTATCGTGCCATTTCCTTCTATGATGATCCTATGATCCGCCGTCAACTTATACAGGTCCGCCGCATTGGTGATAGCCTCCAGCTCGTCCGGTCGGTAGCTGCTGTATAGTGATCCGTTCATTATATGCCGGGTGTTTTTGGCCTTTGATTTGTCTTTAGCCTGCATGTAGGTCAGGCGGCTAATGCTCTTGCATAGTAATTCAAACCGCGACATTTCCAGGGAGAATATCATAACGTCATGGCCGGTCGCTGCTATCTTGTCGGCCATCTGTAGCACGAACGTCGTTTTGCCTAGGGAATTGATGGCCCCCATGATATAGAGGCCTGGGAATAGTCCGCCGTCTAGAATCTCGTCTAGCTGTCTGTATCCGGTAGGAATCGGCGGGGTACTGGATTCCTTTCGTACAAGTTCTAAAAAGTCAGCCGAATACGCCCGCATGCCGTAAGTGTCCTGGTATTCCGCGCACCGCCTTGCTTGTTCCTCGCGCATGACGTCCGCGCGCCGTTCCAATTCTATGCGTGCCTGCGCCTCGGCCAATGGGATTTCAAACGCAAGCGCACCGATACCCTCCGGCAACCGCATGGCGTAGATGATCGCCGCGTGCTTCCGCAGCTCGTCGGCTAGTCCGTCGTCCTTTACTGCAAGAATCATCGGGGGTAGCGCCGTGCGTTCCTCTGCTGCCGATATGAGAAAGTCCTTCCCCCTGGTCCCATTCAGCGCAAGCGCTTTCCCCCCGTGGCTTTCCACCCGCAGGGCGTCCACAACCTCGTCGACGATGTAGACGGGTTCCATTTGGTCAAGCATAGCCGCGTTGAACAGCTCGGCGCGTCCTATGTGGCTTGTAGCTTGACCGTTGGGGTAGTGGATTGAATAGCTGTATGGCGATACCGGCAGGATGACGGATTCGACCGATTCGCCACCGCGTGCAGTTTCCGGATCCTCGGTGTAGCCTACGCCGTACTTTTGCAGCATGGCCGGAACAACGCCCAATAGCGCCAAGCGTTCGGCGGCCTCCGGCAGCCGCTTGCGGTATACCTCGTAGTGTTCTGAATAGTCGATGCCATAGGCCTTGCCGTTGTCGCTTTTCATGCGTGTCCCTTTCCTGCCGGACGAATCCGGCGCGTCGGTTCGTTTGGCTTTCGTTTCTAGTTCTAGAATACCAGGACCGCCCCGCGCAGACGGTGGCGGGTCTGTGGGTAGATAGTGGTAATAGGAGTAGTGCATTATCCCCGGCTGAAAAAGCGCACAGATAGGGCGTTGCAAAATTTTTTTGCAGTATGGGATTCTGCCCCTGCAGTATGGGATTCTGCCCCTGCAGTATGGGATTCTGCCTTTTGTAGTCCCGTATAGGATTCACAATGCCGGTGTGTGTTCCCGAATAGCCGCTCCGCTCCTACATCTGGCGGTTATTTATCCTCCGCGCTTCGATTTGGTACGCGGGAGATTTCACAATGTGCGGTGCGTTATCATCTTCTGCAAACGGAGAAAAACGCTCAAATGCTATGAATCAATGTGTTCCAAGCCGAAACGGGTGCAGTATGGAATTCTGCCTTTCATGGATTGCCGGAGGGTATGAGCACCTGCGATTCACCTCCAGCCTTTCGCTTGCGTCGCTTGTTCTGCGCTGCCGTGATGCGCCTCCGCGTGCTTTCCGCCTTCACGTCGCGTACCCGCTTCCATTCGGCAGCGGCCTCCCCCCGTATCTCGAATACTGTTTCGCTGTCAAAGAACGAATCGATGTTTGCTAGGCTGTTTGGATCCGTGGGTGAAATTTGCACCGTTCCGTTGGATAGGTCCTCGATGGTGGTAAAAATCCGGTCGATAGGGTCCAGAACGTAGCGCCCGTATTCCCTGTTCTTTACGGCTGATTTTTCCATTGGAATAAGAGCGCGCTGCGCAAGGTCCTTGTTTTTGATAGAGATCCTACCGACGGGGGTATGGCTGTCCCTCCCTGCTTGCGTATAGATATAGCAGACAACATTCCACGCGCCCCGGTTGCGTTCTGGAATCCTAAATGCCCATTGGGGTAAAAGGCTGAAATAGAAATCCTGCAATAGCAGGTCGATTGTCCCGGGCGCGAACCGCACAAACGCATCGCCTGTATACTTTTCTTTTTCACCTTGGATGATTATAGCGGTCCACCCTAATACCTCGCGCTTTGCCTTCCCCTTTTCCGATTTACGGGTATAGCGCTGGTAACTGTTGCGCAGCTCTTCTATCGCCTCGTCATGTCGGCGAACAAAATAGTCGCGCTTTTCTTTTGTATCTCCCTCGCCCATGAGTTCAGCCAAGCGAAACACATTGTAATGCGCCTTGTCCTCTACAAATCCTTGCCGGTTTCCCTCTGATAGAACGTATGGTAGAAGCCTCTGCGCCATAAATGAATATCGCATATTCTTCCGGCCCACGGCTTTCCCGTCTTCCCCGCCTTGTTTCTTTTGAATCAGGTCGGCCCCTACGGCAAGTTGGATAATCTCCCCTCGGCTGTCAAATTCAAATCGAAGCTGCCCGTCGTCATCCTGGATGCGCCGTGATTTAGTGCCACGGGACGGCCTAAACGCGCGGGTTAGGTCAGGCATTTGCGCTTGCGTGTAGTACAACATCGGCGGATTCGGGTATCTGATGTGCCCGCGTATTCCGTTGGCCATCGATCCCGTAGCCAAAGGACGCGGTCTACGTTCTATTTTCTGCGGTGTCGTATCTGCATTGCCTGACGATTCAGCGGAGGATAGAACGTCAGCGGCCACGTCCTTTATAACAGGATAAATGTCTGTGTATTTCGGGATTTCTATGCCTAGCACGTCGGTGTATCGATCGATGAACGCCGCCCCGCCCTTGCGCTTTGCTTCAACGATTATCATTGACGTCCGTATTAGTCGGGCCTGTCGCACATTCAGTTCTTTCGACTCGTGCCATTCTTCGGCGGTGCGGTTCTCGGAGATAAACGTATTTACCATGTCGTTCATCGCCACGCTAGCGGCTTCGTATTTTGCCCATTCTGCCGGGTGACGCAGCGCGAAAAAGATTTCGTGAATGCCCTGTGCCGTAGACTCTGCAAGCTGGTATAGATCCGTGCTTGTCGGAACGTGCGCGTTCTTGAAGGATAGCAGCCGCTCCACCGCTGCGCGCTCCGCGCTACGTCGCCTGTGCAGCGCACCCGCCTCCGGCTCTCGGATTATGGCTTCAACATACAGGGTTATTCCTAGTGCTTCACAAAGGGGAGGGAGAACCGGCCCCGCTACGCTTAGATCATGCCCGTATGCCTCTTTCGCATTGGCAAGCTCCACCGCGATACTATCCAGAATCGCAGCGGATGGATACTCAATAAACGCCCCCAGCCGTTTGGGGTCATGCACATTCCGTTGTGCCAACCCTTGCAGCATATAAGTGGACTGTAGTATGTGCCTTGTTGTCTTGTCCTCTACGTCGGAGAAATACGGAACATCGTCATGTGGATCCTTACTCTTTCGTCCCATTCAATCGCCTTTCTGCCGACGCCCCCGCGGATGCGATAGGTGCGGTGTATGTGCTGTGTGTGGTGTATGCATTATTCAATGTCCGCTAACAGGACTTTACGGACATAGGGGCTACTGCTGTTCGTTCAATCCCTTGCCAACCTCTACGGTGTATTCGCGCTTCATGGTGTACCCCGTTCCTTATTCCTTGCCCGTGGCAATCAGTTCCATAGGGCGGATGTAGTCCCGCAGGATTTCGTCTAGTTTGGTGCGGGCCGGTTCCAGCTCGGAGCGATACAACGCCACTTGCGCCGCGCGCAGCTCGTTGGATAGTCCAGGCACGAACACGGCCAAAGCGTCGGCGGGCCTCGTGGTGCTTTCCTTGTCCCCGCGCACGAACCGTTCCAATGCGTCGGGTGTGAACATCCAAGCCCGTGCGACCTTCACGCCCTTTATCCTGCCCGTGCGTGCGTACAGGGTCGCGGTACGCGTGCTGATGTGCAGGTATGCGGCGGCTTCCTTGATGCCCAACAGCTTCATGTCGTTCATTTCTTCCCCCTGTTCAGTACGGCGCGGATCCTCGCGTACTCGGGCGCGTTCGCTTCCATGTCACGGGCGATCATGTCGTACACGTACCTGGTAGTCGTAATCCCTTCATACCGTGCCATCGTCTGCAAATACTCGATATGCTCCGGCGCGTATGCCATCGTCAGACGTGGCAGCCGTTCGCCCGGCGTTCCCTTGGTTCCCGGCGTCTTAGATGCGGTATGTGCGGTGGGTGTTATGGATGCCCTAGATGTGGTGGATGCGGTTGGTGTTGTGTGTGTGGTAGCCTCCGGCCTCGTGTCCCGTATCAACCCGTCCACGCCCCGCGCTTCGCGTTCTGCCAGGGGGTCGAACCCCAACCGGCTACCTGTCCTCTTTTCCGTTGCCATTCCTATACCCCCTTTTTCCCACTAATCGTATCGGGCACGATGATGGCGATAAAAACCCCGATGCCTGCGCTATACCCTGCAATAGACGATGCAACCTGTGCGCCGTATTCCCCGCGCACCTCGCTGCCAAGCCAGAACAGGCCAGCTGCAGCAACCAACGAAACCCCTACGACTATAGCCCGCTTGGCCCCTCGGCTGATTTCCGCCATGCCCGCACCTTCCCCCTCTACTTGTGGTCCGTTAGTAGCTTTTGTCCAGAAATACTGGAAATAGGGGATTGAAAAGGAGACCTATGATGACATGGGGAATTGTCAGATTGCCGAATCCCTTGGATGAGTCAACGACCACTATGAAAATCATGCACAAAAACACAGCCCACCGGAGAAACGAGTAATAGCCGTATGGAAGATCGAGGATGCCAATTAGCATCAGAATTCCTATGCAAACCCTTCCAATCTGCGACGAGTACATTTATCCCTCCTGCGGCCTACTGATCGTCGATATATCTCAATACCAGGTTCATTCCGAATGTTGTAATAAGGTAAAAGGCAGCTACCATACAATACGTAGTATAAAAAGTTCCTGATGAATCAATTGTCTTATATGCCAGGTATAATTCGCTGACGACAGGCAACATAAATGCAACTATCAATCCAACAATGCCGTACATATTGAGAGCAAGAATTGCCGTATATATGTGGAATGCGACTCCTCCTAGTTCGCCCAACACCGACAGAACAGCGCCGAATGCAATAACAGAATTCAACCATCTGCACTCGGAATTATTGGTCAATGTATTTGCGATTCTGGCTGACCTATTTAGGTACATTGTCCACAAGAGCGCCATAGCCCCGGAAAACAGAGCCGGAAGCCAACTTGCTCCAGGGATAAGAATAATTGTCATAACCTGTACATATACATCGAACAGGAGGAAAAGTATTGCGGCCTGCTTAGCCGCCATGTTTTTCCTAATGATTTGCACAAATACAAGCAAGCTCAATATCGTATTCAGAATTGATATAAATAACAAATAGGATAAAGACAAATTCGCGAATATATCCAATTGGCCAAATCCCAAGACGACCAACGCGGAATTATAAATCGTGGAAACTATTGAAAATACCATATACAAAAAGATGTAGACCACGAAAAGCAGAAACCATCCGCCGATACCTTTTTTACCTGTGTCCATTACATCAAGTTCATCATTCAACTGCTTCATCATTGATCCTCCATATACCTACCACCACATGAGAATCGGGAATCCCAAGAGCGTCCTCCTCAAAGTTTCATTGTTCATCAAGTCAATTATGACTATATAGTAATCCTTCAACCATCTCACTTGATGTCCACGCGCAGCTCACGGCCTACTCTCCCGCGCTATGATTTCCTGTGCCAACGCCGTATAGTCCTGCGCCCCTGCGCTGTCGGCCTTGTATTGCATGACGTCCTGTCCAAAGCCTGGAGCCTCGGCTATGCTGATGTTTTCTCGGATCACCTGCTCGAATAGGACACCGGGGAACCGTTCGCGGATGCTGTCGATGATTTCACGGTTCAGCCTGCGCCGTCCGTCGTACCGTGTTATCACGATGCCACCGATCGCCAATGACGGATTGAGGCGACGCCGTACAAGCTCCACGGTATCCAGTAGATGCGCAAGCCCTGCGAGGCCTAGGTACTCGGCCTGTAGCGGTATGTATACCTCCCCTGCTGCTGTAAGCGCGTTCAGCGTCAACAGCCCAAGCCCCGGCGGGCAATCGAGAAATATATAGCGGTACTCTGCCTGTAGGGGCTCCAGGGCTTCCCGCAGGATGTGTTCGCGCCCTGGTGTGTCGTGTAGCTCGCCCTCTGCCCCTGCAAGGTCCATTGATGCAGGTATGACGTCGTAGCCCTCGCGTTCCATGATCGCGTCCCGTGCCGTCGTGGTTCCTGTGAGTACGTCGTACGTGGTCGCTGTAGGCTTTCGGATTCCAAGCGATGCCGTTAGCGATGCCTGCGGGTCCATGTCCACCAACAGGCACCTATGTCCTTGCAGGGCCAACGCTGCGGCCAGGTTAGCCGCCGTGGTTGTCTTGCCTACACCGCCCTTTTGGTTCGCTACCGCTATCGTGCGTGCCATGTTTTCCCCCTATCAGTACGGCGATGCGGTATAAACCCGCTCGGCTTCCTCTACGGTGAGCAGGTCAATGCCTTCCTTCACCTGTCTTACGATGGTGTGGATTTCGTCGGGAGTGTAGTCTAATCTCTGCAACGCCTCGATGATGTACCCTAATGTTGCCCCCGTAGTGATCCCGTCCATGCGGCCCCCTTCCGTGTATTCTCTATGTGTGCAGCTCCGTTGTATGGGCCTCCGGCACTTCTACATGCTTTCTGAGGTTATCCGCTCTGCCTCGTCGCGGTCCATTCCGGACGCTTGTGCTACAAGGTCAATCGCGCATTCCCTGTCGGTTGTAATAACGTGATAGGATTCCTCTCCGGTACTACCGCACGCCTCGCACCGCTGCCATGTGTTGTGCTTCGTTCCCGTGGTGGTATGCCCGCACTTCATGCATACGGCGTACAGCTGCCCGCCTCCCTGGTACAGCGGGTTCTTTTGAACTGGAGAGAGGGGCGAAGTAAAAGCCTGATCAGATTGTATGTAGACGATTCTCCGCTTGTCCTTCCATTTGTCTATGCCAACAAGCGCAGCCCCGATGATTATGAAGCTAAACGCACCTGGAGTCGTAACATTTATGGCGACCCTATCCGCGGGGTTTACGACCGCGTTGTATATGAGATTGAAAACGCCGCCGCCCACAACTGATATTAGGACGATCTTCGTAATGTAAGACATGGTGGACTTACTGCGAACGTACGGGCTTTTCACTTCGTGCAGGTCCTTTTCTTTCAACTGATCGAATCCAGACATGGTTCCCCTCCCTCTCATGGTCCCGGAGGCGCATCTTGTGCTGCTTCCGGCACGGCCTCGACCTATTGGCGGCTTCCAGCAGGGCGAGGCGTTCTGCGTGTAGTTTGCACCTTGCGGCTTCCAGGTGCCTCGCCCATGAACCCTACAGTAAGAATGGACAGCATGCGCATCCGCTGTTCGGGCGTACATTCCGATAGGCGGACGTCCAGCGCAAGCCACCCAACCGGGGCGCGCTGTTGGTTCGCCGGTGAGTCCATGCTGTGTACTAGCATAAGCTCGGTACGGTAGTAGCCTGGACCTATAAGCACCTCGGCGCGGTTCAACAGGCGGCAAAGCGTGCGCACGTGGCTAGCCTTGCAGTAGAACACAACCCCGCACGGCGTGTCGTAGTCTGCGGCTTGCGTCTGAATCCAGCCCGTCCCGTTCATGGCGTCTACCAATGCCTGCATGCGTGTATCGTATATGTCCGTCATCCTGCCCCCTAGAAGATTGCCGCGCCTATGCGGGCCTCGCTGTCGTTCGCTTCCCGTTCCAGGTTGTGTACATAGATCATCGTTGTATTGATGTTGGAATGCCTCAATAGCTGCTGCGTCTGCTGTAGCGTGCCGCCATTCCGCATGTTGATGGTACCGGCGGTGTGCCGGAGGCTGTGGGCGGTCAGCCTGTCGGATTCAATGCCTACCGCGCGCATGCGGGCCTTCACGATGCGTCGAATGCTTCGGGTGGTCATGCGCTCCCCCGCGTCGCGGTTGCTTGCGCTGCCAAACAGGGGGGCGGTACCAGGCAAAGCGCCACGGCGCTGCATGTATTCACGCAGGGCGATTTCGGCTTTCGGTACCAGTTTGATGTACGGGCTACGGTCCTCGTATCCCTTGCCCTGCACGTAAAGTACCATCCCGTCGCCTAACGTCCGCACGTCCTCGACATTGGCACGGATTACCTCGATGGTACGCAACCCGCCCGTAAGCATCACGGCGAGCATGGCGTAATCTCTGGATCCGTTCACAGTGTCCCGTTCGATTTCCTGTAGCAGCGCCTTGGCCTGGTAGGGCGTCAGCGCGTCCCGCTTGAATCTCTGCCCGTCAATCTTCGCGCCCTTCAACCGTTCGGATACGTTGGGGTATAGGCCTTCCGATGCCGTCCATTCAAAGAACCGGCGCAGGGCTACTATATAGGCCTGTACCGTCGCGGGCTTGTGTCCGGTTGTCTTCAACTGCTCGCGGTATGCGATCACGTCGCCACGGACCGGATGCGTAATCCCATGCTCGGCCATGTACTTGTAGAACCGCCGGATGTTCTTTGCATAGGCCGCCATTGTTGCGGGGCTGCGGTCAAGGAAGGCGACGAAACGGGCCAGCATTTCGGCGTCAATCGCTCTGTTCTGTAGGGGGTCCGGCTTCCTTACGGTCAACGCGTCCATGCTTTAGCCCTCCCTTGTATGCGTCTACATCTTCCATTATATTCCTATTTACGCACTTGTTCAACCCCTCCGCACGGGTCTAGCCTATTGGTGCATGTGGTGCATGCAA
>Ga0172367_10009110_pt1 | contig 10955 bp, 10 predicted proteins | sample Lak10m_FD_114542 | JGI IMG/M metagenome (GOLD analysis project Ga0172367, IMG submission 114542) | Freshwater microbial communities from Kabuno Bay, South-Kivu, Congo - kab_022012_10m | ecosystem: Environmental > Aquatic > Freshwater > Lake | place: Democratic Republic of the Congo: South-Kivu...
ACCTTTGAAAGAATGGAAACAGACATACTCACAGCTAATGATCATATTTGAAAACCGATTGACACAACCCTGAAGGTTGGCCGCGGCCAACCTTCAGGGTTGACACAGTTCGTTGAACAGACCTTTCTTTTCATTATAAATAAAACGCTTTTGAACACAGTTTCAGTTCAAATGAATGTGGAAAGGCCTCATTTCAGAAGCAGTAAGCAACTTACACATTGCAGCATTATTGTTGTTGCAACGGGTACACCGCTAATCCATCAATTCAGAAAAGGGGCTGGTGCAGTTATACTCAAACTGCAGGTTAGTGCTGCTCAAATGGAGTATGGCAGCACGGTTATCAAAGTAATGGCTTGTTTTACACGCTAAATTAAATCAGAAGCTTACTCAATGGCTTCGTTTACCGTGCAGTATTTTGGTTATAGCTTTCTCACAAACAGCTGTGCCGTTTCATACTTCACCACCCGAATCGCCTCGCCTTTTTCGATGAAACCCGTAAGGGCAGTAGCATCGTAAAGCTCGCCATCTATCTCCACCTTGCCCGATGGCCGCAAGATGGTGTGTGCCAAACCTTCGGCACCTATCAGACTCATCTCCTTGGTATCAACCCCCACGTAGCCTTCGGCCCTGTCTTGCACAGAGGCCAGCACAATAGAGCTCATCATGCTGGTAGAAAGCAATTTCTTGGCCATGTAAATACTACCGAACAGCCCCCCAACGGTGGCCAGTATTACGGTAAGCGATGCGTTGATGATCTGTGACGGCATGGTCATTTCAAAATCGAAACCCACATTGCCAATAAGGCTTAGCACCAAAGCCGAAACAATGAGCGCAATGCCCGAAACACCAGCCACCCCAAAGCCGGGCAGCACGAATATCTCTACCGCCAATAGCACAATTCCGAAGAGGAAAAGGATGATCTCCCAGTTTTCGGCCAGTCCTTCCAAATACAGTGGGGTGAAATAAAGTAGCGCGGCCGTAACGGCTGCGGCCAGCGGAAAGCCCACGCCCGGGGTCTGCAATTCGAAGTAAATGCCCCCAATAATGATCATGATGAGGATACCGCTGACGGCAGGGTTCATCATCCACCCCAGAAACGTATCGAGCGAACTTGCCACGAACGAGCGAGTCTCATACTGCTGGTAACCATGGGCCGTCAGCACTTCATCCACCGTTTCGTACATGCCTTCGCAAAAGCCGTGCTGCATGGCTTCGGAAGCGGTGAAGGTGAGCACCTTGCCAGAATCGATAATGCCATCAATACGGATGGAGGCATCTACCATGGCCTGCGCAATATCGGGATTGCGACCCTTGGCCTCGGCCGTAGAGCGCATGGTGCTGCGCATGTAGCTTTGGTATTTGTCGGGCATTTCGCTGCCTTCCATGTCCACTACGGTGGCCGCACCAATGTTGGCACCCTTGCGCATGAAAATGCTGTCGCAAGCAATGGAAATGAGGGCTCCGGCCGAGGCAGCGTTGTTGTCAATGAACACCCACACTGGAATCTCGCTATTGAGGATGCGGGTACGCATGCTGTCTGCATGAAGCACCATTCCACCGTAGGTGTTCATGTGTATGAGAATGAGGTCGGCAGGCCAAGCCTCAGCCTCTTCAAAGGCCTTCTGCATCTTTCGCCACACAGACGGACCTATCTCCTCCTTTACATCGAATTTGTAGATGCGCTTGCCAGTGAGAGGTGTCACTTCGGCAACTGCTTCTTGCTGAACGGTGTCGATAGCCACAACAGTGGTATCGGTGGCAAAGGAGGAAAAAGGAAAAAGGAAGAAGGAAAAAAGGAGGAAGAAGAGTGTGCGTGTCATTTCATAAATCTACGCACCAAAGAAAGAAACTCAGCATAAATGTGCGCGTTGGTGGCCACTATCTCTTTGGTGAAAATGGCATCTGCGCCACCGGAGAAGTCGCTGACGGTTCCGCCAGCTTCCTTCACCAGAAGAATACCGGCTGCCACATCCCATGGGCTCAGGCTGTATTCGTAGAAACCATCGAAACGGCCACAGGCCACATAGGCAAGGTCAGTGGCGGCAGAACCGGGTCTGCGAATGCCGTGCGAATGGCACATGAGGTGTTTGAAGAGGTCGAGGTATTGTTCGAGCAGGTGGTAATCGTAATACGGGAAACCCGTTCCGAAAAGCGAATCCTTCACCGTTTGGGCGTTGGAAACAGAAATGCGGTTTCCATTGAGAAAGGCACCTCCGTTCTTCCAACCGTAGAACATTTCCAGCTGATTCAGTTCGAAGATGACGCCAAGTAGCGGTTCCTTGCCATCAACAAGCCCAATACTGACCGAGAAGAACGGCATGCCGTGAATGAAGTTGGTGGTTCCGTCCAACGGGTCGATGACCCATTTCAAGGGGCGTTCATCTTGCAATTCCGTGCCTTCTTCGGCAATGAAACCGGCCTCGGGCAACAGTTGCTTGAGTTCAGCAACTATGATCTTTTCCGAACCTTTATCCACGTAGGAAACGAAATCGTTCAGGCCTTTCAACTCAACGAGGTCCGAAGAGAATTTGCGTTTCTCCTCTAGAATGAATGCACCGGCCTTGCGGGCCACATCGCAAACCTTTTCGGTAAGATGCTGTAGTTGTTCGGTGGTCATGCCGCTCTGCTAGTACCGAGTAAGCTTCGGCCCCCACTGTTTGATGAACACAATGCCGAGAATACCCGCAGTGATCATGATGACGGAAATAATTTCTGCCTGCGTAATGCCAAAACCGAAGATGTGATACTCGTTATTGATGCGGATCTGTTCAATGAGCAATCGCTCAATGCCAATGAGAAGGATGTACCACGAACTCATGAGGCCGGGGATGTTCCAACGCTTGCGCATGGCCCACAGAAACCCGAAAATGGCGAAGGACATCAGCATTTCGTAAAGTGGAGTCGGGTAGGCGTAGCCAGTAAGACTCAGGTAGCCATTCTGAAGGAAGTCCTGTTTCAGGTCGATGCCCAGAACATTGTTCGGGTAATTGTAGGCCCACATCCAGTCGGGCAGAAACGACATCCAATCGGGTTTGGGCGCATCGTTGGGGATTCCCCAGTCGCCATCGCCCGCAATCTGACAACCGATACGCCCAACGCCATACGCCAGAATGAGCCCCGGAGTGGTGGCATCCGTCAGATGAATGAGCTTGATGTTGTTCTTGCGGGCATAACTCCAAAGCACTATGGCCGCGCAGATCAGTCCGCCATAAAAAGACATGCCGCTGAATGAAAGCAGCGCGCCCATCGGGTCGGCCATCATTTCGTCAATGTTCTCCAAATTGTGGAAGAGTTTGGCACCCAGAATGCCCGACACGGCTGCCAGCATGGTGAAGTTGCCAACGTGCTCGTATGGGTGCATCGTCACATCGCGCAATTCGGGTTTTGGCAGCGCCTCTTTGCGGTCTTCCCAAATGCGTACCCCAACAGATAAAGCTGCTCCAAGCAGTCCGCCAAGCAGGCTGCCTTCCATCGAAAGGATGAAATCCTGCGGGCTGGCGGAAACCGCATCGAAATCAGTGACCAGTGCAAGCAGTTTGTACCCGATAACGAACCCAATGAGCGCAGAAACGATCTTATCAGCAACCGTGGAAGGCTTACCGAACCACACCTTTTTGGTGGTGGCTTCCAAAAGGCCGAGTTTTTCCTTGCGTTTGAGTTCGGATGCCATGACCAAACTGGCCGAAACGAACGCCAAGGCCACCATCATTCCGAAACTTTGCACCAGCTTGAAAGGAGGAATTGAAAGCCCGAAAAGGTCGAGCACCAGGTCGTATAGCGTAGGATACATGTGTGTTCTGAATTTGCACCGCAAAGATGCATTTATTGAACGAGAGGGGAGGTTAAGGAATTGCCCTTGTTACAAGCTTTCGAACTTCAATGGTCAGATGTCTGATCCTGAGTAAAGATCAATCTGTGATCGGTACAACGAACAGTTCCTAACGGTCCTTTCTGAAAATCGAGTTCTAAAAACGTTTGCTTGGAATTCCGAAGGTCGCTTATGTAATGCCCTGGGAAATCCTGATAATCCTCCCAACCTACAAGGTCGTTGCCGACCACATCAACATGAACGCCATCTTCGCGCAGCAGATGATAGAATCTGCGCACTTCGTACCTGTTCGTCCAAGTCTCAAATGGAATGTTGTTCTCTCCGATCATTACGAGCACCAGCAGCAACGGGCCAGAGCCGACCAACGAGAAAACGGGATAGAATTCCTTGGTCATTGCTTTGTGCACGACAACCCTTTTGTAAAGGAGCGCAGCAGCAGCCAGCGAAGCCACAAACCACGCATGCCACATGCTGAATGGTTTGTAAATGTCGAATGATAGGAACATCAGCAACCACGGGCTGAAAAGCGATGAAACGATGAGCACCGTGTAGCTCCAATGCCACGTGTGGTGGGTGTAATCGGCCTTTAGCTTTTCGGAGAATCGGATGCCGCTGGATGCGGAAAGTTGATTCAATCGTTGAGAAGTAAGTTCCCTCGTGGTGCAGTTTAACGGGTCTTGGTTCAGCAAATAACACGTGATGGCAAACAGGCGAGGCTCTTCAACCGCAAACTGTTCAGGTCGTTCCACGAAATTCTCCATGGTAACCGCAAAGAATTCGTGGATGTTCGATTTGCCGTAGGCGCGTAGGAATGTTGATTCTGTTTCCTGCCGAATCTCGTTGGCCTGTTTCAACCACGTAGAAAGGTAGAAAGCAAATCGGTCGTCCTCTGGCTTCCCTTTCCAAGTGGCAAGCAGAAATGCATGTGCCATTTCGTGCACAGCCAAGTGAATACCGTCTTCAGAGTTGGAAATTCCTTTTTCGATGTCTTCCCAACTCAAGAGCACTGTACCTGATTCTGAACTCAGTCCTTTTACTTCGGCCCTGATCAATTTTGAATAGAAACTGGTTGGATACAACCTGATGGTATGTAGAAATGGTAGTCTGTATTTGGAAAGTCCGAAGGTGAGTTTGACGGCTGCGAACGACACGATCAGGCGCATGCGGTCCGTTACTTCGAAGCCATTCGCACCAATGAAATCCTTGGACCTCATAAAACTCACCGTTCGATGCAGTGCTTTGGCACGTTGCGAAATGGAAAGGTCACGGTAGAATTCAGAAGTTTCGGTCAGAATGCGATTGAATTCAAGATAGTCGCTCCGAGAGATCGAGGTACGCCACCTGACGCGATGAAGTAAAAAGTCTCTAACCGCCTCTATTGGGCCATCATTCATTCCGAAATGTTGCGGGTCGGTCATATTTGGTGGTTATGCCACCTGCCCGTCAAACGGTTGCAAGCGACCTACTGCCCGAAAATACCATTTCGGCAGAAAGCACACCAAGTTCCACCATTTCAATGGTGCCAACTGCGGTTTCGTCATACGGTGCGGATACGCGCAGGTAATTGTCGGTGTAACCGAACATAAGGCCGTCCTTGTTCTCGTGTTCCCAAAGCACGGGCCGAGTGGTATTGGCAAACGGTTCGTAGAAAGCCCGTTTCTTCTTTTCGCTGAGAATAGTGAGCATGCGGTTCCGTTTTCTGCGTTCGGTAACAGGAACAATATCGTCTTTCACACGCACAGCCGTTGTGTTGGGACGTTCCGAATAAGTGAAAACGTGCAGGTACGAAATAGGCAGTTCATTCAGAAAACGGTACGTCTTCAAGAATTCCTCTTCCGTTTCGCCCGGATGCCCTACAATAACATCTACACCGATGCAGGCATGAGGCATCACTTCCTTAATGAGTTCAATACGGCTGCGGTAAAGAGCCGAGTCGTATCGTCTGCGCATTTTACCCAACATCAGGTCTGAGCCCGATTGCAACGGAATGTGGAAATGCGGCACGAATCGGGTTGATGTGGCACAGAAGCGAATGATCTCGTCCGTCAATAGATTTGGTTCAATGGACGAAATGCGGAAACGCTCCACAGCACCACGGAGTTTGTCCAACTTTTGAATGAGCTGATAGAAGTTCTCATCGGTTCCCGAACCGAAATCACCCAGATTGACACCTGTAAGCACGATCTCCTTTACACCCGTTGCTATGGCTTCTTCCACAGAACGAATAGTATTTGCAATGTTCTCGCTGCGGCTTCTGCCACGTGCCAAAGGAATGGTACAGAAGGAACAGAAGTAATCGCAACCATCCTGCACTTTCATAAATGTGCGTGTGCGGTCGTTGGATGAAAATCCGGGCACGAATTCCTTCACATCCTTTATCTCGCAACTGTGTATGCCCGCTTGCGGAGCCTTCTTCAGGTCGTTGAGGTAGGAGGGGAGATTGAATTTCTCGTTGGCACCCAAAACGATGTCAACGCCCTCGATGCTGGCAATTTCCTCGGGTTTCAACTGCGCGTAGCAACCGATCACGGCTACAAATGCATCGGGATTCGATCTCAAGGCTTGCCGCACGATATTCCTACAGGTGGTATCTGCCTGATCGGTAACTGAGCACGTGTTGATGACATACACATCGGCCGATTCCTTGAAATCGACCTTGGCAAAACCAGCATCCATCAACTGCCGCGCTATGGTGCTCGTTTCAGAGAAATTGAGCTTGCAGCCCAATGTATGGAACGCTACGGTTGGCATACTGGGCTGCAAAGGTAAGGCTTAGTGCCTACTACTTACTTCTTCGGGCAAGTGTTGATGCCAAAAGGCAGGTAGAGCGGGCAGAAACTGATGAATGCAGTTGCGGCAAACACTCCTCCTAATACAAGTAGAACGATTCCAAGTGTTCCAGAAACGGTTCCAGTAAAGTAAAGAGCAGCAAAAACGGCTGCTACGACCAGTCTGATGATGCGGTCTGCACCTCCCATGTTCTTTTTCATGATGATGGTTTTAAAGTTCGGTTCAATACTACACAGGCCCTGTTTGGACGGACGTGACACTGGTCACCGAACGAACTGACGTTTGGCATGAAGCGGTGTTGTGGTAATTTAGCCGATCATGCACCGCGAGTTGACCATTGACGGAATGTTCGAGAAGCTAATTGCAGGCGACCGCGTTGCATTGAGTAAAGCCATTACACTGGTTGAAAGCTCGAAAGAAGAGCATCAGGCAAAGGCGACCCAATTACTCACCAAATGCGCTGAACGTGATTCGAAAAGCAGGCGTATCGGAATCACGGGAGTTCCCGGGGTTGGGAAAAGCACATTCATTGAAGCATTGGGGTTGCAACTGATCGCCAATGGCCGCAAAGTGGCCGTGTTGGCCGTAGACCCAAGCAGCGACCTGACCAAAGGAAGCATTCTAGGCGATAAAACGCGGATGGAGCAACTTTCTGCGGATGCCAATGCGTTCATCCGTCCCAGTCCGTCAGGAGGTGCTTTGGGAGGCGTTGCCCGCAGCACGCGCGAAACGGTCGTACTGTGCGAAGCTGCTGGTTATGACCATATTCTTATCGAAACCGTGGGCGTTGGTCAGAGCGAAACCGTTGTGCACTCGCTGGTCGACATGTTTGTGTTGTTGGTTCTGGCAAACGCGGGTGACGAGCTTCAAGGTATTAAACGTGGAATCATGGAAATGGCCGATATGGTTGTCATCAATAAAGATGACGGTGCCAATGCGGCATATACCAAAATGGCCGTTGCCGGATATGCACAGGCATTGCACATGTTCCCGGCCAAGGAATCGGGTTGGACGGTTCCAGTGTTGACCTGTTCTTCAACCGAACTTCGTGGTTTCGATGAAATTCTCGCCACAGCCGAACAGTATTTTGCATTGATGGAATCGACCGGAAGATTGCAATTGGAACGTGCCGAACAGAGTCGTTTTTGGTTATATCGGGCCATTGATGAGGAATTACGAACGAGGTTCCTGCATGACCCGAACGTTCAACACCAACTTGAAGTCCTGGAAGATAAGGTCGCTTTAGGAAAAATCGGGCCGTTTGAAGCAGCGCGTGAATTGCTTCGTAATTGGAATCAGATCAACTGACGGGCCTCGCTTTTCAAGTATTCGATACCGCCCGAAGTAGGTGAAATCCCTGCTTTGGACAGGATTTCGAAGAGCACACTGCTCAATTGAATACCCGTGGAAGTATCAGTGGTGTTCTTGCTGGCAAGCTCAATAAGTTGCAACACGGCATCTTTGCTTTCCATCACCTTTTTCCAAGCTTCGGATGAAACGTAAAGCTGTTGTGTCAGATTGTGCTCAAACTCTTCGCGAACGGTTTTCTGCAATTCACGCTTGAATACCGGTGCACTCATGGCCGGACGGTGAACGCGCGGAATCAGTTGGCTCGGTTCAATTCGTTCCAAAAGAAGAATGAGTCGTTCGTATGCTTGCAAACGCGTAGGGAGTACGTCAGCCTTTGCAGCAGCTTTTGCTCGAATTATCTCGACTTGTCGCTGTTCGTTGAAAAACTGCCGTAGCATGAAGTATGCTGTCACAAACACAATTCCTGAAGGAACGGTGTACTTCAGTAACTCCAAAATGCCCATTGCAACTGCTTCCATTTTAATTTGGTTTTGGTCAAAAATACCTTTTCAACATTAACCGTGAATAAGCACCCGATATTGCATCCGGCCGATCTTTTTTCTCGTTCGGCTTTAGTTAGCTTTGCGCGAAATTTTGGCCGTTATGGATAAATACCTTTCGAACAGGATCACCAAACTGAGTGAATCGCAGACCATTGCCATGGCGCGCAGAAGCCGAGAATTGCAGGCAGAGGGAATCGATGTCATTTCGTTGAGTTTGGGAGAGCCCGACATGAACGTGCAGGATCATATAAAGCAAGCTGCCAAACAGGCCATTGATGACAACTGGAGCCATTATCCGCCAGTTGCCGGTTACCCTGATTTACGGAAAGCCATTTCCGAAAAGTTCAAAAGACAGAACGGACTCGATTATACCCCCGAACAGATCGTGGTTTCAACGGGCGCCAAACAATCGCTGGCAAATGTGATCCTCAGTTTGGTTAACCCAGGTGACGAAGTGGTGATCTTCTCGCCTTACTGGGTCAGTTACTTGGAGTTGGTAAAGTTGGCCGAAGGCAAGCCGAGGTACATTTATGCAGGCATCGAGGCGGATTTCAAAGTTTCGGCTCAGCAGTTGGACGAAGCCATTACAGCCGACACCAAACTGGTCATTTTCAGTTCGCCCAGCAACCCCACAGGTTCGTATTACACCAAAGACGAACTATCTAAATTGGCCAAGGTTCTGGCGCGTTATCCGCACGTTTTTGCCATTGCCGATGAGATCTATGAACACATCAATTTCGGTGGCAAACACGAGAGTCTGGCGCAGTTTCCAGAGGTGTACGATCAAGTGATCACGGTAAATGGTGTTTCGAAAGCCTACGCCATGACCGGGTACCGCATTGGTTACATCGGAGCTCCGCTGTGGATAGCAAAGGCGTGTGATAAGATGCAAGGTCAATTTACCTCTGCAGCAAGTTCTATCGCGCAGCGGGCAACCATTGCAGCTCTTCAAACTGACGAGCAGTGGTTGAAGGACATGTGTGCCATTTTCGAGAAGCGAAGAGAGTTAGTAACAGAGCTTTTCGGGTCAATCGAAGGCTTCAAAACGAACGTTCCAGGTGGTGCATTCTACCTTTTTCCAGAAGTAAGCGCGCTATTCGGACACGAGTTCAACGGACAGCAGGTTAACAATAGCAATGATCTGTGCATGTATTTTCTGAATGAATGCCATGTGGCCATGGTTCCGGGCGAAGCATTCGGTGCTCCGGGTTACATTCGGCTTTCATACGCTACCTCAGAAACCAATTTGAAGGAGGCCGTCAGGAGGGTCAAGATCGGTGTAGAGAAACTGCTTTACCACTGAGAAGCAGCCAATGTGTGAGTTGAGCGTCTTTACTTCGCAAAACCACCATTCTTATGAAAACCATCGCATTCATTTTGGCATTTCTGCCGCTCGCAGCCATCGCACAGAATCCGTGTGACGACCTTCATTTCACTTCCATTCAATACAGTCCGTTTACCGATTCGGTCATCATTATTGAAGTGGAGAATAACAGTTCTGAGCTTTTCGACTATCCAGGTTTTGTATTACTGAATGCAGGTGGGGACACTGTGGCGAAGGAATCGGTCAACTATTTCGGCATTGGCGGTCAGTCACTGCACCAACTGGAAGTCAGACAGGGTGTTCATGATCCTCAGACAGATCTGATTGGGCAGTTGAAGCTATTCACTGGATTTTACGACACGGAAGCCTGTGCTTGGAACATCGACCAGAATTTGTGTGCATCGGATCCTTGCGATTCCCTTTTCATCGGTTTTCAGAACTGGGGCGGGGCGTTGGTCATTGGCGATTTTGCTTGGAGTGTGACCGATGCCGATCAAAACACAGTTGCTTCAGGCCAATTGACCATGACCGCAAACGAACAGTATTGGTTTTATGGTCTCTGTGTTGAACCGGGCACCTATTATTACACATTGGAAGCACTGAACGAACCAAGCGGTGGTGGCCCAACTCTCACAGCAGGTGCCAGCAGTTGGTTCGGTGGACCAGAGATAAGTCAATGGCTCGATTGGAGCAATCCGACCACGCTCACCATTCCATTCTACGATTTCTGCATCAATGAATCCCCGAATGGACTGTCAGAGATAAATGAGCGTGAGGTTGAACTGGAATTTCACAACGGTAACTGGTTCGTAGTCGCAATGGATGCGATCACGCAGATCGAACTGTTCGCGTTGGACGGTAAACTACTTGGCACAACCGCACCAATGTCGTCAAAGGCGTTGATTCCATCAGTTGATACCGATCAAATAATGTTGGTTCGCGTTTCAACAAAGGAAGGTGTTGTCACGCTGAAGGTGCCGATCATTCGGCCTTAACACTCGTTAACACTTGCTAACATTCGTTCACTATCATGTCCTCTAATTTTGGGTCAAACTCAAAATTCAGAGTCATGAGAAAAATGAATATCCTATTTCAAACGTTGAGCCTAGCCGCACTTTTTGTGGCAGGACTGATCACGTATGCAGACGCGCAACAGGCC
>Ga0172367_10009111_pt1 | contig 10952 bp, 10 predicted proteins | sample Lak10m_FD_114542 | JGI IMG/M metagenome (GOLD analysis project Ga0172367, IMG submission 114542) | Freshwater microbial communities from Kabuno Bay, South-Kivu, Congo - kab_022012_10m | ecosystem: Environmental > Aquatic > Freshwater > Lake | place: Democratic Republic of the Congo: South-Kivu...
ATAAACAAAAATAAGTTAATGTTCGGCGGGGAACCAAAAGTCACTAAAAAGCCCAAACCTAGGGCTTGCTGAACTGTGGGGTTGCGTCACCATCATTGAGTTGTGCATTACCTTGTCCCAGCTTTTAAAGTAACGCCTCACTTTCACCGTTATCGGGCGCTGCTCTATTTCAGCACCAATTAAGAGGGAAACTACCTGAGCCTTAGTTTTTGCTAAGGGCTGTGTACCAACAGAACATTTATTTTGCTTTGCCTCTGTGTTGTTAGCAATTGTGCCCTACATGACGGGTTCAGCAATTTTTGACTCACACAAATTTCCATGTACTCGGGTATTAAGCCCAGAGGTAAGACCCCATTTTATGCAGTAACTTCTCGTTGATCTGCATTTGTTTTTGGTGGTAATCTCCAATAAAAAACAATTTGTTAGTAAAGAGGTATGGAGCATGATATTAAACTTTTGTGAAATTATCCAAAATTTAGATAAATTATTGTTTTCAAGGCCTTAAACATTTTAGCCTGTTCTTACACGTGTAACTATCGCCTACTTTCTTGCTTCTTAGGCATTGCTCTTCACACAGCACCCGCCCTCTTTAGAGAGTCTACATATGCTCAAACTCTTCTTGCTGTCAGGATCCTTCCGCCTTCAACCATTTCGTAATCATATTGTCCTTGTGATGCTGATCGCACCTTTGCTAGGGGCATTTAGTCATTCCACATCAGCAAAACAATCAAAAGTAGTCACAAAAATTCCTCCCACAAGCGCAAAATTGGACTTTGCGCCGTTGCCAGTTGCTACTATGAATGAACCTTATTTAGTGGAAGTGTTAACATCATCTCCCATCACCTCATTTAAAGAAGGATCTGACTCCATGCCATTATTAATGGCTTCTGTTAGTAAACCCTCAACATTACAAATCAGCACAATAGAGTCTTTGTTAGCTCATGATTTTTTCTCTGTTGGTGATGATGTTAATCCATTAGTAGCAGTGGAACTAGGACAAATTCCAGAAACACCTGTGAGTAAATTGAATTTAGGGGAAAGATTTAATCCTGGTGACAGCGCTAATACCAAGTTCCCCAATGAATTGCTCAGTACTAAATCTTTGAAAACAATACCCGGGGAATTCCAACCACTTTTCATACCCGAAACACCTGCTGTAGAAGAAATCGATGAAGCGCACGCATCACATACTGATCCCATAGGAAGTCCTCATCCAATTCCTTGGCAATGGATTCTCGCCACCCAGGAAGCTATTGCTGCCGATGGAGGTTACGGAGTTCGCCACTATCGTAGTGTACCTGTGACTTCTCCTGATGGTAGATACGTTGTTTACAGCAGGGTGCAACTGGAAGTAAGACCCAAAATGTACAACAGCAAAGTTAGCAGTGTGTTGTTTGTGGAAGATAGGCAAACTAAAAACTTGCGGGTGATGGCTTCAACTGCACCTATCGGGGATCCAGTGTTAAACAAAAATCTCCCATCTCTGGAAGCAGAGGATACAAATCAAAATGGGAAAATAGGAGTTTTAGTTCCCGTTAGCTGGTCACAAAAAAGCGATCGCTTCTTAGCACGCAAGTTTGAAGGCAAGTTTAACACAGGTGATTCCACAGATCAAGCAGTAATTTGGGATAGTGAAAAAAATCACATTAACACTGTTGCCCCACATCGTGGAGAACATGAGCATGAGAAAATAGCAGTTCTATTAGGTTGGAGTAAAAACAAGCCTGATCATGCACTGTTTCGTGCGGGAGAAATGGGAGAAGAAAACTGGCCTTTGGTGCAAGTTTCCACCGATGGTAAGACTTTAGACACAACAGATGCGGATCAGCCTATTACCTTTGGTCAAAAAATTCCAGAACTTTGGGCAAGTCCACAAGTTGCTTCTCGATAATTTCTGCAAAACTTCCTCAATTCCCGTTGTTACACCCAAGAACAATGGGAATCTGTTTTACACACACTCAAATAATAGGCGTAACTCTGGGAAAACATATTCAGCAGATTTAAACGGTTCCCTAAATATATTGAGAGGGGTAGTTGGGGATTCTATCTTTGATAAAAAATCAATAGAGGAGCTTGTAGTTAGCCCAATAAAGGTTACACCTTACAAAGCTAGAAGTATAGTCAAATATTTCTGGTAACTATAACAGCTCTTTATCGAAAATCTAGGTTTAAAACCCCCTCCTTCTAGGACGGCTTTACTGATACTTTCCTAAAAAAATAGCTGCAAGTGGCCATTGACTTTTTTTCATAACTTGGCTTATGTATTTGGTTGGTGGTTTAGCCTGTATATATTATGGCTTTCAAGTATTATGGCTTTCAAGGCTTGGTGTGCCATTAACGTGGAGCGTTGTTGCACCATGGGACAACACACCTTAAGAATAGCAGTTAATCTAACTATTACTCTCGGATTGCTCGCTGTTTTCTAATTCAGCTGTGGTTTCTTTGACTCGACGGATGGGTAAATTAGCAATCAACGCTGTGGTTCGTTGATTACTTTCTAGAGAAAATTCTAGTCCCTCTGTCTCAATTTCTACATAGCGACAAACTATTTCTAAAATCTCTTGCCGCATTTTTTCCAACTTTTTAGGGTCTAAATCAGCACGGTCGTGAGCAATCACCAGCTGTAGGCGACGTTTCACTTGATTGCGACTGTTGTCAGGAGTACGTAAAAAAAATCGTTCTATAAGTTCAAGAATCATTGCCAATGGGTATGCGGAGACTGGAACAAGAGTTAAACAATCTTTGTCCGAAACAATTTTCGCAAACGAGCAAAAATGTTGTCGTGGGGTGCGTCGAGGTCAAGAAAATCGACTTTTTCTCCTTCCAATCTACGGGCAATGTTATCAAAGGCTATGGCAGCTAAAGAAGGAGTGTCCCCCAACACTAAAGGTTCCCCGCGATTGGTAGAAACAATAACACGTTCATCATCAGGTATTACCCCGATTAGGGGTATTGCCAGAAGTTCCTGAACATCTTGCACAGACATCATATCATTTGCCCGTACCATTGCGGGTCTGATCCGGTTAATGATTAAATGAGTACGCTTAATGCCTTGTGCTTCTAGTAACCCCACCACTCTGTCAGCGTCACGAACGGCGGAAATTTCCGGTGTAGTTACTATTAGAGCTTCTTTTGCTGGAGCGATCGCATTTTTAAACCCGTTTTCAATCCCAGCCGGACTATCAATAATTACGTATTGAAACTTCTGGGCTAGTGCATTCACTAGCAACTTCATCTGTTCAGGAGTTACCGCATCTTTAGACCGATTTTGGGCTGCTGGTAGTAATACGAGATTGGTTTGTCGCTTATCTTTCACCAACGCCTGTTCTAACCGACACTCCCTAGCCAGAACTTCTACCGCCGTATAAACAATGCGGTTTTCTAGTCCCAGTAACAAATCCAAATTTCTCAAACCAAAATCCGCATCAACTAAAGCAACTTGACGCCCCATTTTGGCTAAAGTCATGCCTAAATTTGCCGAAACTGTGGTTTTACCCACTCCCCCTTTACCGGAGGTAATCACAATAATGCGAGTCATGGTAGAGTTCCCCTCGATGAGGGTTCAGGAAATATAGTAAATACTTATGGAATCTGATTTAACCTATTTAATTGGTTTCTGGAAAAATCATTAGCCCTGGCGATGCGAATTCCTTCGGGCGTAATGTGCGCCACTTCAGGAAAAACCTGCATCGGTGATTTCTCCGGTGCCCTAGCTACAGCATCTGCGATCCGCAACTGGGTTGGTTCCATTTGCAAGGCCATAATCAGACACTCACGATTGCCTCCGGCACCCGCATGAGCAATTCCACGTAATCGTCCCCATATTACAATATCTCCTTGTGCAACTACGATACCACCAGGATTTATATCTCCTAAAATCACTACTGTTCCTGGATGACGAATTTCTGTTCCAGAACGTACGGTCATTTCTAGATAGAGAGCATCTGCTGGAGTTTTAGTCCCGGACTTCAACTCAGAATGCAAAGAAGTTTCAGGTTGGAGTTGTTCCACCGAATAACCGCAGGTCACAGCCGCGATGGCGGTTTGCCGACGACTAGTACTTACAGATTTTAACTCAAGTTGAGCTTCCCTAAAGGCTTCGGCCAATTCTTGCAGTTGTCTACCATCTAATAAACGGTCTTGTGCGATCAAATTTACTGGGGCCCTTGATGTCCGTAACCGATCACTAGCATTTAACCGTAACTTCAACTGTTGCCAAATATCAGACCAAGCGAGTTCTGAGGCTGGTATTTGAGATTCCGTTGGCAAAATTACTAGCAGTTTTTCTCCATCACTTTTTAACTGCACTTGAATATGGTTATTTAACCTATTCTCTTCTGTTAATAACTCAGGAGAATTCATATCTAAATCCACCTCCTGAACCACAGAAACAAATCTTGTATCTGTCGGGGCGGAATCTGACTCTTGATCATCAGAATCAGAATTAGACTGTAAATATAGCAAAACAGAATCTAGCTCTTTATCCGGGATGATATCATGAGAATCTGCATCAGAAATAGCGAAATTTGAGGCATTATCCTCAGCAACGGTAGAATTCACTTCTAAATCCGAAAGATGAGAAATTGACCCTGCATCAGCAAGTTCAAAATTTGACTCTAAGTTGGGGATATGGGAATCAGAAGTCATGCAGCACCCGCCAAAAGATACACCAAGTAATTATCAATACTAAGTCAATTGCAAAATGTATTAACGTTCTTACCTATAAAAATCCTATTTATTTTTTCTATCACCTCATTTGTAGCTGCTGACGGTTAACAGTTGACAGCCAACGGTCAAAAGTCAACAGCCCATAAACGAGATTTGACCAAACATTAAGGACTACTATATCTATTTCTAGTTAATCTTTTGTAAATCGTCCCCAAAGCATCAGCATCGCCAACATTACCAGGAAACAGCACCACTGGCAAATTGGGAAACTGAGGATGTTCTGATGTAGTGATTACCATTGAACAACCGGCTAAAATTTGTCCCAGTAAACGGGCTGAATTTAAACATAGACCATTACTCAAAACATCATTTGAGGTGATCCCACCCTTACTGATTAAAAATCCAATATCAGATGGTAAACCCCGCACAATATCCATCAATAAACTAGACACTTTGACCCCAAACTGCAATCTATTCCTGACATCATTAAAAGTGAGTTCCTGACGACTAGTATAAACTACTGGTGTTTTACCAGCATTATGCACCGCTTTTGTACTTTCCAAAACCTGGGTTAGGAGTTGAGCAAATTTATTCTCTTGATCATCCAGTAACCGCGCCACATCCACTTCAATTCCCACGGTTCCTTCCACTTGTAATAACGCCTGTAACTGCTGAGTGGTCTTTTTCACATGAGAACCAACGATGACCGCACCCGGCTTTCCTTTGCGGACATATTCAGCCATATTTTCTGCGGCAATGGGTTGAGGAGGTAACGCCGCTAAAGCCGTTAAAATACTCGCAGCACTGCGAAACAAAAAGCGTTTTCCCTGACTAGATGCTTCTAGCACATCCACAGCAAAGCAGTTTAGATCGGCTTGAGTTTCACCATCTACCACGGCGCACTGATTATTACTGAGTTGTAATAAGCGTTCTAAACTACCAGCACGGATATCATCAAGTAAAAACCTGGTTACAGATTCTGCACTAATACGCCCTTGAGTCTTTTCATCTACATATTTGGGCAAGTAACTGTGATGGTAGCCGAACACCGAATCACGGGCAAATTCAGTTTCGTGTACTGGTGTCGGTGTACCATCAATACTCAAGTAATGTACACTATCGCGGGTGATGCGTCCCCCTTCAAAAAATGCCGGTACAAGAAAATGAGCATCAAATGGCCCAAGTTCTTCAGCGATGGCATCGGTTTCTATAGGATAATGCCCTCGTAATGTAGAATCAGAACGGCTGACAATCAAAAAATCACTCAGATTTTCTGCGGCCAAGGCCCGTTTTAAATTTTGACAAACTTCTGTAGTCACAGATGCTGCTGACTCTGGCGGTAACGCTCTCGTGTTCGTCAAGATAAAGAAAATGGGTGAATCATCCTTCAAGGCGAGGCGTAAAGTGTCCACATCCCATTGCATTAGCAGCAAGCAGCTGTGAACTGTTTGTGAACCTGTGGGATCATCATCTAAGACAATAATTTTAGGTTTGTTGCTCATTGTCCGTCAAAGTAAACGATTGTGTTGAGAAATATCCTCATGGATATTTTCTAAATTCAGATTTTTACCAATTTTCTCATTTATACTTGCACATTCAAGACAATGTGCAAAAATTGATTAAGAACTTGAGCATATTAGCTCATTTAAGCAGTAGTTTGTAAAGCTTGCACATCAGTAAATAATTAAGAAATATTTCTTAGTTATTTGAAATTAACTTCTTATTATCGGGCAAAATTAGTTCACTTTTCCTACATATTACTAAATCTCCCCTGACCACTTGTTCTCTCTCCTTAATACTACTTTGTATTCATGAGACCACACCGTGGTATTTTTTGACTTTATTTTAAAAAACCGGCAAAATTTTGCCATAGCTTACACCTTGGTCTAGTCATCGCGCCACTCACACCAAAATTGCTACTAATTTATTAAAAACTACCTAACAGTAAAAAATAAACTAGAAGTGTACTGATTTTTGTCAAAGCAAATAGCAGCATATATGATCATGAATTTAAAAAATTTAACCCTAGAAAGAGAGCCGCAATAGTTCCTGCTACCGCAATTTCACCTTGATTAATTTTATTTAAAACTGACTCTACAGGAACTAATACAATTTCAATATCTTCCGTAACATCTAGTGTCTGCTCTCCATACTTTGCCACATTCTCAGCTAAAAATAAATGTATTTTATTCGTATCTTTCACCGGATTATCATATAAAGTCGCTAATTTAGTCACTTTTTCCGCTAAATACCCAGTTTCTTCTTTTAATTCTCTCACTGCTGCCACTGCAGCATCTTCTTTACCTGGGTCGAAACCCCCAGCAGGTAGTTCTAACAGAATCTCACCAACACCATGCCTATATTGACGGACAAAAACAATTTCTTCCTCATTTGTAATCGGTAAAATTAAGGCAATCTCCGGTCTAACAACCACAAAAAAATCATCTACAATTTTTCCATTAGGTAATTCTATTTCATCTCGTCTAACTTGACACCAGGGATGTTCTAAAACTATTTCTGATTTGAGGATATTCCATTTCTTGATATTATTCATAGATAAATTTTGAAAATAAAAATTAGCCAATGAAATGATGAACGTAAAAAATTATAACAAACACCTCAAACAATCTAAAATTTAAACTTACACTGTTTTTGCTTTAGCCCAATATTGAGCATACTTATGGAATTAAAAGTAAATTTATTTACTGTCAATAAAAGATTTCCCTTAAGAATCAGTCGTGGGACAACAGCACAAACGACAAATATATGGATCAAGATTATAGAAGATGGCATTGAAGGCTGGGGTGAAGCATCACCATTTAGCCTAGGCACTCATTGTCAATCTACAGAAATCATCAAAGGCTATTTGCAAGAACTCACTCCCGTATTAGAACCATTCAACCCGTTGCAGCGCCAGCAAATTGAACAAATATTGACACAACAACAGGTTCCTTCATCCGTGAGGGCAGCCCTGGATATGGCCATGCACGACTGGCTAGGTAAGGCTGTAAAATTACCTCTGTGGAAAATTTGGGGACTTGACCGTAATCTTATAGTGCCGACTTCCCTCACAATTGGCATTAATTCACCAGCCGGAGCTAAGGCTAGGGTGCGAGACTGGTTAGAATTTATTGATGTTCGTCTTTTCAAAGTAAAATTAGGTAACCCAGATGGTATAGATGCAGACCAGCAAATGTTATTAGCAGTGCAACAAGAAGCCCCCGGTCGAGAATTATTCGTGGATGCAAACGGGGGTTGGAGTTTAGAAAATGCTATTTATATGTGTAATTGGCTAGCGGATTTAGGGATAAGATATGTAGAGCAGCCACTACCACGAGGTCAGGAAACTAGCCTAGTCCAATTAAAGGAAAAATCTCCCCTGCCAATATTTCTTGATGAAAGTTGCCTTACCAGCACCGATATTCCTGACTTAGCAAACTACGTGGATGGTATTAATATTAAACTCATGAAATCAGGGGGACTCGCCGAGGCCATGGGCATGGTACATACAGCCCGAGCCCATGGGTTGAAAGTGATGCTCGGTTGCTATTCTGACAGTACCATTGCCAACACAGCCGCAGCACAGTTAGCACCATTAGCTGATTATTTAGACTTAGACAGTCACCTTAACTTAACTGATGACCCCTTTACGGGTGCATTGGTGCAAGAAGGAAAAATTTTACCAAATGATTTACCTGGCTTGGGGGTACAATACAGTGCGTTTACCGCTTAATCAAAGAGTAGCAATTCTTCTACATGAGGGAATTACAGGCACTCAGGGCAAAACTGGGCTAGCACTTTTACGCTACAGTGAATCGTCAATCGTCGCCTTGATTGATCGTGAGTCTCCTGGCAAATCTTTGTCAGAATTAACAGGAATTCAGCGTGATGTGCCAATTGTAGCATCCTTAACAGCAGCACTGGAATATCAACCGCAAGTTTTGGTCATTGGTATTGCTCCTAAAGGCGGTGCCTTACCCGATGATTACTGGCAAGATATTAAAAATGCTCTACAAGCTGGAATGTCTTTAGTAAACGGTTTACATACACCACTAGCAAACATACCAGAGTTAAATGCACTTCTCAAACCAGAACAATTAATTTGGGATGTACGCAAAGAACCACCCCATTTAGGTGTTGCTAGTGGTTTAGCTCATACTCTCCCCTGTCTGCGGGTACTGACTGTGGGAACTGATATGGCCATCGGTAAAATGTCAACTAGCCTAGAATTACACCGAGAGTCAAAGCGCCGAGGGTGGCGTTCTAAATTCTTAGCCACCGGTCAAACCGGAGTCATGTTAGAAGGCGATGGTATACCCTTAGATGCTGTGCGGGTAGACTTTGCCGCTGGCGCCGTAGAGCAAATGGTTATGGGTTATGGCAAAAACTACGACATCCTCCACATTGAAGGACAAGGTTCACTTTTGCATCCTGGTTCCACCGCCACCTTACCTTTAATCCGTGGTTCCCAACCAACACACCTAATATTGGCACATCGGGCAGGACAAGTTCAAGTCCGTAATCATTCCCATGTCGTTATTCCCTCTTTACCAACAGTGATTCAGTTGTATGAAAGTGTGGCTAGTGCAGGCGGTGCTTTTGGTCATGTCCCTGTAGTTGGTATAGCCTTAAATACAGCTCACTTAGATGAGTTTACAGCTCTTGAGGCCATCGCTCAAACCACAGCCGAAACTAATTTACCTTGCAATGATCCTGTTCGTTTTGGGGCTGGTATTTTGTTAGATGCCATTATTAAAAATTAAGGAACAAAGAAAGTAAACATTTTAAAGAAGCCTCGATGTGTCATCGAGGCTTCTGGGGAATTTATGCAATTGATAAATGGGAAATAGTTATTCAACCCATGTGATTGAAGTAAATTCCCCACAGGGTTTCGGTAAGACCCACCGCGATTAGAAGGTTAGTGAAAAAACGTCCTAACTCAACTTCTCTTCCTAGCTTGCTGTCATCTTGTCCGGCACTGAAAAATAAAGACCAAGCTTGGTTAACATTAATTGTTTCAAAGTTATTAAAATTAGGTCTAAATACCACGGGACCCAGTAAATCTTTCCGGGGGAAATCAAAATCAGTTTTCATAATTTTTCTCGTTTATGTTTTTAGCTTTAATTAATTTGGTGAATTCTAAAATCTGCCATTTACAGGTTAGTTAACCAGCCAATTAAGCCATTTCCTGTAATTGCTTCTACAGCAATTAGCGCAACAAAACCAATCATTGCTAAACGTCCATTAAGTTTTTCTGCATATTCAGTAAAACCTACTTTTGGAGTTTCATTTACATACACTTTTTGCTGAACTGCCAACTGATCACGTTTACTAACTTTGTTGATCTTAAAGCCTTTGCTAGTCATTGGTTGTTTTGTTTACTTTGTTATGTAACTGAATATAACATTATGTAAATAAATTTTGCAACTACTTGACAAAAAGAACATATGGATAGAGCAAATATCAGATTCATAGCGACAAAACCCAAGGTCAAAGGTCTCCATTGGGATAGAGGGTAAGTGCTATCATTTGCACTGCATATATGATTGCGTCCTTACGGAGAACATCCAAAGTTATTTATGCCTACTACCACCTGGAATCGTCATCACGTTCTTTCCCTGGCTGATTTCACAACCGCCGAATATGATACAATTTTACAGACTGCCGCTAGTTTTCAGGAAGTGTTGTCACGGCGAACCAAGAAAGTACCAAGCCTACAAGGACAGGTGGTGACAAATTTGTTTTTTGAACCGTCCACACGCACCCGCAGTAGTTTTGAACTCGCAGCAAAACGTCTCAGCGCAGATACCCTTAATTTTGCTCCTGCAAGTTCTTCCATGACGAAGGGAGAAACAATTCTGGATACAGCCAAAACCTATTTGGCCATGGGAACTGATATAATGGTAGTCCGTCATCGAGAGGCGGGAGTACCCAATGCCATCGCCCAAGAAATGGATCGTCTAGGGGTGCGAGTAAGTGTCCTTAATGCCGGTGACGGTCAACATGAGCATCCTTCCCAAGCACTGCTAGATTTATTTACCATCTGTACTTTAATTGACAGCAGTCATCCCCGCTTAGAATTGTTAAAAGATAAAAAAATCGCCATCGTTGGAGATATTTTACATTCCCGCGTAGCGCGATCAAATATTTGGAGTTTAACAGCCAGTGGCGCTCAAGTGCATCTAGCAGCACCACCCACCCTTGTGCCTAAGTTATTTGCTGACTTTGTTTTAGAAACAGATGAAACCGACTCAACCCCAAAACTCAACCGTCAGCTATTTCTA
>Ga0172367_10009112_pt1 | contig 10951 bp, 11 predicted proteins | sample Lak10m_FD_114542 | JGI IMG/M metagenome (GOLD analysis project Ga0172367, IMG submission 114542) | Freshwater microbial communities from Kabuno Bay, South-Kivu, Congo - kab_022012_10m | ecosystem: Environmental > Aquatic > Freshwater > Lake | place: Democratic Republic of the Congo: South-Kivu...
CGATCGCCGCCATCAATTTAAGCAAGCTTGCGATCGTTCCCTGCCCAGCTTCCAAAGCCGCGACCGTATGCCAAGCCAGTCCTGCTTTCTCGGCTGTATCTTTGGCGGACAGACCAAGCGCTATCCGGCGATTGCGCAATTGGGCTGGGAAATTGTGGCCATGCGAAAGGCCCGCGACATGATAGTCGACCGCCGCCATGATCAGGATGAGGTTTTCCACGCGGCCACGTCCGGCCTCTATGCGAACGATACTCTGCTCAGGAATGCCAACAAGCTGGGCGAGCGCGCGCCGGGATAGACCTTTGTTTTCGCGGGCTTCGCGGATTTCATCGAGCATGATGCGCGATATGAGCGGCCAGAGGATTAATCAATCACCGTCCGATAGCCAATCCATCTGCGGCTTCCCATCATGATCGGACAGGAAAATGAACCACGCATAGTCCCAGACATTCGATTTGATCCTATCGCCGCTGTCCACTTCCCACTGCGGCCGCTTCGGCAGATTGAGAACGTGCGCCAACCCCGCCGTCCGAAGCCACTTCGATCGCTTTTGAGTCGATTGCCATCCGATGGATTGAAGTATGCAGATGGGGCCGCTGACATGCGTTTTCGCCCGTTCGACGAACTCCTGCGCGCGGGTGAAAGGCGGATTGGTGATGAGGAAGTCACTTCGCGGCGGATCGTCCATCGTGAGATAATCGGCCACGGTGACCTGCCCAATGTCGGCCAGCTTCGCCGCCTCTTCATCGCGGATGTCATTGGCCCAATGCGGCCCCATATTTCCCCGCGAAATGATTTCCCGGAGCATCCTGCCATCACCAGCCGATGGGTCGCAGCCTCGACCCACGAACCATTCCGGCCGATAGTCCAACAGGGGCAGATAGGCGTAGGCTGGGGTGCGAAACACTTCGTATTGTTCGCTGCGCGCGCGGATCGTTTTGGCCGCCTTAGCGCCCTTTTTAGCGCGCTCCCGTGGCGGCTGCGGTGCCTCCTCCCCCATCCGCGCCAACGCCCTCAGCACCGTATTATGCGTCACAGGGCCGCCACGCGCCGCACGATGACCAGCCGAGTTGAGTGCTCGTACAATGTCGCGGATCGGCGCGCCGTGCATGTTGAAAATGACTTCTAGCAGTGGGCGGGATCGCTCGTGCGCATCCGCGGTGCGACGCATCTGGCTCTCGATGATGCCGGGTCTGAATTTTGGCTTTTGACTAAACGAATTAGGCATTGCAGGCGCACTAAACGAACGGAATTGGTTGGCAAGGTCGAGCAATTCCCCCCCATATCTCATCATCCCAATCAGGCGGCTCGACCAACCAGTAAATTTGGCAATGCCGTAGCTCGTTGTTTGCACGGCAGAAATCTGCCGGTATCGGTGCGGGCAGATCGGGGGACAAATGGCGAAACTGACCAAAACTCAAAAGCACGTTTATGTGGAGAATGACGGCGAATATCGTGCCACCTATTTTGGCACACCCAAGGTATTTTGGTTCATTGCCGATCAACTTAATGTCCGGGCGTCGACTGAAGCGCGGCACAACCTTGATTATAAAAATGATCCTTGGGACCAATTTGCGCCGAATGGCGAAGCTTTTCGTCCCCTTGGACAACGTGCGCCGTTGGCATTTCACGTTAATACCGCAATGCGCCGTTCCATTTCCGCCACCTTGCAGCCGGATAAATACGTCAGCTTCGCGAAAATTAGCGAAGCGGGCCTGACGCCCCACGAAGGCTCTATCCGCCTCCACATCAAAGGAACCGACGACGAAACGACAGAACAGCCTCACGGCAGTGTCTGGCTAGCCCCAGCAGCCGAGGGCTTGGGAGAGGAAGAGATATACGTTAGTCTCGTTCTGGAAGAAACGAACCTCGACGCCATCTGCCGAGAACTCGCTGATAGACCCGCATCTATTCTCCGCGCTTGCGTCAAATTCGCGGCATATCAGGAAGACATGGACCGCAAATATGGCGGTGGAGGGGGCATATTCGGAGTGGAGGAGGATGCGGACATACCCATCATCGAAGCCACTCTTGAAGTAGTTGATGATTGGCGGAATCCGGCCGTTGCCACTAAAGCCGACCTACCTGCGGTGGTGGGCCCTGAGCAGCCACGAAATGATCAGCCCAATTTCACTGAACTGGTTAAAAGGATGAACTTCGCAGTTGCCCTTCTTGCCATCCTGATTTTGGTCGCCATCCTGAAATAGGACCGCATTGCATTGAGTTCCGCCACATAGACTTGACGTGACGCTAAGCCCCTGCTTCACCCAGCAAACTCATAGAACGGTCGGAAATTCTGTGGGAACGGGGGGGAATTACATGCGTGAATTTATCGCCTTATTGTTCATGCTTGCATTTTTCGCAGGAGCGTGGGGCATCATCAAGCCTTACAAGGGGCTATCGAGAAAGAAGTTCGTCCTAATCACGATTTGCTGCTTCATCGCGATCGGTATAATTGCCCCATCGCCAACTCCGGAACAGCAAGCAAAAAGGGACGCGGAAGCAAAGGCCGCGCAGATCGCCGAAGTCGAGGCTGGGCAAAACGAAATCCTCGCGAAAGCCAAAGCTGGCATGGAAAGCGTGACGAAATATACCAAGGACGATTTCGAAGACACCTACGCCAAGGTTGGGGCTGGCGCGTTCAAGCGGCTGAACGAGCTTGAGCCCGGCGCGATATATGCGGCCGCCGAAAGCAAAAATTGCGATGCAGTTTCGGTCGGGGCGGTTTCGCTCAAAATGAGCCGCAAGGATAAGCCTATGTGGTTTGTCGATTGTTCAAACGGTAATCGCTTCATGATTGATACCGCGCAGGCGGAAGCCGCCATGCAACGATTCAAGGATAAAAAGCTGGTCGCGACCGACCTCGAACAGTCATGCACCGACAAGACCGTCTCGATGTGCAGCGCATCAAAGGCCCAGAAATCGGCCAAAGAGGTTGAGGTTGTCACCTTCTGCGACATGACAGTCCAGAAAGCCCTCGTCGGCGATAGCAGCATGGACTGGGGCTGGGATTATGGCTTCGGCGACGATGATACGATCCGTGTTGCCCGCGACTTCAAGGCCGAGAACGCATTTGGGGCGAAGCTGAAGCATCGCTATTTTTGCGATTTCAATGCGGCGACCCAGCGGATTGAGAAGTTGGTAATCGAAGGGCCGTTCGGATCGCAAAAGATCATCTGAAGCGTAGGAACCCGTCACATGTGACGGGTTCTTCATCCAACCCGTCACACCAAAACCCACGGTTTTCTGCGGTTTTTCGCGCCGTGTGACGGGTGTGATGGGTATGACTGGCTTTTTCCATTCCTCCGGCTGTTTTTATTTTATCTAATTTATCTGAACGAACGAAAAGTACCCATCACACCCGTCACACCCGTCACAATGGCGGTTTTCTGCGGGTTTCAGGTGTGACGGGTTGGCAAAAGTGTGACGGGTATACCCGTCACATATAGCGGGCTGACATCGTTTTCCGCAGCGCCGCCAGCGCGCGGGCATCATCATCGAGAACCTGCCCCAGCGCCCAATCCATCGCACGCGCAGCTTCCCGCGCTAGGTCAGACTTTCGCTTTCCACCTAACACGGCGTCCATATTGGCAGCCAACCGCTCCATATCCCACGCCGTCACCGCAATATTCTTGCGGATCGCCCGCGCTGAACACGCGCACAAAAAGCGCCATAGCCTGCCGCCCTTTGGTGCCATCAACGCCTTTTCCACCGCTCCCGCTGGTATGATTGGTGACGTCTCAAGGCAGGCCAAATCCCCCTCGACCAACATCTTATCGGCCATTCTCGCTCGCGCGGAAGCGACATCCACTGAAGTCGCCGCGACCTTGACCGGCGCAGGCGGCACCAACGCGAACACAGCATCGACATCGAGCGGCCGCCGCTCTGGTGACGCGATAAAACGATTGTCGGCCCCTATCCATTTTCGTGGCTCGAAGAACAGGCGTGCGATATCCTTGGTCTGCTGGTCAACCTTTCCACGCAGCCATTCATTGCAGCCGATCCAGAACGTGGCCCATTCCAACGGCCCCACGCGGTCGGAGAGCGGCATCAACAACCGCATGCATTCGCGGCCTACACGGCTGCTGGCGGTCGTGTAGATGACATATGTGACACCTTCGCCATCCAGCCATTCGGCCAGACCATCGACCGTCCACGCGTCTGGATCAGTGCCATCTTTGTTGTCGATATCCAGCCCGACCCAGTCAGCGCCGAGGGCGAAGTCATTTCCACGATTTCGCCCCTCCTCGAACTCGGCCATCGATATCGCGTAGGTACGAACTTTGTCCGCTGGGTCGGTCTCAACTTTTGAAGCCGTCCGCAACATATCAACGAATTCGCCCCAACCGCATCGCGCTCGATAGGGGCGAAAGCCGGGGACGATTTCCCCAGCCTTCTCGCCCTTGGTCACCATATGAGTACCAAACATCGAAACGATCACTTCACGGCCCTCAAAGCGCTGGGGCCGCGCAGAACATAGACAGCGCCTTTGCGATCCTTTTCCTTGGTCAGCTTGGCATCCTCGCCCGCGTTGCGGAGCAGGCGACCCAGTTCGATGGAGAACTGGTCCATCGTCTTCGACACTGGATCGCGGTCGCCGGTCACGGCACGACGGTGGCTCAGATAATCATCGTAGAGGTCTTTGATCCGCAGTTTTTCGCCAGCTTGGATGGTCCCAGCGCTATATTCGCCGAGATTGTCGATCCAATCTTCGACCGGCGAACGATAGCGTGAGGCGGCCTGTATCTGCGCCACTTCTGAGCGGTACTCCTCAAGCGGATCGGCATCCGTATGCTTGACTGACTGCCATGCGGCCGACCAGTCCAGCTTTTGAAGATAGCCCTCAGGTGGTCGCTTGAACCTCAGGCCGAAAAACCGCCGCGCGCCTGTTTCGTCGCGGATATTTTCCTCCACTTCCTTGTTGGATGCGCCAATCAGAGTGGCACATTGGCGGACCTGCTGGGCACCGTTGGTTCGCATGGGACGGCGATCCAGCGTGTCCGCCGTGATGACATGCTTGACAGCTTCCACGTCGGATCGACTGGCATATGACATCTCGTCCAGAAACAGGATCGAAGATGACCAAAGCTCTATGTTGCGGTCGTCGGTCAGTGCTTTGAAATCGGTCTGGCGCGTGAGTTCGCGCAGCGGGCTGATCAGTTGGTCTATGAAGTAGCTTTTGCCTTCGCCCTGCGGCCCGACCAAAATCGGCATAAGGTGCCACCCCACCTTGGCCCCGTTCATTTTGGAAACGACCTGATGGACAAACTTTTTCAAAACCGCTGCGACCAGTTCGGGCGACATATCTGCAGTGTGAAAACAGTTCCGCGCGACATCGATCCAGTCGAAATCGGCGAGCGGAGCGATAGATTGCCTTATCGCCGAAAAACGCGCGTTTTTGGCCTGCTCAAACCATTTGTCGGCCGCATCGTTGATCGCATCGCGACTGAGGTCTAGCCGCAGGCTGTCGGCAGTGATGCGCGCATCACGCGCGAGACTGGTGATCAGCATGCTAGTGCGTGCGCCCGCGTCCAAATCGATCGCGGTCAGCAGGCCGTTATATGTTACGCGCGCCTGCCGCAGGTGGACCAGCAACTCCACCAGCCCAACCGCATTGTCAGGATAGCGACCCAACGACTCAACCACACCTGCGCGGTGCTGCGCCTTGGCTACGTCCCGATCGCGGATCAGTTCGCGCCCCTTGGCCTTCGCCCACCGCAGGAAGGGCTTGTTTGTGGTCTCATATTCCTCGCCCCACTGGAGCGGCAGCAGCACTTCATAGGCGGACGGCTTGTCGTCAGCGTCGATGCGCTTTTCCAGCGCCTGCTTATGTTTATCGATAACCTCAACGTAATTCATAAATCTCCCAAAACAGATAAAAAATAACCAGCCCGGTGGTGGTCGGGCTGGCTATCGTTTTGGAATATTCTTTGAGGTGATAATTGGACTTTAGATTGCTCACCAATCCGTTGTCCATATTATTTATCAAATATCGCTTCAAACTTTACCAAGTCCGCCACCACAGCGTTCTTGATATTATTTATACGGAAACATGTTTTCCGATGTCCATAAACTTATGAACGCCATTTCCAACATTGAGGATAAATACTTTCGGAATATATTTGAGGTGACTATCATGAACACCCCTGCTTCCCGCCGCCGTACAGGCTGGGATATGACTTCCGATGAACTCAATGAGGCAATCGCCAATCTGCCACGCTTCCGGCGCACCGATGACCTTTATGGAGCGCACCTGTCGCATGTCCGCTGGGCGCGCCGCGATCCCAATGCGCCGGTCATGACGTTGGCCGAGGTCAAGGCGTCGCTTGGCATGAAGTGATTTCGCGCCCGGCCGCTTCCCAACACTTCATCGATAAATATCTGTGATCAAATGGGTGGGGCCATCGTTCGACATGACGATGGCCCCGTTTCGTTGAGTGCATAATCGGAAGTGACTTCCAACCTTGCCCGGAAACATTTCCAAATCTGGAAGTCACTTCCGATCGCGCGGCAACTGCAAACACATAGATCGGAAGTCACTTCCAACGTCAAAAACAGCCCCAAATCATTTTCGAATCACCCCCTTGACCGCACCTGCGATTCGTGCCGCTTTCGGCTTGAAACTTGGAAGTCACTTCCGAAAAAAATGAAGCTGAAATCTGGACGATCGACCTAATCCGCATTTTATCGCGTATTTTCAACAGATTGAGGAGATCGACATTTCACAATTGGTGGTAAGATTTGGATTGAAGTAATTTCCCCGCCGGCCTATAAAGAGAAATATTCGGAGCATTCTCGCCTAGTGTTGACTAGGCTTGAGCAGCTGTTATTATTCGGCTCACCAGATGAGCACGGATCACACATGACTTACACCCGCCTACAAGCCGCCCAGCGCCTTTCATCAGCCCCGCGACGTTTGATCGTCGTCGGCGTGAAGGCGTCATCCCTGCCCCTCTAGAAAGCATCCGCACGACCCCGATGGTCTGGGACAAGGATGCGATCGACCGGCTGGTCACAGCCTAACCACCACCTGACAATTTGAAACCTATCCGGGGGCGCAATGCGCTTCCGAAGACGGGAAAACTATATCGAGAGAGAGTTTCACATGATTGCGAACACCGCCACCACTACCAACGACGACACCTTCCGCTTCTTCGCCCCTCGCGTCACAGTCACCGCTGGTCAACTTTCGGTGATGCGGGCTTTGGCTATCGCGAGCCTGTGCGGGTTCGGTTCCGTCGAAATGAACGAACTGACCGATGTGTTCGATTTGGATTGGGACGACGTTCTGGACGCGCGCGATTACCAGAACGAAGAATTCGTCGGCCTTGATCTTTACCGTGATGAAAAGGGTAACGACGTCGACGCGCTTGTTCTGGAGGAACCGGGCCATCTTTATTTGAAGGCGTGCGGCATGTGGGCCGAAATCATCGAAGCCGCCGAAGTGCTGAAGCCAATGCTTCCACTCTGATCTGAACTTGATTTTGACGGCACCCGACAGCGGATGCCTACGACAACTAAAATCTAAAATTGGAGGGCACCCCGGCAGCGGGTGCCTATGCCGTCCGGGACCACACTGCGGTTCTGGAGACGGGAGAACTTTGAATAAAGGAAATGAGAATGAATAACGAAACCGCAGAAATCACCATCACGGACGATTTTGGTGCCGATCTGGCATTCGCTGGTCTGGAACTGGGCGACTTCTATCATGAACAGAATGGCTACGGACGTTGGGTTACCGTCTACCAGACCGCTGCGGGTCAATACGCTGCGGCCCTGTATTCCGACCGTTACAACGAAGATATCCAGCGACGTGCTGTTTCGGCTGCCACCGCCAACGAACTGGCTGACGCCATCCTCGACATCGACCATCGCTTTCTGACTGCAATCAAGCGGGCATTCAAAGATGCCGAACTGGTTTGGGCCAAGCGCGTCGACTGATGATCCGGGGAGGCCCTGACCTCCCCCACCATTCCCGAAAAACTTTAACGACACCGTCCGGGGAGCGGCGCGACCCGGCATCGGCACCTTTGCGCCCAACTGAAAAGGAAATACCTATGAACATCGACCCACGCCTCACCTTCGATGACATCATCAATTACGCGCGTTGCGGAGCAATGGCTTCACACATTGGCCATCACATGGTGGCCGGAACGCCCCACCCGTCCGCTGACGACCGCCTCACCAAGTTGCGTGATGCTATGGCCAATCTGGTCATCGAACAATCTCGCAACCAGAGTAACGCCGCCGAAGCCTTCGCCGACGTCGAACGTCTCCGCGAGAATTGCACGGCCGATCGTGCCGCCGCCGCTAAACTCAATATTTTGGCTGTCTGCTGATCCGATCAAACAGGGGGACCATCGTGAACAAGCATCAGCCCGACCATGCCAACCAGCCCGCCAACGACAATGTGATCGCATTTCCCGCGTCGCGCCGTGTGCGCCCTGTCGAGGAACCGCGTTTCGAGGTTTCGGGCTTTTGGTGGACCGCGTCAGAATGGGCGGAATATGAGGCCCATGTCCGAGAGAGCTTCGGGATTTGAAGTGGACGATCCGATCATGCTGAAAGGGTTCGGTCTCCCAGCGAATAACCGGATCGCCCATCCAACCTTTACAACCACCTTCACCGAGCGTCGACACAAAAAGGCCCGGTCGGGCCGGGCCTAAGGGAGAAGCATCGTGATTTTCAGAGCATCGCAATCCTACGTCTTTGCACTTCGTTAGCAACAGAAAAATGGCCCGGCGCTATGGTCGCCGGGCCATTGAAGTCGCTGCTGCCAAATTCGGATCGTCGAAAAAAGCGATCTGTTGTGATGAGCATGATGACACTGAATTGAGAATTTTTCGTTAAGGCTTTGACCCGTTGATATCCTCATGACAAAAAATCGGCCCGACAATGCCGGGCCGTAATCTTCGGAGGAAGATAAGTTTAAGGTTGCCGCACTGCGGCCGCTGAACGCGCAGCATGGACAATATGAAGAACGGTCAACATCTCATTTTGTTGCTTGCTTTGACGCTTTCACAATTTTGTCGAGATGATCGGCCCAGAGCATTAGCGCGCGCCGTTTCTCTGCATAATAATCGTTACGATCGTAGGTGCCTTCCACTCCGCGAATGATGTGGCTTAGCACCCGTTCAATGTGATCCTTGGCGATGAGACGATTGCCGCCTTCATCGCGTAAGCCGTTCATCATTGTCGACACAGTGCGCCGCAGGTCGTGAAACGACCAATGCGCCACTTCAATACCATCGGCCGACGCGAGCTTGGAAACCGCCGCCTTGATCGCGGCCTGCCGCTTGGAAAAGCCAGTCAAATGATTGTCACCGTCAGCGGCCGCGAACAGGTAGCGCGATGTCGTTGCCTTCAAGCGCCGCTCAACGATCTTCCACGCCTGCGGTGAGAGCGGGACGACGTGCGCGCGATTGTGCTTCATCCGATCTGCGCTGATCGTGATGTGACGCGCGTTGATATCCACCTCTGAGCGAAGCGCCCCGAATATCTCATTCTTCCGCTGTCCCGTCAGAAGCGCGAGCCGATATGCATCTGTCCAAATCTGGTCTTCCGCTTCCAACGCCGTCAGCAGGTAGCGGATTTCGTTTTCCGTGAGATATCGGTCCCGCGCCCGTAGCTGAGAGATAGGCAAGTCTTCTGCTGGATTAGTCCTGAGGCCCGTGGCGCGCTTCTCCAATTTTGCCCACCGGAAAAATGCTTTGATGTAGCGCGTGGTCGAATTTGCCGCCCCCATATAGCCATCATCGCGCAGCCCTTGGATGACATCGTAAAGCACCTCTTCGGTCACTTCATTCATCATCGTGTCACCTATCTCGTCAGCCCATTGCCTCTTCCACATTCCCTCCTTCTCGATGATCGTCCGGGGCTTGTTACGCGCTTTTCCGTGAACGTTGGTTCCTGCCTTCAGGCCGCCGATATAGCGATCCCAAGCTTGCTGACAGGTCATACCCGCGCGCTTTGCCTCAACCGCTGGAGTAGCATCCGTGGCCGCCACGCCAGCGCCATATTTGACGTGGACATCAACGCCTGCATCGTGATCAGCTTGGATCGCACCAGCCTTTGCCCGAGCGTCCGCCAGCCCCACGGCTGGAAACTTACCCAGCGTGAGCGTCCGAGGCACACCATTCACCCGCGCCTGCCACGTCCAAGTTTTGCTAAATTTGGTGACCACGAGAGCGAGCCGGTTACCCTTGGGATCGAGGTATCTCGCATTTTCCTGCTTGAGGCCAACCAGCCCCTGATGATTCCATTTTACGTCCATGCTCATCGTCCATGCACAGCATACGCCAAGCAGGGAGGAAGACCGATTCACGCGACGCTGTTGTATGCTGTCGCTTTCTGTCGTCCTGACCGTATGCCACGCCGTATGCTACGAGGCGTTGCCGCCCCTGTTAGCAACAAGGTCAGAGCTTCAAATCTTTGATTTTATTGGAGAAAATGGTGCACCCGACGGGATTCGAACCCATGGCCCTCAGATTAGGAATCTGATGCTCTATCCTGCTGAGCTACGGGTGCACGCAGCGCCGGCTCTATTATGCGCGGCGCGCGCGGTCAATTCTTCGCTTCGGGCGGAATCACCGGAAAGGGTAGTTGCGCGACATTGATGCCTTCCTCGGCCAGCGCCTTGGCCTCGGTCGGGGCGACCTCGCCATGGATGCTGCCCTTGTCCTGCTCGCCATAATGCATGGCCCGCGCCTGCTCGGCAAAGCCGCGCCCGACCCAGGTGGAGCCTTCCAGCACCTTCTTCTGTGCGTCTGCCAGCGCCTCGACCAGCGCGCGCATCTTCGCCTCGTCGGGGCCGGACGCCACCGACGCCGTCTCTGCTTCGGCCGCCGGCTGCGACGCCGCGATCTCGCGGCGCTGGTTGCCCTTGGCCGCCACCGCCGGCGCCATCAGCGCCTTACCGATGCGCGTGTCGCCGCACAGCGGACAGGCGAGC
>Ga0172367_10009113_pt1 | contig 10948 bp, 10 predicted proteins | sample Lak10m_FD_114542 | JGI IMG/M metagenome (GOLD analysis project Ga0172367, IMG submission 114542) | Freshwater microbial communities from Kabuno Bay, South-Kivu, Congo - kab_022012_10m | ecosystem: Environmental > Aquatic > Freshwater > Lake | place: Democratic Republic of the Congo: South-Kivu...
ATGAGTTTCTTAAACAATAGGGATACCCGTTCTAAATCTTTATCCCCTGGCGATCGCTCCACACCACTTGACAAATCAATTCCATGGGGTTGAACGTGACGGAGCGCATCAGTGATATTGTCCGGCGACAGTCCACCTGCTAAAAACCAAGGTCCCGTTGGAGTAAATTCCTTCAAGTCTTTCCAATTGAGGGTGTATCCCGTACCCCCCATTAAATGGGGATGGTAGGCATCTAGCAAAACCCCATCAACCAGAGGCACATAGGATGGGATCATTTGCCAATCTTGGGCAGTCTTGATCCGAAAGGCTTTCAGTATTTCAATTTCAGGGAATCCAGACCTAAGTAAACTATGTCTGAGTTCTCTAACGTAGTGAAGAGTTTCTTGTCCATGGAGTTGAACACCCGTTAACCCTCCCATGTGTATATTTTCAATAATGCTGGAAAAAGATGCATCCACAAATACACCGATCCGACCAACTGACAGTTGTTTCCCTGTTAATGCTAACCCTAGCTGGAGCAACTGGGATGGGGATAAATACCGGGGAGAGGAGGGTACGGCGATGAATCCCAGATCAGTCGCCCCTAGACGGGCAATGGCGATCGCCTGTTCAGAATGGGTAATCCCGCAAATCTTAATGCGCATGGAATATTGATGGTAGGATAAACAATTCAACTGACTACCGTTGCCGCCACCCTTGAATAAGCCGTTGGGCTTGTTGGTAAAACTCGCTGGAGGGGGGGATTTTTCGGGCAATGGTGATGGCATTGACCAAGTCCTTATCCGCTTGATTTTGTGCCAGAGTTAACAAGTCTTGACTCCATTGTCTAATTAAAAGATTGGCTTCTGCCCGTAACTCACTATTCGCAGGCACCTGGTCAGCAATCGCGATCGCCTGTCCCAGGTTTTGGGCAGTAGCCGGGGGTAGGGCTAGTTGTTTTGCTTCCCGTAGAACCTGTTGATTTTTCAAAATCCCATTCCAAGTCCGGATATCAGCTTGGGCAGACTCAAATAATACTCGTCCGCTTGGGACTCGGGAAGCAATGGTAATTGCCGACCGGAAATCGTTTTGACGAGCAGATTCACGGGCTTGGTTTAACAGTGGTTGATCTTCTAATTGTTGTAATTTTTGGGACCATTGACGGATTTGTTGACGAGCTTGGGGGTATAAAGACCGATCAGCCCCCACCTGCATGGCACTGGCAATGGCAGCTTGAAAACCAGGTACGGTACCCAAAGCAGCATAGCGTTCTGCTTGGGTAAGATAGGGTTGATCTTCGATGACTTCAATGTCATCTTGCCATTTTTTAGTCAATTTTTGTGCTTCAGCAAATCTAGGATTACCTGGGGAAATCATGGACAGCTCAATCAACGCTGCTTTTAGGTTTTCCATGGCTTTACCAGTTGCTAATAACTGAGCTCGTTGAAGATAGCTGACATCAATAATTTCCAGTTGCCAACGTAAAATCAACTGCTGGGCACGGCTATGAAAGGGACGGTCTATCCCAAGTTTTAAGGCGTGGGCGATCGCCCTCTCTAGATCTACCGTAGTCCCTCCCCATGCCATGGATTGGGCATCAGCTAGAAAATTAAAATCTTCAATTTGTCGCCCCAGATTCGCTTCCACAGGAATACGCTGCACAATAATTTGCGCCCGACTTCGATTTTTTTGATCCAACTGCCCCTGGGCTAAATCCAAAAGCCGTTGGGAAAATTGAGGGATCAGTTTCTGGGATTCGGGATAAAGAGGACTTTCCGGATTAAAGGTTTGCATCAATTTAATTGCTGCCAATACATCATCAGCACTCCCACTCATCGCCAAACGTCTGGCTTCTGTTAATCGAGTGCCTTCATCCTTACTAACCTGGATGCGACTGGTTAATTGTTCATACCGAGTAGTTTCCCAATAGGTATTACCAATGGTTAACAAGCGCACAGCCTTTAAAAAAGCCTGATGCCAGTTTTCCGTTGCAATTTCAGATTCAGCTTGCTGATAGAGGGCTTCTGCCCTAGTCCAAATGGTTTGCCAGGTTTGGACACGACTACTAATGATGGCACCTAACTCTTTTCCATGGGAATTATTGGTTTCTTCAATGGGAATGGATTGGGCAATGGATATAGCTTCAGTTAAGTTACCCTCCTGGAAACGGGCTTCAGCAACCTCCAGAATTCCAGAAGACCACTGCTCCATGGCACGATTAATTTCCGAGCGAAGGGGATGATTGGCGGGTACTCCCTCAACTAGGGAAAAGGCAGTTAAAAATTTTTCTAACGTTTTTTCTTTGGCTGTATCTTGGGCGCAAAAAAGACGTTCTGAAACAGAAACCGTTGGCAGAAATACTTGGTTACAGTTGGGTTGACCCGGCAGTCGCAATAAAGTGGTGAGTGCCAAAAGAATTCCACCCCCTGGGATGACCATACCTAATAGTGCCCAGAATTGCCAGTAATGAATCCATTGGGCAACAGGGGGTACCCTATTTGATACGGAATGGGAACGTAAATAAGGAAGTATCACTCAACGATAAACCTTAAGGGTAATGGAACACATTAATCTTAGTTGATTGAAGAAGACCCATGTTAATCATTATACGATAAGGAACAAGCCTACAAAAATAAGAACCCAGATTGAATGGATGCCCTTACTTTTCCAATTCTAATTCATTGATCAATCAACTATTGGTTCAACCAATCCATGAACCCACTAGACAGTTAGATATTCCTGATATAGGATAAAATGATAATCATTCTCATTCTGGGGCACCGTAGTGTTTACCGAAAAATTGGGTCTAAAGCATCGCTGTAAAAACAGGCAATGGCTATTCCGTTACGGATCGTGAATACCGTCAAGCAAACTCAATTGAAAGCAATATTGACTGAGCCACAGGCGGGTGAACGGATATTTGCCACCCTGTCTAAGGATCTTGCTATACAGGTGAGTGTATTTGATCCACTAGAGACGGCTCCAGTGGATGGGATTCCACCCAATTACTACCTGACCACAATGCGCCAAAATGTTAAAACGCTCTTAGCTGCATTGACTGGAAAATCCACAGTGTTGCAAGCCCCATCTAATTGGTATGGATTCACCCAACCATGGGTTATCATACCCCAACGGGTGGCAATTAGGTTTTAGGATAGGAGTTGAGTTTGCAAGCATCTGGTTTTCAAGAGATTGTGTTGGCAGTTGAACATTTAACCGTGTACCAGGAAACCTACATGGCTGTCCAAGATGTGTCATTTGTTTTGCCAGCAGGTACGGATACGGCAATAGTCGGTCCCAATGGAGCAGGTAAGACTACTTTAGTACAAGCAGTCTTAGGGATTTTGCCTCACCAAGGGGGAACCGTAACCCTATTGGGAAAACCACTCTCCCGACGGGGGCATCTTGCCTTACAAGTGCGCCAACAGGTGGCTTATTTGCCTCAAAGTTTTTTATTTGATCGACGGATTCCTATGACAGTGGCTGAATTGGTTGGGTTGGGTTGGGATCAATTGGAATTGCAACTGCCTTGGATTGATAACCGACGGCGGCGGTTCGCTGTGGAGGGTGCATTATATCGAGTTGGGGCTACCCACCTCCTGGAGCAATTCATCAGTGGCTTGTCTGGGGGGGAAATGAAACGGGTACTGTTGGCGTATTGCCTGGTGAGACCCCGTCGTTTATTGATTTTAGATGAAGCATTATCTGGATTAGATGTACAAGGTGAATCGGATTTCTATGAATTACTCTATGAACTGAAGCGGGAGGAGGGGTGGACTATTCTGCAAATTTCCCATGATCTAGATATGGTTCGTCGTCATTGCGATCGCGTTTTATGCTTAAATCGGGGGTTACTCTGTCAGGGGGAGCCAGAGGTTGCTCTATCTCCTGAAAACCTTTTTGCTGCCTATGGTTCTGCATTTGTTCGTTATCGGCATCATCATTAGTCATTTTCCATAACTGGTTGGTATTTATGTACGGCGAATTAACCCATATTGTTGAATTATTTCAGTTTCCATTTATGCAGAGAGCACTGCTGGGGGGAATTATGACAGGATGTACGGGCGGTTTGCTGGGAAGTTTTACCATTTTACGCCAGTTATCTTTCTTTAGTGATGCCTTAGGTCATTCCGCCTTACTAGGTATTAGTTTAGGGTTATTGTTCGGTATTAATCCGTCATTGATTCTATTACCCTTTGCCATTGTCTTTGCCCTTGGAGTCACTTATCTGCTGGAACGCACTCGCCTGTGGACAGATGCGTTGCTAAATATCATTTATTCCGCTTCCCTGGCGATCGCCATCATCATTCTTAGTTTTGTGGGTCACTACAAAGGCGGGTTAACTAATTTACTTTTCGGAGATATTTTGGCAGTGGGGGAGATGGACTTAATTATCAGCGGTATCCTCTTGCTAATCACGACTATTTTTATTGGATTAACGGTACGAATCCAAATGTTAATGACCCTCTGCGAACCATTAGCTATTGCCAGGGGGGTTCCAGTTACTATCCATCGCACTGTTTTTATTGTGTTATTATCCCTAGTCGTTGGGGTATCCATTAAGGCGATCGGGGTTTTGTTAGTCAGCGCATTTATCGTCATCCCCGCCTGTACAGCCCGTTTATTAAGCCGTAGATTTTTTAGTTATATTCCTCTTTCAGCGGGCATTGGAGCAAGTAGCGCTGTTGTGGGCATGGTGTGTTCAGCAGCATTTAATCTTCCTTCAGGACCCAGTATTGTGGCAATTCAGTTGGGCTTTTTTTTAACTGCCACTTTACGAGGGTTATTTACAGCTCAATCCCCCACTTAACCAGCTTTTAATAATCCATCTTCCAGATGGGCAACCTCGTCTGCCAAGTCAAGAATACGGGGATCATGGGTTACCATTAGCACAGTAGCTCCATTCTCCTTAGCCAATTTTCGTAGCAATTCCATGACCAGATGACCACTGCGAGAATCAAGGGCAGCAGTGGGTTCATCAGCCATGATCAATTGGGGTGAGCCAGCTAATGCCCGGGCAATGGCCACCCGTTGCTTTTGTCCCCCGGATAGATGGCGAGGTTTTAAGTGACCCTGTTGTTCAAGACCAACCCGTTCTAAGAGGGATTGAATTTCGCAATGGGCTGGTTGACCGCAAACCCCCTTATTTTGAAGTGCAATAGCGATATTTTCAGCAGCAGTGAGGGCTGGAAAAAGATTAAAATCCTGAAAAATAAAACCAATATGATGTAACCGAAATTGAGCTAATTGGGTACGATTCATGAGGGTAATATCCCGTCCCAGAAGATAAACCTTACCCCTAGTTGGGGATAGCAGACCAGCCAATATGGTCAGGAGGCTGGTTTTACCAGAGCCGGAAGGACCCATTAACAATTGAATATTGCCCGGCTGAATAATCCAATTAATCCCCCTAAGAATTGATAAATATTGCTGACCAGACTGAACATCTAAATGAACGCTCTCCACCTTAACGGCAGGTTGAGATAGTTGCAACCCTGGCTGATGATCCAAATTAATTTGAGAATGATCACGATGGATCATTGAAGAAGTGTTGGATTCTAAGGCTTTGCAAGTAGTCATTGGGTTAGGTAAATAAAGTGAATACCAGAGGAACAATCAAGTCAAATGCAATTATTTTAATGGTAATGGTAAAGGAAAAAATACTCCTCTTATTCCTTAAAAACAATGGCAGGATCAACTCGGGTTACTTTTTGGATAGCAAACACTGCCGAAGTAAAACACATGAGGAGGGTAATTCCCAACACAGTGACTGCTGAAGCAGGGGTAATCAGAATTAGAATACCCTGGGTTGCTGTAGTCCAAGATGCAGTTATGGCACAGAGAACCATACCTGGAATATAGCCCAATCCACCCATCCAAAGGGCTTGTTCTAAAATAACTCGATAGAGGACCCAATCTGAAGCTCCCATTGCCTTTAGGGTACCAAATTCTTTAAGGTGATCAGACACGGAAGAATACAGAATTTGTCCGACAATGACCACACCAACCACAACCCCCACAACTGCACCTAATCCTAGGATATAGCCAATGCCTGATCGTTTTTCCCAATAGGATTGGGTTAATTGAGACATCTCTTCTCGAGTATAGGCACGGGTATTGGGTAGGACTGATTCTAACCGTCTTCTTAAGTCACTTAAATCTTGGTTGGGTTGACTTTCAATTAAAATAAAATTGATGGTATTCTCATTGGTTAACGGTTGGGGTTTGAGGGGATAGTCACCACTTTCAGCTTGACAGTCTAACCCTTCAACTGCATATTCACAGGGTAATTTGGTAGTCACTGGGGATTGGCTATATGCAGTAGCAGTTTCCAGAGACGTGAATAAGAGGTTCCCCAATACCAAGGATTGGGAGCCCTCCGTAACCCCAACTAACTTGGCGGGCAATGAGCCAACCAACCCCCCATCTCCAAGTTTACGAAGACTTAAGGTGGGAAGGCTGCCGAGATCCGCAAATACAGTATAGGGAATGGTAAGGGTGTCCAATTGTCCTTGTTGAAGTGTTCCTGGAATAAATAATGATCCGTTGGGATCAAACCCAACCAACGTCACTGATGAAAGGGAATTATCTCTCGTTCGCCAGATGGCACCTTGGATGATTAAACCTTCAGCTCGTTTTACACCATTTACGGATTCAGCGTCTTTTTTTTGTTGCAGATTCAAGGGGGTGGTTAAACCCAAATGAACTTGGTTTTTGGCAGTTACCCAAATATCCGCTCGGGACTGATCAATCAGTTTAGATGCGGAAAGGGTGAATCCCTTTTGTAATCCAGTTTGGATTGTGACTAAGCTAACAGCAAACATAATGCCTGCTTGGGCGACTAAGAAACGGGGAATATCCTCTAGGAGGTTTCTTCGTGCAAGGGATACTTTAATTGAAAGCTTACTATTTAATTTGGTAGAAGTTTGTATCGACATGAACATTCTCAAACGATTTTTCCCCACACTGTAACCAATGGACAAAGTTATTAACCCCTTTTTGAAAACTACATCACCGGTGCAAAATTGGCTAAAGCAAGGTTACATAACTTAATAATTAAAAATACCATACTGTTGCCCTTGGTTTATCTTGGTTTTAATAGACTAATTAATTCAATGGATCAGTGCTATTTGCTACTACCTGGACTCTTCCCTACCCTCTCATTAGGAGCTAGTCATGGACTTCACCTGAGTCAGGTTCCCTTCTTCTGTAACAAAGGACGGGTTCTCATGGTGGAATTTCATGCCAAATTCAACACTATCCCTCCCCAATGGGTCGGTTTAATGTTTGACGACGAACATGGGCGGCAGTTGCTGACTTATCCATAGGTAACCCCAAGGAGGAAATGACTTGATACTGCCGTTCATCTTCTCGTTGTTTCAACTGGGTATAGTCTATCCAATCAATACAATCCACAGGACAGGTATCAATCGCTTCTTGAATTAAGTCCTCCCTATCCCCATCCTGACGAATTACCCGCGATCGCCCATAGTCAGGTTCAATATAAAAGGTTTGGCGAGCAACATGGGCACAGTGCTTACATCCAATACAGGTTTGCTCATCCACAAAGACCCCCTTTTGGCGTAAAATCCCACCCAACTCCGGCTCAAATCCTGAACGTATAATGGCAGTGGAACTATCTGCTGGTTCCAATTCAAATCGTAAAGGGGGATATTCGGTGTTTAGTTCCTTAGCATCTTCCTGAAACATACTCAATCCTTGGTAATTCTTAACAATTTTGCCTGATGAAACCCCATCAAATTACCTCTGAAATTCTTAAGTGAATTACGGCATTCAATCTGGCAATGACAAAATCTTGATCTAAATAAGATAGCAACGCCCCACACCGAGGACCCCTATCTCTCCCTAAGAAACAAAGATACACCGCCTTAAAGGCGGCAGCCTGATCAATATCCATCTGTTTAGATGTGGAAAACAAGGTTGCTTGAATCGTTTCAGAATCCCAAGAAGAAATAAGTTCCAGAGTCCCAGTTAACTTCTTTAAATATTCAACTTGAATGGATGAAATTTCCTTCACCTGTTCAGGAATGGCATCCAACTGTAGTACAAGTTTTTCATCCTCATCAGCATACCCTGCTAACCATTTACGAGCAACAGCAATCCGTCCAGTTAATACTTTCCAGTCAACCTCATTTAGGGGTTTACTGCGTTTTACAACTTCACCATGGGTCTGAAGATGGGGTATTTGTTCTAGGGAAATGAGTGTACTAAAATCAAAAGGTTGGTAAGTTTCGACTGTTGCTCCAGTCTGGGCATACAATAACGGCAGTAGTTCTTCGGGCAAATCCCCATCCCCATCTGTTCTGGTAGCTTCCCAAGTGTGGTATTTTTCAATCAGCCCATCATAGTCTCGAAATAAGCGAACAATTGCATCATAGTTCAACGAAAAGTTAATACCGGATCGGGGCTGAGTCCGTAACATTAGAAATCGCATTAATTCGGGTGGGAGAAAATCGGCAATCTCTTTAGCACTGGAACCTATGCCTTTAGACGAACTCATCTTGGTTCCATTGACCAAAATAAATTCATAGGGAGAATGAAAGGGTGGTTTTTTTTGGAGAATGTTTCGACAAAGTGCATTTGCCACATCCCTCGATCCACCTTTTTGGGAGTGGTCTTTGCCAGCTAATTCCACACTGACCCCAAAAAGTCCCCATTTTGCCACCCATTCTAGTTTCCAGGGTAATTTACCATTTCCATTAAACGGAGAAACCCAACCCGTATACCCGCATCCTTTGACCCAATCATTCCCGTCAGGCTTACAATGATAAAAAACTTCCTCGCCATTGTAATTGGTCACCACAGTGGTAGCAATTTTACCGCATTGTTCACAAATGACTTGAAAAGGATACCAGTTATCAGGACGATCAGCTTTACTTACTTCCTTATAAACTGACCGAACAAGATGGGCATTTTGAAGAAAGGTATCAATAAATGGGTTAAGACGACCCGTCCGGTACAAATCTCTGACATGATATACCTCAGGGGTTACTCCTAAGTATTGGAAAACCTCTAAAAATTCATCCATGAAGTAATTTGCGTAATCACTTGCCAGGTCATCAGGGGAAGGTACATTACAAAGGGGAAAGCCCAAATAGGGGAAAAATTTGGTTGAATCCAAGTACTTAGGAATAGTGTCTAAGGCATCATAATCATCAACACCATAGATAAATTTAACGGGTTGATTGGCACGTTTCAATGCTCGGTAGATAATGTCATGGATGATTACACCACGTACCGAGCCTACATGGACTCGACCAGAGGGGGTTTTTGAGTCATTAATGACTTGATGCCCTTGCATTTCCCCAGCAATTTTATCCGCCCAAAACATACTACAATCTCCAATTCCCTGATTATCAGACCGTTGATCAACCCTTAGTCTATTGTTGCATTTTCCCTGTGCTGAACGATGGCTACCCCCTTGTTCCAAAGCATTGGGATTGGTTACTGACTAGGCTTGAGCCGAGGCTTTGCGTAGACTATCCACCCTGGGGCTTTAAGGGATTTACCACTCTAAAACTATACATTAAAATCCCCGAATTAGTGCTTTGACTTATTCGGTTTCAAAGGATGGGGATTAGTCATAAAACCCTCAAAGAATGGTTATATGGGGAAAGTATTTGGGGCAATCTTGTATCACAAGCAATTGCTAAGTTAGCCTACAAAAGGGTCTTCCACCTTCATAAATGGTAGGAATTCCCATAAATCCTCCCCATTCCAAATCGGAAATGGTGACATGGTTCCGTACATCCTAGGGCAGTAATGATGAATTTCTATCCAAACAATGATTTCTTAGTACTGGAAACCCAATTATCCCAAGAGAAAAATGAGGAAGACCTTCGACTCAAACAAATGGGACTGGCCTATCAAATGACCTTGGAAATGCAGCAATTTAAAGCATCATTTTTAGCTCGGGCATCCCACGAGTTGCGATCGCCCCTCTGCCGGTTGTTAAGCTTAAATCAATTAATTCTTTCAGACCTAGGGGAAGACCCCCAAGAGATAAAGCAATGGATTCATCAATCCTATGAATCAGGCAAGCAACTACTAGGACTCTTAGATGAATTAATCTTGATTTCTGAGGTGGAGCAGGGTTCCATCCCCTTGAAGTTACAACCGGTATCCCTACTTGAACTGGTGGAAGAAGTTGAAAAAATTACCGCTTTACCCAGAGCTCACTCCCAATTCCACATAACGGTGGATTCAACTGAATCAACCGTTACTATTCACGGCGATGGAAGGTGGACAAGGCAAGTACTACTAAGTTTGGTGACCCTGATGATGAAGCTGATGGGCATGGGCACCCTGAATATTCATATCAGTAGGGATCACCTTAACCGGGCTGTGGTTGATTTTCAGGGAGCTCCCCCACCCGTTTGGCAAGAGGCGATCGCCGCCATGAACCATCCGGAGAATCCAAGTAAATTAGAAGAATTTTCAAAGGATTTTTCCCCTGGTTTTCGCCTGTGGGTGAATCAAATCATTTTAGCCACCATGGAGGGACAGTTAGAGTTTCAAAATCACCGGGATATTACCTGGCTGAGATGTTATTTCCCACTGGCTCAGCTCTAACACCCCTTAAGATTGAACTAAACGCCGTTGCCAATCGGCATCAATCCGTTCAGTTTGGGCTAGTTCTTGTTCTGACCACAGGACAGTTAAGGCGTGAGATATAAAATAAAGAGGGAGAGTCACGGAGGAAGGTATGGACTGTCCACACTGCCAGGCACTGGTCAATTAAGACGTGAGGGAAGAAAAGCCCCGTAATGATAGTAACTCCAGTATAGAAATCCATCGGTGATATAACCCGATCGCCATAGCTGGAATCTTATGCTTACCTAAGCCTTCATGAGGTCTTACTTGTGAACGAAGCGTTGTACCGTGACTGCTCTGTGTAATCCTTCCGTATTCTTAGCATACAGGTTTTGTCTACGGCGATAAGCACTAC